>FZPS01000015.1_pt82 | contig 23485 bp, 19 predicted proteins | sample 1817821 | NCBI WGS metagenome assembly FZPS01 (sample SAMEA104158645, study PRJEB21678) | metagenome | place: Germany | collected 2015-04-21 | reverse complement strand
CGTCCATCCGCAGCCGCCTTCGACCTTCCATTTCATTCCCGCAAGCGACCAATCGCCGCCCACGGGCTCAAAGCCGCCATGGAGGTTGAAATCTTCGAGGGACTCAATCGGGTAGTCATAACCCGCGATGCCGATCGCATCCAGGCTCGCCCAGCCATTTTCTTCCCTCGTGATCGCAATCTCCACATACAAATGCCCGGAGCCGTCATATTCAAGGTAGAAGCTGTATTTCTGATAATCGCCGGAGTATTCGGTGATGAGGAATTCTTCGCTTCCGAACAGGACTTTTACCTGGCTGAGGTCCCCGCCCGCCAAATGGAGCGAAAGCTCATAAGTCCCGGCGGGGAGCTCCTTCACGCCCTTGTAGATTCTTGCGTTGGCGCTGGTTTGTTCCTTAAAGACATCGTAGCGCATGGAACCATCGACAGTCCAGCCTTCCGTAGTCCAGCCGTGCCCGCCTTCGAATTTCCACTCCAGGGTCGCAAGCGACCAATCGTCGGTTTCAAAGCCTCCCTGGGCGTTGAATTCTTCCAAGGTGACGAGGGGGTAATCGACAACCCCTTTCAGATCCTGAATCTTCGCTTCCAAAGCGACGAGATCTTCCAGTTTCGTAACCAAAGTCTTCTGGAGTTCGGTCAATGCATCGTAGGCTTCCCTGGCCGCGATGACAGTTTCTTCATCCTCCAAGGTGAGTGTTTCCAAATCGAGGGCAGCGATGAGCGCGTCGACTGCCGCCGCCGCCTGATGGTCCTCCTCGGTCGGTTCCGGTTCGGGGATGTTTGCTGACCAGAAGGTGAGGTTGTCGAGGTTAATCCAGTTATTATGTCCTCCCTCGAAGACAATTTTGATGCCTACTTCAACATCCGCCCCTTCCGAAATCTCAATGTCCAGGATGTAGAGCTTCTTATATGCGCCGTCGTTCCAGCCTTCCGGAACCAAATCGGCCTGTTTCACCATCTCGCCCTGCTTCACGTAAACATAGGCTTCCGTGGTATTGAATTCGTTTCCGGGCTCGCCCCCGTTCAGTTCGACCAGGAGCTGATAGGTTTCGGCGGGGAGACCCGTGAGAACCTGCTTCACGGACGCTTCCGCTGAACCCTTGGCCCAGATTGCCAATGTACCGTTGAAATTGATTCCTTTGTCTGCGGCTTCGCCCGTGATTGAGGATTCAAAATGCTCGTCCGAATCAAAGTTTCCGCCCTTGATGAAGTTCTGATAGCCTTCGGGCGAAGGTTTTTTCAGTTCCTCAATGAGCGCTTCCGCGGCAAGCAAACGGTCCTCATTGGTGACCAAAAGTTTCTGGAGTTCGGTTAATGCATCGTAGGCTTCCCTGGCCGCGGTGACCGCTTCCGCATCCGCAAGCGTCAGGTTCTCCAAATCCAGAGCGGAAATCATACCTCTTACCGCCTCCGCCGCTTCCAGATCCGCTGCGTCAATTTCCAGATCCTTGGAATAGAGCATGAAATCGTCGAGATTGATCCAGTTATTGCCTCCGCCGGTGAAGTTGAAATAGAGACCGACTTCCACTTCTCCCCCTAACTCCAGATCCTCGAGCTCAACTCTGGTCATCTCGCCCTCGCCGTAGCCCGTCGGGACGATGTCGAGTTCATGGACTGTATCCCCCTGTTTCACATAGGCATAGCTTTCCTCGGCATCAAAATCATTGCTTCCAAATTCGCCGCCGTTGAAATAGATGACAAGGTTGTAAGCCGCTTCCGGCAGCCAGACCTTCTGACTGATCCTGAATTCCGCAATCCCATTCGCCCAAATCGAGAGCTTTCCTTCGCTCAGATTCACTTCTTTGTTTTGGGCTTCTCCGCTTCTTTCAATTTCCCAATCGTTTAGATTGTTGAAAGCTCCGCCCTTGATGAAATTGAGATAGCCTTCCTCGGGGGTCTCGGGAGCCTTTTCCAAATCCTCCAGGCTTCCCTTCTTGAAGCTCACGTCATCCACATAGCCCCAGCATTCCGCATCGCCCAGGAGTTTGATTTCCACTGTGACGCTCGTCTTTCCGGAGATTTCGACTTCGATTCCGCAGTGGACATAGCCGCTGTTTTCCGGAACGGGCTTGTAATCATAGCCGCTAAATTCGCCTTCAGAAAGCACCTGATCGCCGGATTTCACAGCCATGGCCACGGACGTGATCGCCCCCTTGAACCAGAGCGAAAAGAGGTAGGTGCCGTCCTCCAAACCCGTAATTTCCTGGGACAGGGTGAGATCCAATGCCTCCCCGACTTCATCCCCGTCGGCATCGAACCAGAGATTGAGCGCGGCTTCTCCGGAATGGGGGGAGTTGTCGACGACGGTCGTTCCGTAGCTGTAGTCCTCGGGATCGCTTACGGCGTTCCACTCCAGGAGCCCGAATTCAAACCCGCCGTTTAAGATATGCTCCCCTTCCACGGAGGCAATCGGTTCCACGGTGACTGTGAAAGTGGTTTCTGTTTTGAAGGTTTTTTTCGCGCCCTTCATGTTTTCCGCAACCGCCTTCACCTGGGCGGTCCCGACCTCCAAAGCTCTCACGGCCATTCCGGTGATGGAAATGATGCCCTCACCGGAGATGATCTCGAAACTCAGGACCCCAAAGGTGCCCTCCGGGGTAATCTTATAATCGATTTCGGTTTCCTCACCCTTCGTCAGGGTGATGTCCTCGATCTCCAATTTCGCGTCGATCGTATCATCTTTCTTGCATGCGGTAAACGCAAAAGCAATGAGAAAGAGCATGAAGAATAGACCGATTTTTTTCATAATTCCTCCTTTTTCTTATCCTTTTACTGCCCCGGCAGCAATTCCTTCAATAATGAATCTCTGCAAAAGCACGTACATCAGTACGATCGGAAAGGCAACGACGACGCAGCCCGCAGCGAAAACGGTAAAATTATTGAAGAGATCAGCGTTTTCCATGATCATCCCGTACAGGCCGACCGCGACCGTCTTCTGCTCGGGCGTCCTCAGAATCATGCTCGCGAGGATGAAATCCATCCAGGGAGCCATGAAGGCCATCAAAGCGGTGTAAACGATGATCGGTTTCGCCAAAGGCAAAATCACCTTTGAAAATATCTGCCATTGGCTCGCGCCGTCAATCATCGCCGCTTCGTCCAGATCATAGGGGATGGTATCGAAATAACCCTTCGAAACATAGAAATTGAGACCCGCCCCGCTGCTGTAAACCAGAAGCAAGGCAAAGGGATGGTTGATGAGCCCGAGCATGTTCAATATCAGGTAGACCGCGATCATTGCCATGAAGCCGGGAAACATCCCGAGTATCAGGGCGATGTTCAGAATCGCGCCCCTGCCTTTGAAGCGGAAACGGCTCAGGGCATAGGCCGCCCCCAGGGAAAGCAGGGTCGAAAAGACCATGTTCAGAAGTGCGACCGAGCCCGTGTTCACAAGCCATTTTCCGAACATGATGTAATGGGCTTGGTTTCCTTCCGGAAAAAAGAGGGTCTTGTAATTGTTAAGCGTGAACTTCCTCGGGATGAAGGTGGGCGAAGCCACGCCCGGCGTCCCGCGAAATGATGTCAGAATCACCCAAACGATTGGTAAGAGCCAAATGACGCTCAGGACCGAAAGCGCGATGTAAGCGCCGATATTGCGTGTTTTTTTGCTCATTGGAACCTCCCCTCCCCTTTATAGGCTGCGGTGTTCCTGTAGATGACCAAGCTGATGGAAGCGGAAAGGAGGAAGATGATGATTCCGATCGCGGCGCTCAGATTATAGAGCCGGTGCGATTTCGTAAGCTGGTAGAGCCAGGTGATGAGGATGTCCGTCCCGCCCGCATTCACCAGCCCCACGCCCAGGGGTTTGCCTCCGGTCAATAGGTAAATGACGTTGAAATTATTGATGTTACCCACGAAGCCTGTGACCAAGAGGGGCGTCGTCATGAAGAGCATGTAGGGCATGGTAATCTTCGAAAAGAGCTGCCATTTGTTCGCGCCTTCGATGATTGCCGCCTCATAAAGTTCGTTCGGAATGTTCATGAGGATTCCGGAAGTGAGCAGCATCAGGTAGGGAATCCCCACCCACATGTTGATGAGGATGATTAGAATCCTGGCCCTGGACTGCACGCCCCAGAAATTGATTTTCTCCTTAATGATCCCCATGTTAAGCAAAAACTGATTCACAGGCCCCTCATATGCGAACATCTGGTTCATGATGAGCAGTGACACGAACTGGGGCACGGCCATCGTGATGATGAAAACCGTCCGCCAGAACTTCTTCCCCTTCACGCCTTTTTTGTTGATGAGCATGGCGAGGAACATCCCGCCGAAATAATTGGTGAAGGTGGCAAAAAAAGCCCAGATGAGCGTCCAGCGCGTGACAGAAAGCAGGGTGTAGAGATAGTCCCGCACGAGGACGAGCCTTTTGAAACTTTCGAATCCCGTCCAGACAAAGTTCTGGCTCGCCCCCTCATAGCCGGTGAAGGCGATCGAAATCATGAAAATCAGGGGCACGACCGTGAAGAGGATGACTCCCAGAACAGGAAAGGAAAGAAAGCTTAAGTATAATTTCTCATTAAAGAAAGCCTTGATTTCTTCCCTGAAAGGTTTGAATCCCTTCCCTGACCGAATGGATTCCATGACGGTTTTGATGTTTTTGAAATAAATATTCAGAAAAACCGCAATCACCGCCAGGGCCACAAAACCATAAACGAGGTTGAACGTGGAGGGGCGGAAATCCGTCTCCAGGCGCACAAAATCAATCAGATCATAAATCCCCGTGAGGGCAAGATAGAGAATGAACCCCGCTTGCAGGAGAAAGAGCAGCATCCCCTTCGCATATGCCTTCTTCCTGATCTGATAATAGCCCATGAAGAAGAAGGGGCTCAATAAATTGAATTTATCTTTCGAAACGCAATCCTTCCAAACCTGGGAAAAGCTTGTTATCCCTGCTTCCAGGGAAGAGAAAAGCTTGGGTTTTCTGAGTTTTCTGTAGTTTTCCCCTTGTACAACCCTGAGCAAAGCCGCCAGTTCAAGGAAATGCAAATAGACAAGAACGGGAATGAAAACCGCACTCAGGAACTCCAAACCCAGCCCGGGAAAATCGATTTTCCCGGCGAGGATGGGAAATCCGAAATATATGTAATATAAAATGGCGATGGCCTCAATCAGCAATAGGGCGAATCCGCGGAAAATCTCGCCCGTGAAGAAACGGCCGCCGCCCAAAAGCGCCGTTCCGAACACTAGGGCCGCCCGCCCCCGGGGTTTTGCTTTCCGGAAAACCGGAAGATATTCTTTCAGAGCAAGGAAGGGCCCAATCAGCCCCCGGAGGAAGCGTAGACCGTAACCCATGGCAACCCCCTACAAATTCTTGGTGATGTTGTCCAAGAATTCGTCGAGTTCTGCCGCGCTCACGTCTTCCTTTTCCCAGAAGGCCTTGATGTTGTTCGCATAGGCATGCCAGAAACCGGCAAATCTGGGCAGTTTGGGCATCGTCCTGGATTTGTCCAGGGACTCCTTGAAAATCCGCGCTTCCCTGAGCACCGCTTCCGGAATCACCACTTTCGTTGCTTCCAGTTTCCGCCAACTGTCGACGGTGAGTTCTTTTTCATCAAGCCTCAGACGCAGAGAATCCACGGTCGGAAGCAGGGATTTCTCGCGGAATCTGAGCGCCTGCGCCCATTCGCTCACGAGAAAATCCGCCAGTTCCTGCGCCAGGGCCGGGTTCTCGGAATAGCGGCTCACGCCGTAGAGCTTGAATCCGGAAAAGGGTCGCATCTCGTTTCCGTTCACCCGCGGCAGGGGCGCCATCCCCACGTCACTTCCGAATTCTTCCTTGGCGCTCGCCCAGAAATAGGGAGCGACGATGATCGCGTCCGCGGATCCCGAAAGGAAATAACTCAGCCCCTCGATGTCCGTCGAACCCCCGGTCGCTCCGGGGATGATCAGATTGTCATTGCCCTTAAAATTTTCTTTGAGATAGACAAGATTGGCCTTAGCCTGCGGAGTTTTGAAATTGAGGAAGCTTTCCCGCGGACCCGCGGTCGTCTCCCCGTCCTCCCCGTAAAGGATCGCGTCGCTCAAAAGCCCGATCGAATAATAGCCCTCAAAAACATCCCAGACAAGTTTGCCCTCGGCGAGGATCTTCTCGACGTCCCTGACGTCTTCTTCCGAAAACTTGCTCTTCCTGTAAATCAGAACCTGGGATTCGGAGGTGATCGGAAAGCCGTACACCACGCCGTCGATGCTCGCGGCCTGGACGGCTTCGGAGCTGTGGAGGGCGGAAATTTTATACGGAAATTTGTTTTCCGCCAGATGCCCCCCGCCCACGGCACTTCCCAGAGTGTCGTGGACGAAAGCGAGAACGTCCGGACCCTTTCCCGCGGGACCATCCAAAACCAAATCCTCGACCGCTGATTTTTCGCTGTGGGGAACGATTTCGAATCTGAGCTGCGGGGCATTGGGATAATTATATGCATAATAGCGGGCGAATTCCTCCGCCATTTCCTGAACGAGACTGATGTTTTTGTTGTCTTCCCAAATGGTGAGCGTGAGCGTTTCCTTGCTTCCGGAGCCGCGTTCGCGGCAGCCCGCAAGCACGAAGAGACAAAGCATCAACATGCAGAGCAGTATTCTTTTCATGCTTCTCCTTCCTTTGCCGAGATTTTCGAAAGCTCCAAATCATCAATGTGGCCCCAGGTGCTGGCATTGAATCTGCCGCGGAAGCCAATCGTAATTTTCCCTTCCGTAACTTCTATCCCTGTGATGACGACTCTGTGGTAACCGGCGCTCCAGCCGGAAACCTTGATGTCAACCCGCATCATTTCACCGCCAAAATCCTTGGCATACATGTAAAACTCTTCGATCTTCATGTTCGATTCGCCCATCACCCAGGCGGATAGCTCATAGGTCCCGTTCGGGAGCTCGATTTCCTGATAGAGCTCGAAATCGAACGCCGCCGTGTGGTAATAGTTGAAATTGTTGGACCCGGTCCGGAAATCCTTGTTCGTCTGCACTTTCCCGACATTGGGATCGGTGTTGCTTTCCAAAACCCAGGGCGCTTTCACGGGCTCGTCGTTCGCGGTTCTCTTGTCCAGTTCGAAGCCGGGATTATAAACATAGTTTTGGATCGACCGCACGCGCGCGGTGATCTCCCAGGACTTTCCATCCTGGCGCACCACGCCCCGGACGACATAATCCCCGACATTCGCTTCCGCTGCTCGTTTCGCATCCTCTTCCCATTCCACTTCCGCATAGACATAACTGTCCACGTCGGTCAATGTCGGGACCATGGGGGGCATTTTGCTTTCGGAATCCAGGGTGGAAGCGATGTTTAAGGTGAGTTCGATCTCTTCATCCTTCAAACCCACGATTTTCACGGGAACTTCCACTTCTTCCCGCACGGCCTTGAAAACCTTCAGAGAAGGAAGCGCACGTCCGCCATAGGTGAAGAAGGCTTGGTTGCTCCAGGTGGCCTTCGTCCCCGCTTCCGCCCAGCCGGCCCCGCGCACGGGGAGCCACGCCGGTTCCCAATAGCAGATACCCAATCCCCTGTTCTTCGGAACATTTGCCACGACTTCGATAATGTCGCGGATCGCGGTCGCCTGGCCTTGAATCGTCGCAAGGTAGCCCCCCGATTCTTCCTGGTTCGGCCCGAAGATGTTGGCCGCATGGTCGTGGGGGGTTAATGTATAGGCATAGCTCGTCTCGGCAACGAACACCGGCTTTTTGAACCGCTCGCTGATGGTGTTCAGATTGTCTTGGAGAGCGGAAAGTTTGCCGTGATAAAAGGGATAGAAAGAGGCGCCGATGATGTCGTATTTGACCTTTCTTTTTTCCATTTCCTCAAAAAAGGATTCAAAAATCGCCGTCTTTCCCCCATCCGCGAGATGAATGATCGTCTGGATGTATTTGTCCGCTGCTTTGGCACCGGCAATCCCGGCTTTCAAAAGCTCCGCGACCCTGTCATAGGATGAGGGATCGTTCCAGAGGAGCCGACCGTCCGGCCAGAGAAGCCCGTTGTTGATTTCGTTTCCGATTTGGATCATCTCCGGGACGACGCCCCGTTCCTTGAAATACTTGACCGCCTCATAGGTGAAATCGCGGACGGCATCGACCAACTCTGAAAAAGTCAGGAGTTCCCAGTCATAAGGTTTGGTCTGCGTTTCCGGATCCGCCCAGGTGTCGCTGTAATGGAGATCGAGAATGATTCTCATGTTGACCCGCCGCGCCCGGGAAGCGATCCAAAAGGCGGTTTCCAGGTCCATGTCCCCGCCCCCCTGGACGCCGATTGGGCTGTAGGGATCGTTCCAGATTCTCACCCGCAAATAATTGACGCCGTTCAAGGCGAGAATCTCAAAGACATCCTGTTCCCTGCCTTCTTCGTTATAATAAACTCCGCCCGCATCCAGAACTTTTTTAATCATCGAGGCGTCGACGGCCATCATGAAATCTTTCCGCTTCTCTCCTTGGAGATTCTTCACGGGCACGATCTTAAAACTCTCGGGATCGTATGAGGGATCATAATCCCGGTAATCTTCGTCCGTGGTTCGGGAGCCGTAAGTCGGTTCCCACTCATAGATCTCAAATTCCGGTTTCCTGTCGCAGCCGGCAAGAACTGCCAGGAAAAGGATCAAGATTAATGCTTTTTTCATTTTCCTCTCCTTTATAATTTCGCGCAACTTTCGCGGATGACCAATTCCGTCGGAATCACAATCTTTTTCGGAATCCCGTCCGGGCGCGCGATTCTTTCCTTAAGCAATTCCACCGCCGTTTTTGCCATTTCTTCCTTGTGCACTCTGACGGATGACAGGGGCGGCACCAAATACTGGGATTGCACGTCGTCATTGAAGCCGATCAAAGAAAGCTCCTCAGGGATCTTGATCCCGTCCTCATGGCAGGCTTTGATGATTCCCATCGCAATCCCGTCGTTCGCGGCGATGATCGCGGTGGGAAGCTTCCCTTTCCTGATCGCTTTCTTCATCAGCTGATAGCCGCTTGAAATGCTGAAAGAGCCGATGAAAACCAAAGCAGGGTCATACAGGTTTAATTCCGTAAGATATTTCCGGAAACTCACCGCCCGAATTTCCTTCGTTTCCCCGCTTTTTTCGAAATACTCGCGGCCGCCGATGTAGCCGATTCTCTCGTGCCCAAGTTCCAAAAGCCGGTCGACCGCGCTTCGCATCGCTTTTTCAAAATTAATCACGACTGCGTCGTATTTTTCATTTGCGGGGGAACTGTCCAAGTACACCAGGTTTTTGAAAACCTCCATCCGCTTCTGGTCGGCTTCCGAAAATCTGCCCAGGGCAATCGCGCCCCCCGCTTCCGGGAAATTCTCAAAAGCATTGTCCTCCCTGTAAATCTTCACAAGCTCCATGTCGTTCTCATAACAGGCCCTCTCCACCGCAAGGCGCATCTGCAGATAATAATTGTCTTCCACTTCCTGATGCGCCGTGCACCAGTTTATCAAAATGATTTTTAATTTGTTTTCCCTTCGCATTCTCTTCCGCCGCGGCGTCTCATAATTCAGAGAGGCCGCGACCTCCAGAATCAGTTTCCTTTTTTCCTCGCTGATGGCAAGGGTTTTGTCATAATTCAGAACGCGGGAAACGGTGGCGATTGAGACATTGGCCTTCTTCGCGATATCACTTATAGTCGCCAAGACCCCACCTCCTCTTGCACTTATTATAGCAAATAAAAAAAACGAATGAAAGTGTTTTCGTAAATTTTTTTAATTTTTTTACTAAATTTTTACCAAGGGAAAAATAAAAAGTCCGTTGCGGACTTAAATTCTCTTGTAATATACATTCCTTAAGAGGACCCCGTATTTCGGTGTTTGTTTCCAAAAAACGAAACCCGAGAGGAGGAAATCCCGAATGCTGACATGGTTTTTCGGCGAGACCGTGCAGGCCAAAATCTCATACCCCATAGCCTGCGCTTTCTTTTCCAACTCCCCGATGATGAATCTCTGCAGACCCTGGCCACGGAAATCGTGCCTCACGATGATGAGCTTGACGTTCGCGACTTTGAATAAAAGGTTTTTCGGAACGCCCAAATCATGGCCCAGGTTTTCCGGGGTGCCTTTACCGAAGTAGAGGATTCCGAAAGCGATGAGTTCCTTTTCATGGAAAATCCCGAGCGTATGGTGTTTTTCCAGGCACTCAAGGAAGACTTCCGCGCTGTTCGGGCGGAGCATTTCCGGATCCCCCAAGTGCCTGAACGCATCATCCTGGAGGCTGAGCAGATCCCCAAGGAAGGAGGCATCCAGCCTCTTCAGTTCGAACTTCATCGCTTGGAAACCAGTTCCCTATAGACTTCTTCCGGAACCATCTTTTCCAGGCTCCGTTCTTCATGGTAAATCGGGAACCCGTTCTTCTCCCGGCATTTCATCCAAAGGCGCTCAAGTATATAGATGTTCGGGAAATTCTTCGGGCTTTTTACAAGCTTCCTTTCCTGGACGCAGGGGTTATGGACCGCCAAAAAGAAACGGTACGCGAAGGGGTCGTCGATCATCCCGATGTCGAGGATTTTTCTTTCAATCAACAAATAGAATGTTTCAAAAAAGGTCAGATAATTGCTTATTTCCGAATTCGTTAAACATTCGATGTCGGGCGTGTTTTCAAAGTCGTAATTTTCAAAACAGGTGTAGGCCTTCCTGTATTGTTCGTTAGAAGTGAAGATCTGATTCAAATTGACGATGAATTCCGCCTCCGCCAGCTTCTTCCCCCTGATCATTTCGATCAGGAAGGAAACGACGCCGGAAATGGCGGTCGCCAGGGCAAAGATTTGGGTCAGTTTCGTGCTGTTCTCATAGCCGGCGAAAAAGACGAAAATCGTTACCGCCGCAAGCAAAACAAAAAGGACGATTCCCAGACTAGGTTTCTTTCTAGGAAGTAATTTCTTCATTTTCTTCTCCTCAATTGCGTCTTCTTGCGTCCTATCCATTATAACACCGATTGGGATTGAAAACAATCAGGAAAAAGAAAAAAGCGCAAGCGCTTGAATCTTTAAGCCTGGGAGACAAGTTTCCCCACGGTTGCAAGATAAATCACGAAGAGGTTGCTGCCATCAAGACCCATGAGGCTGTTCAGCTCCTCGTCATTGAAGGCGCCGACGGCGCAGGCTCCGGCGTCGATGGCGGAAGCGGCAAGATAGAGGTTCTGGCAGACATGGCCCGCATCCAGGAAGAGATAGCGGACGCCCCTTTCGCCGTAGCGCCAGCGGGTCCGGTAGGAATCGGCAACCCAAATGAAGGTCGCGGCCGAGGTTTTCAAAAACTCCTGCCCCAGACAGGCCTTGACGATTTCGTCTTGGATGTCGGCGGTGACTTCCAAAGCCTGGAGCTTATGCTTCGTCGCGATGTAGCGGTAAAGCCCCGCCTCAAACCCTTCAACATTATTCAACAACAAAAACGTTTCGAAAGGATGCCGCGCGCCCGCGGAAGGAACGGTTCGCAAAGTGACATCCACGAAGCCCTCCGCCGTCTCCTGGATAATCCTCTTCTTCACGCCCTGAGTCGCCCAGAGCAGATATGATAGTTCCGCCCTGGTGAGGGGCTCGTCGGAATATTCGCGGTAGCTCTTCCTTCTTTCCAGCAATTCCGTCAGATTCCGCTCCGGAAGCGCGAAGGCTTTGGGATCGTCAAGCTCAAGCAAAGGATTCTCGTTTTCCGGGATTTCGATGGGGGGCTGAGGAACGCCTTTGGCGCGGTCGGACTCCTCAAGAAACTTGTATTGCGTCAACCTGAGAAAATCGTTTCCGATGTTATTTTTCATTGCACACTCCTTAAAAAACTTCCCTGTTCATATTATAACATTATTTTACCATAAAATGCAATTATTCGGGCTTTTGAAAAGATTTTATTCCTGACCAAAGGAAAGACAACCCACATTAATTGTTTTTCCAATTCGAAAATGATATAATGAAAATCAAGAACGGAAGCGGAGTTTTTTAGAAAAAAACCGTCGGGAAACCATGGTTTTCCAAGTAAAAAATGAGGTGAAAACATGTGCGGTCGCTTCACGATTGCGGTAAATAAGGAAGATTTGAAAGAACATTTATACCGGCAGTTCGGAATCGAGGACTTCGAGGTCGACATCTTCCTGCCCCGCTATAACGTCGCCCCCGGAGAAAAAATCATCGCCGTCATTTCCGACGGAAAGAATTTCCGCGCGGGACTCATGCGCTGGGGGTTCGTTCCCTCCTTTTCAAGCGGTTTCGAGATCATCAACGCGAGAAGGGAGACACTTTCGGAAAAACCAAGTTTCAAAAATTCCTTTCGAAACAAAAGATGCCTGATCCTCGCCGACGGCTATTATGAATGGAAAAAAGAGGGGAAACAGAAACTTCCCTACAGGATCGCTCTAAAAGACCGAAAACTCTTTTCCTTCGCCGGCATTTGGAACTGGGCAGAGCTGTCCGGAGAAAGAGTCCCGACCTGCGCGATCATCACCTGCGAAGCGGGGTCGGAACTGGGAAAAATCCACGGTCGCGTGCCCATCGTTTTGGAACAGGAAGCAGAAAGGCTATGGCTTACACAGCAAAATCCTGAAGCCCTGCTTGCTTTGACCGAGCCCCTGGATGAAAGCAAATTCCATGCCCACCGCGTTTCCACCTTCGTGAACAATTCCCGGAATGATTCCGAAGAATGCATATTGCCCATAGAAAATGAGCGCTGAGGCGCTCATTTTATTATCCCCAATAGATCACTGAGTTTATCGATTCTGAAAACCGCAGAACCCGCCGCGGGTCCGATTCCGACGGGAACGAATCCTCCCGCGCGCGCAGCCTCTATCCCCGCCTCCGCGTCTTCCAGAACCAAGATGCTTCCCGGCTCCAAACCCAGAGCTTCCGCCGCATTCAGAAAAACCTCGGGATGGGGTTTGGAATGCTCGATGTCGTTTCCGTCGACGACGGCATCGAAGGCGTCACGGATGCCCAGTTTTTCAAGGATGAAACCCGCGTTCTTGCTGGAAGAGCCGACGGCGATTTTCAGATTCCTTTTCTTCAGTTCAGAAAAAAGCTCCAAAGCGCCCGGAACCAGATCCTTCTCGCTCATTCTTTCAAGATATTTCCTGTAAATCCTGTTTTTCCGCTCCGCCAGGAGTTCTTTTTTTTCTTGGCTGAAGTCTTGCTCGCTTTTTTCAAGCAGGATTTCCAGGCTTTCCATGCGGCTGACGCCGCGGAGACGGTGGTTGTCTGCGCGCGTGAAATCAATGCCGATGGCTTCCCCGATTTCTTTCCAGGCGAGATAATGGTATTCATCGGTGGAACAGAGAACCCCGTCCAGATCGAAGATCACACCCCGGTATTTCATTTCCTTAACTCCGCCCTGTATTCATCCCGTAAGATGATTTCTTTTCCGTAGAGGAGAAGGGTTGCGGGTTTCTCATCATCCGAAGAAAGCTTGACTTCGTCCTTCGTAACCTCGACTCTGATGTTCTTGCCCCGGTAATTGATCTTGAAAGCATAGCGCTTCCAGATGGCAGGGATTTGGGGAGCGAGGCTTAAGCATGCCCCGTCCGACCGGAGCCCGCCGAAACCGTAGACGATGTTCATCCAGGCGGCCGCGATCGAAGTGAGGTGGAGGCCTTCTTCCGCATTCCTGTTGTAATCGTCCAAATCCAAGCGGGTCGCGAATTCGAAAAAGGCGAGAGCTTCATCCTTTTTCCCGATTTCCGCCGCAAGGATCGAATGCACCGAAGGGGAAAGCGATGATTCGTGGATGCAGCGCGGTTCATAAAACTCATAATTGGCCTTCTTCACGGAGAGGGGGAAATCGCTCGCGAACAGAAACAGGAACATCAAAACATCGGGTTGCTTGATCATGTCGTTTCTGTAAATCCGGTCATAACTCCAGTTGTTGTAGAGGGGAAAATCCGTGACCGGAATCGAGCCGATGTCGATGTGGGGCAGTTCAAAGTAACCAAGATGCTGTTCGAACAGCTCCGTCTCCGGATCATACAGGAGCAGCATCTGAGCGGCCGCGGTTTTAATTTTCCGGAAGAAGTCTTCCCCGATTCCCAATTTCTCAATAATTTGCTCATATTTGTCATTGTCTTTCAGAAGATCCCTTACTTCCAAAGTGAACAGGAAAGTCCTTTTCGCAAGATAATTCGTATAGGAATTATGGTGCACCATCATCTGGAATTCGTCCGGGCCCATCACGCAATAATAGCCGAACTTTCCTTCGCGGTTCCACTGCCCGCGGCTGAGCAAGAACCTTGATATTTCCACAAGCATCTCAAAACCATAATCCTTGAGGAATTCATTGTCTTTTGACACTCTGTAATAATGGTAAATCCCGTAGGCGACCCCCGTGCTCGGCTGAAGCTGGAGGCTCGCGTGCTGCCAGAGGCTGCAGGCTTCGTGCCCGTTCAAAGTGGCAATCGGATAGCATGCTCCTTCGCAGTCCAGTTCCCGCGCCCGCTTTCGCGCTTCCGGAAGCGTGCGGTAGCGGAAGATCAGCAAATCCCGCGCGGCGGAAAGATTATTGAAGAGATAGAAGGGCAGGCAATAGGTTTCCGTATCCCAGAAGGCATGCCCGCTGTAAGCTTCCCCGGTGAGCCCCTTGGCTCCGATGTTGTTTCCGGGGTCGAAGCCGTGGTAGGTCTGTTGCAGGTGATAGATGCAGAAGCGGATGCCCTGCTGGTTTTCCGGATCGCCCTCGATTTCAACATCCGTCCGCTGCCAAAAATCCTCCCAATAGGCTTTCGCCGCTACCAAAGCTTCCGAAAAACCGGGGCTCTTCTGAAGATCCGCTTCCGCTGCAAGCAAAAGCTCTTCCCGCTTCTCTCCCTGCCTGTCGGCGAAAATGCTCACCTTCCGGTCAAAGACTGTTTCGCCTTGGAGTTTGAAGCGATACCTTGCGCCGATCTCTTTTTCGGTTTTGTAGATTTCATAAGGAAGTGATGACTGGATTTCCGCGGCCGCAGCCAGGAATTGTCCCGTCGATTCCGTCCTCCCGAGCACGCTGATTCCGCCGGCGCCGAATTCGGCCTGCCAGCGTCCCGGCCTTCCCCAATGCTTCGTATCAAAATCAAGCCCGAAGCTGATTTCCATTTCCGCCGGATAATCGGAGGCGATGACGACTCTTTGATAACCCCTGTTGCAATGCCTCATGCTTAGGAAGCGGATGAAGGTGAAAGAGATTTCTCCAAAATCATTAATCAATGTTAAGCTCCGCGTGAGGGTGCCGGATCTTAAATCAAGCACCCTTTCAAAATCACGGATTTTTTCCTGGCCGATGTCCAGAGTTTTTCCGTCGATGAGGATACTTGTTTTCAGCCAGTTGAGGCCGTTCACGAGATAGTGGGTGCGCCCGATGATGCCCTTATAACTCGCTCTTTCTTCTTCCCCCCATTCGTAGATGCCGTTGTAGTAAATTCCCTGGAGGGATTTTCCGGAAAAGCCTTCCTCAAGAAAACCCCTCACGCCCATGAACTCGTTCGCGAGGGAAAAAATCGATTCGGAAACCTGGTTCCTTTCGGGATGGAAACCTTTCTCGATGATCCGCCAGGGATCGATTTCCAGATATCTGGTTGCGATTTTTGCCATGCTTCACTCCTTGATCGCGCCCATGTAGGCGTTGGCGGTGATTCTTTTTTGGAAGAGGATGAAAATCAGAATCTGGGGAAGGATGGAAATCGTCAGGACCATCAGCAGTTTGTCGGGACCGAAACCCTGGACATTGCCCATCGTGGTTTTCAGGTCATAAATTTTGACCATGATCGTCATCATATCGCTGTCGTTCAGAACCAGATAGGGGAGGAGGAAATCCGACCAGGCCGCCGTCATCGTGAAGATGGCGACGACGCTGAGGATCGGTTTGGAGAGCGGCAGGACGATCAGAAAAAAGGTCTTGAAGGGACTGCATTTGTCGATGGCGGCGGCTTCGAAAATGGATTTCGGAATCGACTCGAAATAATTCTTCATCATCATCAGATAAAAGGCATTGGCTCCGAACATCAGCCAGAGCGGCACGTACGAATTCATCAACTTCAGGTCAACGATTGATTTGTATAGGGGAACGATCGAGCTGAAGGCGGGAAGCATGTAGCTGAAGAGCACAAGCGCATAGAAAAATTTATAACCGCTCGGCTTGATGACTGCGAAGCTGTATGCAAGCAGTCCGTTGAACACGACCGAACAAAGCACGGCGCCCAGGACGACGATAATCGTGTTCAGGAAGTATTTTCCGAAATTAAGCATCCTCCACACTTCTACAATCTTTCCGATCCTAAAGGCTTCCGGAAAGAGCTTGTAGGGAACCGCGGTCAGCTCCTCCGCTTCTTTGAAGGAAGAAATGAAGAGCCAGAGCGGGGGCGTGAGTGCGGTGAGGACCGCGGCGAACAGGAGAAAGAGCATGATGGAATATATGATTTTAAAAGCCGGTTTCTTATAATCGGAGTAATTGAAAACTCCGCCGGCCTTCCTGCGCAAAGCCCTAAGCACGCTTTCTCTCCCCTTTCGGCCTGCTCAGGCGGAGATAGAGGAGCGTGAGCAGGATGATGATTCCGGAATGGATCACGGCGACCGCGGCGCTGGCGGAAGCGTCCATATCCAGGAAATAATAATTGTAACTCAGCAGCAGGAGGGACATCGAAGCGCCGTTCGGCCCGCCACCGGTCATGACCATCGGTTCATAAAACACTTGGAATACGGAAATGACTTGGAGGATGAAGAGCAATTTGATCGTCGGCATGAGGTGGGGAATCGTGACGAAACGCAAACGGTTGAACCAACCGGCGCCGTCGATCCTGGCTGCCTCATATTGGCTCGTGCTGATGTTCTGCAGAGAGGAAAGGTAAATCAGTGCCGTGGCACCCGCTCCCCTCCAGGTCATTGTGAGAATGATCAAAGGAATGGTGAGGCGGGGATTGGAAAGAAAGGTGGAGTGTTTGAGCCCCAAGCGCAAAAGCAACTGGTTCAGTACAGCGCCGGGATTGGGGTCGAACAAATAGCTCCACATGATGACGACCGCGATTCCGGAAACGATCGAAGGGAAATACACCCCCAGGCGAAAAAAGCCCCGGAAATGAACGACTTCGCTCAGCAAAATCCCCAGAATGATCGGGATAAAAAAGCCGATGATGATCGACCAGAAAAGATACTTGAAAGTGTTCGTGAGCGCTTGAATGAAAAAGACGTCGTTAAACACTTTCAGGTAATTCTCAAAGCACGCAAAGCCGATGATTTTTATTCCCCTGGTATGGGAAAACGAAAGGACGATGTTATGGAAGAGGGGTTTCCAGACAAAAAAGGTAAACAGGGCAAGCCCGGGAAGCATCAGGAGCCAGCCCCCGAGGTTTTTCCGGAAATAGTTTTTTATTCTGTAGGCTCTGCCCGTGCGGTCGATGATCCGAACAGAATTATTCATGGCCAACCTCACTTATTGATTTTTGAAAGGAAATTTTTCTGGAACTGATTGTTCGCAATCGTCAATTCGCTCAAAGGATCGGCGACCGGATTGGAAAGAATGCTTTGGATGGCATTGTCTAAGAGGCCGTACATGTCCTGGCAATAATGGGGTTCTTCCGGTTTTTTCATTTCTTCGATAGTGTCAAAGAAATCCCGGAAATAATCCATGTTGACGTTGATGTATTTTTCTTCGAGTTCGTTTGCAACTTCGAGATAATCCGGATCCGCCCAGGCCTTGATCGTCGGAAGAATCGGCATGGCCTTCGCCTGCGCGGTCTGGAAGCCCAGTTCCATCGCCTCCAATGAAATATCGTCGATTTCAGGGGAGCGTCCCATGTATTTCAGGAAAAGCAGGGCGCCCTTGACTTGCTCGTCGGTGGCGTTGGCGGAAAAGACATAGGGAGTCCCTCCGTAGAGGGAGTAGCGGCTCACCCCGTCCCCCGTCGGCATCGGCACGAAGGCGAATTGGTCGAGGGGGAAATTGAAGGTCGAAACCGGAAGGGCGAGAGCGTCGCTTCCGCAGAATGCCATCGCCACCTGCCCGGACCCGATTTTCGAGTACCAATCATTGTAACTCAGGGAAGCATCGGGCGGAATGAGATCGTCGTTCCGCATTCTCTGGATCCACTCCAGGGCTCTGACCGCTCCGGGATCGTTCAGATTCGCCTCCCATTTTCCGTCCCTGTATACCTGGAGGTTTGCGCAACCAAAATTCCAGGCCATGTTCGAAAACTGCCAACCGCCGTTTTTGTTAGCGGAAAGGATCACGATTCCGTATTTATATTCCATGTTTTCAACAATCAACTCCGAAATCCTGCGAATGTCCGCGAAAGTGGTTGGATAGAGGGGATTTCCTTCCTCATCATGGAGGCGGTAGGTCCCGTCCTCGTTTTTGTCGATCTCGCCGACATAGTAGAGCATTTCCAGATTCAGAAAGAGGCCGAGCCCATAGCCGTCCCGTGGAACGCCGTAAATTTTGCCGTCCTCGGACAGCGTTTCTCTCATCATGGGATCCATCTTATCATACCACCCGAGTTCCATCAGTTCTTTGGTGATGTCGCGGATGAATCCGTTCGCGATCAATTTCTTCGGCTCGGTGAAATAAGTCTGGAAAACGACGGGCAACTGGTTCGACGTCGCTTTCGCGTTCACCGTTTCGGGGCTGTATGTGTAATGGTCGGGAATGATGTCATATTGGGGATAATCCCTTTCGAAATTTTTCTCCCATTTTTTAAACATCTCAACGTCCTTGGTCAACACTTCTTCCGGCCACATCCCGATCGTGACTTTGATTCTGTCGTCATCGTCGGTGCAGCCGGAAAAGAGCAGGATTCCGAAGATGAGCAGCGATACCAACAATTTGCGCATAAAATCATCCTTTCCTCATACTTAAATTCATTATATAAAATTTGCTTCGCTCTGACAATAAGAGAATACTGCGAAATAGTAGACAATCTTGCAGAGATTCTTGCCCGCAACTCCGTCATATGCTATAATTTTTTCGGAGGGAATTATGTTCAAACGCATGAATCGCCACATCTATCGGAGCATCCTCCTGATTTCGGGGCTCCTCATCCTCTTGATCATCGCAATCACGATGGGGATGATCACCAACATGGTTTACCAAACCTTTTATTCAATGGCGGAAGAGAAAATGGAAAGGAACCTGAGCGACTCCGAACTCTATGTCATGTCCGCCCTCACCTCAGCTTACAACCTAGCCCAGGATGAGGAATTGATATCGGAACTGGCGGAACCGGCCGGAAACTCTCTTTCCAGAAAGCTCGACAATCTCTGCAATTACTCCCTGAAACTTGACGGGGCGACCGCTTATTCCCTGAAGGGCAATATTTATCTCTCCTCAAAAATCAACGGCGTTCCGACCCTGGAAGAATTGGCAGAAAACCCCGGCATCCGCGATTTCTTTGCTTCGGAAGAGGCGACTTTCATTTCCGTCCGGAAAAGCGCAATCTCGGAAATCTATAACAACAATATCTATCCGGCAAGCCGCGGCATCATTACCTGCTGTCACAAGGTCTACCGCGATGGTGAAGTCGTGGGCTACATCTTCGCGGATATCATCCCCGCAAATCTTTATCAGAACTTCGATTACGGCGATCATTTCAGGAACACCGTCGCCTTCATTGCTGCTGAGGATGGTTTCCTGGAGACCAGCAGCAACAGCGCCCACGGGATTTATTTTGAGGAAGCGAAGCGGGAACGCTTGAGCAGAAATCTGAAATACCTGCTGATCCGAAAGGAATCGGATTTGCTCGGAACGAACTTCGTCTGCGCCTTTCCTCTGGCGGGCATTGCGAGAACGCTCGCCCTGCTCTTCGGATTTCTTCTGTTGACAGGTTTCCTGCTGATATTTCTGATCTCCATCCTCGGCCGGCGTTTCTCCGACCGGATAACCGGCCGCTTGGACAAACTCCTCCTCAGGATGACGGAGGACAAAAACAAGATTTTGAAAACTTAAGGCAGACCGCGCGGTCTGCCTTTTCAAATGGTTTTTTTCAGTTTCATCTTGATTTTCGTGCCGGCACCCTTTTGGGATTGGATTTTCAAACCGTAGCCTTCGCCGTATTCAAGCCTGATGCGTTCGTTCACATTATAGAGCCCGTAGCCGTGCAGGATTTCTTCTTCCTCCTTGCTTGCCAGGATGTCGCTCGGAACATCGAAACCGACGCCGTCATCGCTGATTTCAAAAAACAAATCGTCCCCATCGGCATGGGCCCTGATCAGAATTTTTCCGGACCCTTCCGGAAAGGCATGCTTCAGCGAGTTTTCAACAATCGGCTGGATCAGGAGTTTCAGAATCTTGTATTCCCCGATCCCTTCTTCCAGATCGAAACTTACTTCCACCTTGCCCGGAAAGCGGATTTCATTTATTTCCAAATATGCTTTCACAAGCTCAATTTCATGGTTCACCGTGACATATTTATCTCCCTTGTGAAGGCTCAGCCGGAAGAAATTGGCAAGATTCAAGACGAGTTTTTCGATTTCCGGCTGTTTTTTGATTTTCGCCATCCAGGCAATCGCATCAAGGGTGTTGTATAAGAAATGGGGATTGACCTGCATCTGCAGGGCATAGAGTTCAAATTTCCTCTGCATTTCCATCTCGCGCCTGTTCTTTTCCATCAATTCGAAGATCGTTTCCATCAGCTCGTCGTAATTCTTCTCCAACTGATAGATCTCGTCCCCGGGTTTGGCGATTTTCCTGCTCTTTTGGCCTGTTCTGATAACCTCATGCAGGCTTTGGTTCAGGGTCGAGATCGGAAGCGCAATCTTCCGCGCCCGTGCAATCGCCAAAACGGCCCCGAGCGCGAAAACCCCCAGCAAAACCGCGTATAGAATCCTCTCCAGAGTGTTCAGACTCCCGTAAAAAGCATCGTAATCGAGGACGCTCACCAGGAAGCAGTCGAAATTGTATTGGCCGTTCAGTTTCTCCATCTCCCCGGTGACGATGATTTTCCTGCCAGTTTCGCCGGATACGATCCGAAAGGCTTCCTCAGGCCGAAAATCCAGGCTTTCGCCGTCCAGATCAGGGCTGACGGCGCTGCCGTCGGCGCGGACGATGTAAGACTGCCCGTTTCCGCCGCTCGGGGTGTTACATAAGGAGTGAATCAATTCCCCGTCCAGGTAAAAGAGGAGCACGCCCGAGAGCTCGGTCATGTCGAGCTCCATGTTGAGGCCGATGAGGATTTGGCGCCCGAGCGTGGGGCCGAGGAAGAGTTTGTTTTTCTTGGTTCTGATTTCGGAAATGACCGCTTCTTCCGGAAGCGGAGCGTCGTCCAGGGAATGGATGTTTTCCCCGGCAAGCAGGACGATGTTCCGGAAATACTCCGGGCTGTAGCCGCTTTTGTTTACGAGTTCGCTAAAAGCGGACGCACCGTCCTTGTCCGAATTTGCGATTTTGTTCAAAAGTTCGACGTTTTCGCTCTTGGTCATCCTGGCATAGAGGAAGGCGACTTCGTTCACGACCGAAGTCACGCTCACGTCGATGTCCTCCTGCATCCCCCGCACATTGTTTCTGATGTAGCTTTTGAAATAAACCCGCATTCCGATTTGAATCGCAAGCAGCAATACAAGGAAGACCGCAAGCAAAACTGACAGATAGAAGGCAATGAATTTTGCCTTCAAAGAATTAAACTTCTTCATTGATTTTCTGCAGGAACTGGCTCGGCGTCATTCCCACCATCTCCTTGAAAACCTGCCCGAAATATTTCACATCCTGGTAGCCGACCATGAAGGCGACTTCATTGACGCGGAGATTCCCCCGCGCGAGCAATTCCTTCGCTTTCCTGATCCGGTATTCGGTCAGACATTCATTGAAGGTCTTCCCGATGTTCTCTTTGAATTCGTGCATCAGATGGCTTTCGGAAACGTAGAGCCTTTCCGCAACCTCCCTAATGGTGAGTTTCCGATCATATTCTTCGCTGATGATCTGCAGCGCTCCCTTCACGATTTGTTTGTAATGATGGAAGGAGGAATCCGGGGCGGCGACGGTCTCCGCTGCCCGATAGAGCGGATTCCGGCTCAAAGCCAGCGCTTCCTCATAAGCTTTGTGGATTTCGCGGTTCTCATAGGCCGAACTGATCTGGATGAAGACCTTGGCGCGGCCCTGCCTTTGCCGGGCAAGCAGCAGCCTGTCCAGCTTTTCGGATAGTTCTCCGCATTCAAGCTCGCCCGTGATGAGGACGAATTCCGAGTCCAAAACCTGGGCGATGGCGCCCGACCCGATTTCCGAAAGCACTTCCCGAAGCGCTTCTTCCGGCGCTTCCCCTTCGCCCCTGATGAGCAACCCCTTTTCCGGGGGGAGGAGAGAAAGGGCAGCCAATTCCTTCGCAAGTTCTTCGGTCAAAGGCCCTTTAAGCATTTCCTGGAAGAGCTTCTCCTTCAATAAGGGCAGATTCCTTTCATACTGGCCGATGATTTTGCTTCTTTTCCGCTTCTCTTCCAGTTCCGCCAAGGCTTCCCTGACCTTATTCACAAGGTCCTGGTTATTGAAGGGTTTCAGGAGGTAGGTCACGACTCCGAATTCGAGCGCCTTCCGGGCGTACTCGAAATCCTGGTAACCGCTGTAAATGATGATTGCGCCGTCATAATCCGCTTCCTTCAGCTTTTCGATCATTTCCAGGCCGTCCATGACCGGCATTCGGATGTCGGTGAATATCACGTCCGGGCGGAGGCGGAGCGCCGCCTCCAAACCCTGCTTGCCGTTCGTTGCTTCCCCGACGATTTCCACATCAATCGCTTGCCAATCAATGGTTTCCCGCACGCCTCTTCTCACCAAGTATTCGTCATCCACTATCAACATTCCGTACTTCATACGCTCATATTTTATCGCAAACCCCCCCTTTTTGCAATAAAAGGCTTATCAACTGAGAGTTCATAAGCCTTTTTTCAAGATTATTTTCTCTTTCTTCTGATCAGGAAGAAGGCCAGTCCCATGAGTCCCATGAAAGCCAGCGTGCCCGGCGCGGCCGCATCTTTGCAACCTTTGCATCCCTTGGGAGCTTCCGGTTCTTTCGGCTCTTCAGGATCCTGGGGCTCTTCGACGGTGATTTGGATCACGTCTTCGCCTTCGTTGCCGGCTTCATCCCGCGCCTTCACGGTCACGGTGTAAACGCCCGGAGTCGCTTCGAAAGCATTGTCCGTCAGGGTTACGGTTTCGGAGCCCTTTTTGACTTCGATCTCTATTTCGATCTTATCTTCCGCGCTCACGTCGTCGCTCACATCGTAAGTGACGCTGATCGTTCCCGGCTCCGCGGTTGTGGGCGTCGTGATCTTGACGTTGGGGGGCGTGATGTCCGGGGTTTCATAGGCCGGAAGTTCTGCGAGCAGATCCCCGTAAATGAACTTCTCGCTCAGCAAGCGCGCGTCGAGAATTTCGAATTTGCCGGTTTCAGCCCCGTTGGAGTGGATGTGGAAGCCGTCAAAAGCCAAATCAACGCCTGATGCCTCAAGATCCACGATCACGGTCTGCGCTTCCGTCGATACGGCAGGAATCAAGTCGCCGGTGATGGTCCGGAGCGTTCCCCCTTCGTTTTCAGAGAACCAGAACATGCCGCCGCTCGTGAACTCGAAGCGGAGATTGCTTAAGTCGGCTCCTTCTTCACCCTTGTAAG
>FZPS01000016.1_pt109 | contig 23511 bp, 27 predicted proteins | sample 1817821 | NCBI WGS metagenome assembly FZPS01 (sample SAMEA104158645, study PRJEB21678) | metagenome | place: Germany | collected 2015-04-21 | reverse complement strand
CAGCTGCTTCTTGTGATAGTTGACCATGCAGTTGGTTCCGAAGGCTCCGCCGTGACCGAACCATCCGTTTTCGTCGTCCACCTTGGGTGCGGTCAATCCCAGCGAGTATCCTCCGAGGTTCTGCGGGCGGGTGGTGACAGCAAGGATGCTCTTGACGGTTTCTTCCTTGAGTATGCGGACTCCGTTTTCTCCGACACCCAGGTTCATCAGCATCTTGTAGAATTTGAGCTGGTCAGAAGCCGTTGTCCAGAGTCCCGCTCCTGCAGAGGCATGGACATGGTCGCCATTGTAGGGTCTTTGTTCCCAATTGCTCTGAAGCTTGTATCTGGCAGGCGCTTTTTCGACGCACTCGTACATTTCGATTTGCGTCTTGAGCTGCTCGGCAGTCGGCTTGAAGGAGGATCTGGTCATTCCGAGCGGCTTGAAGACGCGTTCCTCAAGGAATTGCTCCCAAGGCATCTCGGTTATGACTTCGACGATTGCGGCGCCGATATCGATTCCCGTATTTGAGTAGGCATCCTTTGTTCCTGATTCGAATTTGATTGGCAATGCGGCCGCTTCTGCGGCGACGCTTCTCAGCTTGAGGCCGCCGCTCCAGCCACCGCCCCCCGCCCCCCCGCCGCCGCAAGCGCCGCAACCTCCGGCGCCGTCCCCACCCGCGCCAACGCCAGACACGGTCGCGGCTCAGAATCGCTATATCGAGAGCAAGGATGTCTGGATGCGCAAGCTGGCGAATCGTCCGCCGCCGGCGCGAGCCGCGGCCTTGGTGCCTGACTTGAAGCGTATTTTTCAGGCCGAAGGGGTGCCGCCGCAACTGGTGTGGCAGGCCGAGGCAGAATCGAGTTTCAATCCGGCGGCGCGCAGCCCGGCAGGCGCGGTCGGGCTATACCAATTCATACCGGCCACCGCGCAGCAGTTCGGCCTGAGCCTGACGCCCCAAGATGAACGGCTGGACGCGAAGAAAAACGGGGCGGCAGCGGCAAAGTATCTCAAGTATTTGCACGGGCGTTTCGGCAACTGGCCGCTGGCTCTGGCGGCCTATAATTGCGGTGAGGGGCGGCTGTCGAAAACCCTGCGCGCCCACGGCGGCAAATCTTTCGCCGATATTCAAGCCTATCTCCCCGCCGAAACCCGCATGTATGTGCCCAAAATTGCGGCCTTGATTCAACTGCGCGAAAACGCCGATTTGGAGCGGCTATAAGGGGCAATTCGCGCGTTTGCGGGGGCGTAAATCTTTCCCTTGCTATTCGCCGATTCATCCGGGTACAATCCCGCCGAACTGTTCACTAACAACATTCGAAAACACAGGAGTAATATGAACGAAACGAAGTTGCTTCAAGACATCGCCAAATTAAACGCCAGCCTTTACGGCAAGGATTTCCTGCTGACATGGGACAAAACCATTCCAGAACTCAAGCTGATCCTGCAGACAGCGGCGTTGATGAAACAGCTTTATGAAAATAATGTATCGTTGCGGATTTTTGATAGCGGATTGGCCATTTCCAATTTCCGCGACAATTCCACCCGCACGCGCTTCTCGTTTGCGTCGGCAAGCAATCTGCTGGGCTTGGCCGTGCAGGACCTCGACGAAGAGAAGTCGCAAATTGCCCACGGGGAAACCGTGCGCGAAACCGCCAATATGATTTCCTTCCTCTCACAGGTCATCGGCATTCGCGATGACATCTATATTGGCAAGGGACACACCTACATGAAGGAAGTCGCCGAGGCCCTCGATGAAGGCTATGCCAAGGGTGTCCTCCCGCAACGCCCGGGCGTCATCAATCTCCAGTGCGACATTGACCACCCCACGCAATGCATGGCCGACCTGGCCTGGTTGCAAGAGTATTTCGGCTCGCTCGAAAACTTGCGCGGCAAGAAAATCGCCATGACATGGGCCTACAGCCCGTCGTATGGCAAGCCCCTTTCCGTGCCGCAAGGTGTCATCGGGTTGATGACCCGCTTCGGTATGAACGTCTCGCTGGCGCACCCCAAGGGCTATGACCTGATGCCCGAGGTGGTCGAACTGGCGCGCAAGCAGGCCAAGGAATCCGGCGGCTCATTCACGCAGGTGGATACCATGGAAGCGGCCTTCGCGGATGCCGACATCGTTTATCCCAAGTCCTGGGCCTCCTTCGACGTGATGAAGAAGCGCACCGTTCTGCTGGAAAAGAACGATCAGGCCGGCCTCAAGGCGCTGGAAAAATCCTGCCTGAAGGAAAACGCCAGCCACATGGACTGGGAATGCGACGAAGCCAAGATGAAGCTGACCAGGGGCGGCGAGGCCCTTTACATGCACTGCCTGCCGGCGGACATCACCGATGTATCCTGCAAGGCGGGCGAAGTCTCGGCCAACGTGTTTGAGAAATACCGCATCCCGACCTACAAGGAAGCGGGCTACAAGCCGTTTGTCATCGCCGCCATGATTCTGACCAACCGCATGGAAGACGTGGTTGGCACTCTGAGCGAACTGATGAACTATCCCATGGAGCGCGTGCTGGACGTCTCCGGTTTGCCGCCCATCAAGAAGGCCACCAAGGCCAAGAAGGCGGTCAAGAAGGTCGCTGGCAAAGCCAAGGCCACGACGAAGAAAGTGGTGAAAGCCGCCAAGAAAACCGCGAAGAAAGCCGTCAAAAAAGCAAAGCGCTAATCGGCCCACGCCTTGAAGCCACCCGCCGCCCGGCCCCCCGGGCGGCGTTTTTTATGGCCGCACGGTAGCCGCGCTCGCTGAGCGCAAAAGCTGTTCGGCTGTCTCCCTGAACTCTGCTCTGACTTCTCTTCCTCCGGCTGTTTCCTGACCTCTGCTCTCGGACCTCTGCTCTCTCCAACCTAAACGATTGCCATCGGCCCTCTGAAAAAGATATATTGACCGGAATATGACTTCAGCTATCAAACGCGTCATCGTGATTGTCAACACGATAGGGTTTGTTGCGTATCTGGTCTGGCTGATGCAATTCACCACCGGCGAGACCATGCGCTCTCAGGATGGCATTCTTTACTACGTTCCCTGCCTGCCGTTTTTATTTGTTTACATGCTCCTGGCGCCACCCAAACCGGCGTCAAAAGAACATCCGGACGCTTCAGGCAATTCCCCTGCCCCCGCCGCTCCAGCCGATAAAGACACCTCTGAAGCGAGCAAGCCATGACCTCCCCCCGCATGTCCCCGGAACGCAAAATCACGTTCGTTTCCATTGTTATCAACATCGTGTTGACGGGGGCCAAGTTCGCGGCGGGCATTTTCGGGCGTTCACAGGCGTTGATTGCCGATGCGATTCATTCGCTGTCCGACTTCGCCACCGACATCGCTGTGCTTGTGGGCTTGCGCTTCACCGCCAAGCCTTCCGATGAGGATCACGCCTACGGCCACGGCAAGTATGAAACCCTCGCCGCGGCGATTATCGGGGTGGTTTTGGCTTATGTGGCGCTGCGAATTGCCGGCTCCGCCATTCAGCGTATTTTCGGTGCCATTCACGGCGTGCCCATCCCCCGACCTTCAACCTTTGCCTTTTGGACGGCTTTTCTTTCCTTCTTCATCAAGGAATGGCTCTATCAGGCCACCATGAAAGTGGCGCGTGCGACAGGCAGCTCGTCGTTGGTGGCCAACGCGTGGCATCACCGCTCGGACGCCTTTTCAGCGCTGGCCTCATCTCTCGGCGTGGGCGCGGCGGCTTATTTCGGCGACGACTGGCTCATTTTAGACCCGATAGCGGCACTGTTTGTCAGCATTTTCCTGATTCGGGTCGCTTGGCAAATTATTCGCGAGCAAATCGGTTTCCTGACGGACCAAAGCCTCGCCCCGGAAGTGTGCGCGGAAATCATCGCGATGGCTCAGGCCATCCCCGGCATCAGCGAACCGCATGAGTTGCGCACCCGCATGGTGGGTCGGACGCCCGTCATTGACCTGCATATTCGCCTGCCGGCGGACCTCCCCCTGCGCGAGGCGCACGACATCGCCACACGGTTGGAAAATGATTTGCGCCACCGATTCGGAAAAGAAACGATTGCCAACCTTCATCTGGAACCATATCCTGACCCAATTAGTTAAGCGGAGATAAATCATGGAACAAGGTGCCTCTAAAATTGCCAGAATGCTGGCCTTTGCCATACTCTTCGGCATTGCAGTTACGGCGTTCAATCCTCACTACCGTCAGGCTTTTCTGGCCATTGCCAACGGCACCCCGCAGGAAAATCCCATTTGGCAGTCCAATCGCGAATACTATCCTGACATTGTCCTGCCCGGTATGCCCCCCTATCAGCCCGCCCCGTCCGTAGAACCCAATTCCATCCCAGCGGCCACGCGCGCTGCTGCGCAACCCTAAATCGCGAGGCCCGCCATGACACGCAACAAACTCATCACCTTTTGCTACCTTTTTATTACCGGTATCGGCCTCGCCATGCGGTACACCGCAGGCCCCGATGCCCTCGGCTGGCTCTGGGCGGCGACGCTTGCGCTGGCGGCCATCACCATCGGCGCATTTATACTGGTGTCCCAACGCGCCCGCCCCGCCGCCGACGCCGAACTCAGTCTGTACGGCGGTGCGCCCGCCGATCGCACCCAAGTCACGCTTTGGGTGCTGTTGCTGTTGACGGGCATGGTGTTCGGATACACCCGCTACATTGCCTTCATCCAATCGCCGGACACGTTGCTGGGCACGTGGACTCACACGGCCCAGGGGCAGGCATGGAAAGAACGGCGGGCCATGTCCACTACCTCGTTCCTCAAGCTCAAGACTCAGGCCGCCGTCACGGAAGATGTCCGCCTGCGCGTGGTCGGGAAACTGGAAGCCCTCCAGCCCATTCGCGATGAAAACAATTTGCCCATCCTGAACGAGGATGGCCGCTGGGCATTCAGCCAATATAATTTGAAGCAAGACAGCGGCGAAATCACCATTCCGGCGGGAACACCGGCCAACACGGAAATCCTCATTCAAAAGCCGTTCACATCCATTGAGCGTGTGGAAGCGCTGAACACGCCCACGGCTCCCGTTCATCTCCGGATTTTGCAACCGCAAAACACGGTGAGCCTCTTCGCGCGCTCGGGGCGCGTGGTGGTGCCTGTGAGCGTTCTGGGCCGCATCAACTCCGACCCGTGGGTCTATTCGTTCAAGACCATTCTGTCGGTGCAACCTGAGTACATCCAATATCAACCCGATGGCCCGTATTTCAAAATTGCCCGACAAAACATCCGCGTCACAATGGACCCGGCCACGCCGGGCTACGAGGTCCTCGCGTCCTCCGATGCCTATGGATATGACATCGCCCTGACCGGCGAGCTGGTTTCCGCACCGCATTCCTCCAACAAGGCGGGCTTCGATCAGGCCAACTACTTGGAAAGCTACAACATCGGCGGACAGATTCGCTTGCAAGTCCCGCGTGACGCGGAAGCCCCCGCTCCCATTCAGGTCATTCTTCCGCAAGACGCCGACCGGCCCCGCACAGGCAATGGACTTGTCGAATTCTCCCTCTACCTTCGCGATGAAATCGTGCGTGTAATCAAGCAAACCACGCCCCAGCCAAACGCCGCTTTCCACGGCGCGCTCACGCTCGGCCTGCGCTACGGCATGCAAAATACCGTTTCCATGGCCAATGACATGTATAAAAACACGCCGGTACCGCCGCCCATTCCGCTGGGCAAACATACCGACCGCCTGATTGCCGACGAATTCCGCTACTCCGGCATCAATCACGTTCTCGCCGTCTCCGGTCTGCATGTCACCATCATCACGGTCATGTTCATGGGCATCTTCGCCATGGTGAAGGTGTCGAAAAAAGTCTATGTGCCCTTCATTATCTTTGCGCTGGTCATCTTTGCCATCATCACCGGCGCGCGCCCCTCCACCCTTCGCGCGGTCATCATGAACTCGCTGTTCCTGCTGACGTGGGGCTACATGAGCGAAAGCATCCGATCGTCCGCCCTGCTCGGCGTACCCATCGCGGCCATCATTATTTTACTGCAAAATCCCGCGATGGCCATTGACCCATCCTTCACCCTTTCTTTCGGCGCCATCCTCTCACTGGCCATCTTGACGCAGCCATTCTTCGACCTGTTCAAGCGGCTGAAGGGCAACGATTTCGCCGTTCTCGTCATTCTGCTCACCGTGCTCACATGGGCCTTTGCGCGCCACTGGCTGTTTGTCACGACCCTCCGCTTCTGGGTCTTCTACACCGTGCTTGGCGTTGTTTTATTCGCACTTTCGCGCATGCTGACGCGCATGGGCTTCACCCCGCTGCGCGATTACGGTTTGGCCAACCTCCCGCCGGGAATTGCCGGATTTATTGCCGCCCAGTTCGGCATCCAAATCGGCATGATGGTTCCGCTCTCGCCCTTCTATTTCTTCCGCTGGCCCGTCGCCGGCGCTTATGCCAACCTGATAGCCATTCCCCTCGTGGGCGTTGTGCTGCAGCTTTCCATGCTCGCCGGACTCACGGGCCTCATCCCCGGCATCGGCATTTACATCGCCCTTTTCCTCAGCGCCGCCAACTGGATTTTCTCCATTGGCTTCCTGCTGATTGGCCATTACTTCTCCCGCTGGTTCATTTATCCCTTCATGACCAAGCCCACCGTGTATGATCTGGGCGTGTACTTCGCCGCCGTGGCCGTCTTCGCCTACTGGCGTCCACTCTGGTTCCGGGTGGTCCGCCCATTCTGGCGACGCGCCTCGTCCTCGCGCCGCATCATCGCCTGTGGCTCGCTGGCCGTGCTGCTTCTGGGCATCGGCTGGGGCTGCCAGCACGAACAAGCCCAAATGCGTCCCGAAGGCGAACTGGAAATCAGCGTGCTATCCGTGGGCTACGCTTCCGGCATCATGGTCAACACCCCCGACCGCCGCACCATCCTGATTGACAGCGGCAATTTTGTCACCAGTCCCACCACCCGCATTGACGCCGAACGCACCATCCTCCCTCAAATCTTCGCCAAGCAAATCCGCTCCCTCGAAAGCCTTGTCATCACCTCCCCGGCCGCCGAGCACAGCGGCGGCATCGAAACCGTCTTCACCGCGATGGATGTGAAACATTGCGACTATCCCGCCGCAGTCGCCCCGGTTCTGGCCAAGGAACCGCTCGCCAGCATCCTGGACGAGCGCTCCCCCAACCGCATCAAGCACCGCATCTCCGGCACCACCATCACCCCGCGCATGCTCACCGCCGGCGACATCATTTATCAAACTGAATGCGACGGCAAACCCTTCATCATGGAAGCCCTTGGCCCACGCGAGGGCGACACCCAAACGCCGCTCTCCGTCCGCATCCAGTTCGGCGACTTCGTCATGCTGGTCACCTCCGACCTGACGCTGGCCCAGCAACAAGAATTCCTTGCCAACACTCCGCCGGAAAAACTGAAGGCTCAGGTGGTTGTTGCGCCCCACCACGGCACCGCCGGTCTGGAAACCGTCAAGATTGGACTCCCCGATGCCATGCCCCAGCAACTTGCCAACATCACGGGCAAGCTCCTCAAGGCAACCGAAGCCGAGGCCGTTGTCTTTGAATTCGGCAACCCCCGCCCGGTGGAACCGCTGCTATACAAAGTCGCGCGTAAAATCCATGGACTCACCCGCCGCGCCGCGGAAGACGCCCTCCCAACGGCCCTCAATCTCGCCACCGACACCGACGGCGCCATTCACATTCAAAGCGACGGCGTCGGATACCGCCTGACCACCCAGCTCAGCGAAACCGGCACCGAAGTGGACGAACCCACCCTCCTCGAAATCGGCGGCTGGTAACGGCCACGACAGGCGCTTGGGCCAGTAACCCCACCACCCACACGCCTGTCTGAAAATTGCTAAAAATCTTGCCGGGCACGCGCGGTTTTGCGTCCGCTCCGCGCTTAATACATATCTTTGTTGACGTTTTCGGTGCGTTCGCGCGGCATCCGCTTGGCGAAGAATTTCCGCACAAAGTCATACAAAAACCACGCCAAGGCCGCGACGGCCAGCCAGCCCATTACTGTTAAAAGAGTTTCCATGTCTTCAGAATGGCCCTCCCCCGCTCGTCTCGCAAGCTAAAAAAGGCACGTTCAATCCCTCACGCCCAACCGCTACAGCGGCCCAAGCGACAAGCCGTCGGTTTCTTCTTCCGGCGGCGGCTTGGGACGAAAGTGCGGGCAGGTATCCGTGGCTTCAACTTCGCGCTGATGCAATGCACAACGCTGAACAAACGGATTCACCACATATTCCGCGCAATAACGGCACATCTTGCCTTTTTCATCTTCGTTAAAAATCTGAACCGGGCGGGGCCTGTCCGCCTCGGTAAAAACCTTCGGCGTGCGGCTGTTTTTGTACGGGATGTCCGCTTCGCTATCGAACAAATGTCCGCACAGGGCGCAAGCGACGATTTCGCCGACTTTGGTAAAGCCATCATATTGCGCCTTGCGCGTCAGCCAGGCGTCGCGCCCGCAGGCCGGACAATGAATCTCCACCTTGGCTGGCTCTCGCGGACGCATCAGAAAAACACCTTCGCAAGGCGCAAAATGCCCTGCTTCCACGGCACGCGGTGGGAAACGCCGCTGGCATTCTGAAATTGGTCAAGATGCTCCACATACCAGCGATAATTGCGCACAAGCGCGTCTTTATTGGAATAGCGCGGCTTGTAACCCAGAACACGCTCCGCTTTTTCGATGCTGACAAATGAATCCTTGCTGGCGGTTTCGTACACCCATTTATACAGCGGCGAAAGCTTCAACAGCTCCAGAAAACGCAGCGTCCAAATCATCGGCGCGGCGGGGAACCCCCGGATTTTCTTGCCGTGGCCGGCGGCGTCCAGCACCGCCTGATAATCCTCGCGCATAGTGGTGAATTCCTTGGCGCCAATGTTGAAGGTGTCATTGACCGTTTCTTTCGGCAGGGTCAGCGTGAGCCAAATGGCATCGCAAAGGTCGGCCACATCCAGCAGTTGATAACGGTTCTTGCCATTGCCAATCATTGGAAAACCGTGGCCGGTGTAGGCCCAGTCATACAAAAGCGCAAAGACGCCGAGCCGCTCCGGGCCAATGAAAGATTTCGGGCGAATAATCGGCACACAAAGCCCTTTTTCGCGAGCTTTCAGACATTCCAGTTCGGCCTCAATCTTGGCCTCGCCGTAGGGCCCCACCCCGCACATTTCATCGGTTTCCAGCAAGGGATGATGGTCTGGAATGCCATAAACCGCCGTGCTGGAAATCATGACAAAGCGCTCCACTCCGGCCTTTTGCGCGGCCGCCAGCAAAATGCGCGTGCCGTCCACGTCCGTGCTGTAAATGTCCTCCGGCGAATACAACGGCAAGGCCGCCGCGGTATGAATCACCCAGCGCACGCCCTCCATGCTGCGGGCCACGAGCTCCTCATCGCGAATATCCCCGTGAATAATTTCCACGCGGTCGCGTTCGGGATATGAAAATTCCGCCACGTCCAGCGAACGTATCTCCGTGACGCCCTGCTCCAATAAATGCCGAATCAGATTGATTCCCAAAAAACCACTGCCGCCAGTCACCAACACTTTGCCGAATGTACTCATCGTCTCGTTTTCTCCTGTTAAACTTTTTTATTCCGCCGTGAGGGTTGCGTCAATCCTTGCTTACAGTTGCGCCAGCGCGGCTTGCCAGACCGCCTCCACATCCAGCGTGTGCAGGCAGGCCATATCTTCCCGGCTGCATTGCCGCGAATGGCACGGGCGACAATCCAACCCCTCCTTGGCAACTACATGCTGCGGTTGATGGTATGGCCCCGTCCGCGCGGGATCCGTCGCGCCGTAGATGGCCACCAAAGGCACACCCATCGCGTCGGCCCAATGCAACGGACCCGAATCCACGGAAACCAGCAAATCCATGCTTTTCAGCAACGAACACAGGCCAACCAAATCCGTCTTGCCGCACAGATTGCGCGCGCGTCCGCCAATTTGCTGGGCCAGCCGCTCGCCATCCGCGACATCCGCCGCCCCCCCGATAATCCTGATTTGGCAGCCCATTTCAGCCGACAGCCGACGCCCCAACTCCGCGAATCGTTCCAGCGGCCAATTTTTGGTCGTCCAGCGCGAAAAAGGCGCAAAAGCCACATGCGGCCCGGGGCCACCCGCGTGCGCCGCTTCCGGGATATTCAACTGAATTTCGGGCGGCGGCCCCTCGCCCTCCCCCGGCGCAACCAAATCCACCAGCGCCAGCAATTCATCCGCCGCGTGTCCACGCGGGCCGGGCGCGGCGTCGGCCTGGGCATCATAAAACCAGCGCGCGCCTTCGCGTGCCCACGCCGGACCAACTCGCCAATCGGTGTGCGCCAGACGCGCCACCACGGCGCTTTTCAAAAGCCCTTGGAAATCCACCACCAAATCGTAATGTTCAGCGCGCAACAAACGCGCAAAAGCCCCAAAGCCGCGGAGCATATTTCGGCGTGGGAACGGGATGATGCGTTCGACATCCGGGCAACAGCCAATCAAAGCGGCATATTCGGGCTGCACCGCCCAATCTATGGTTGCGCCGGTGCGCGCTTTCAGCGCGCGAACCGCCGGCAGCGCGTGCGCCAAATCGCCGAGGGAACTGAGCTTGATGACCAGAATCCGCTTCATCGCTCCGGCTTGGATAGGATTTCCTCAATCCGCTTGATTTTCAGCGCGCGGCCGGTGGCCGGGTCCAGCGTAAGCAACGCGCCGTGCAAGCGCACATCGTCCGAGGCAATCTCAAATTTGGTCGGCATGCCCGTGATGAAGCGCGTCAGGATGCTGTCGGTCGTCCGCCCGATGATGGAATCACAGGGGCCGGTCATCCCCAAATCGGTCATGTAAGCCGTGCCTTTGGGCGTGACGGTTTCGTCGGCCGTCTGAATGTGCGTATGGGTGCCCAGCACAGCGGCAACGCGGCCATCGAGAAACTTGCCCATCGCCACTTTTTCGCTGGTGGCCTCCGCATGCATGTCCACGAGAATCATCTGGCCGGAGCGGACATTCTTTTTCAGCCAGTCATCAATCGTGCGAAACGGGCAATCCACCGTGCTGTTCATGAACGTCCGGCCCATCAGTTGCACAATAGTCACCTCGCCCTTGGGCGTCTGGATGGTCGTCGCGCCACGGCCGGGGCATCCCGGCGGCAGGTTCAACGCGCGAATAATTCGCGGCTCGCGATCATAATACGCCACCGAATCCTTTTGGTCCCAGACGTGATCGCCCATAGTCAGCGCGTCGGCGCCGCCGGCGAATAATTCTTCGGCCAGCTCGGCCGTGATTCCGCGGCCGGCGGCGCTGTTTTCGGCATTCGCAATCACCGCATCCGCGCGGCCCTCCGCCTTGTAACGCGTGGCAATGCGCGCCATGGCCATCCGCCCCGGCCGCCCCACAATATCGCCAATCATCAGAATCTTCATGTTCCCCTCCACTCTTCCCCGTCCGTTGCGTTCCATCCAGCCAGCAACCGCGCCATTTTTTGCTCGGCGCCAGCGGCATGGCGGATGCGTTTTTCGGTCACGATGACATCCATGCGCACATCGTGTGATGCCTGCGGCACCGCCGCCACCAGTCGGTTTTCAAACGTCATGCCAACCAGCAAAGCTCCGGTATGTTGCAGCAAGCGGTCGTAATGGCCGCCACCGTGCCCCAACCGCCCGCCCTGCAGGTCAAACGCCACGCCCGGCACAACAATCACACGCAAGGCGTCCGCCGACACCCAGCGCGACTGAACAGGCTCCAAAATATCATGGGGACCGTTCTGCCATTGCGTTTCGTCGTCCACCTCGCACCAGCCATAACCCGTCCGGCGCGCCTTGGGAACGGCCACCTGCGCCCGGCGGGACAATAAATCGCGCATGAGCAAATCCGTCGCAGGCTCCGTAGCGGTCGCGCAATACAGCCCCACCCGAAAAGCGGCGGGCCACCAATCTTCGGATAAAAGACGACGCTGAACAGCGTCGGCTTTCTTCGCGGAAACGGGTTGACGACGCGCGTTGGCGCGGAGCTGGGCCTTGTTCACGCCAGCCTCCTCAAATCAAAGGCTTCCGGCGGACGCGCCGGCTGCCCCTCGCGATTCACCACGCACCATTGCACCTTCGCGATGGCAATCACCGTCTCGCCGCGTCGAATGGTCTGCTGCACCACACCCGTGATGCGACGCAAGCTCACGGGTTCGCTTTCAATCTGCAATTCATCATCCGCATAGGCAGGCGCTTTATAGTCAATTTCAAGACGGGCGATGACGGTAAAATATCCGGCCTGAATCAGCCCGTTGTAATCATATCCGACGGCGCGCATGTATTGCAGCCGCGCGTGCTCCAAATAGTTCACAAACACGGCATGATTAACGTGGCCATACGAGTCACATTCGTATGTCCTCACCGTGATGGAAGTTACCTGTTTCATGGGGGATGAGCATACCCGCCCACCTTGGATGACGCAAGCGCACATCGAATGAAACCCCGCGCCGCGAAACTGGAAACACCCCCGCAATCGTGATACGTTCACTCACCGAATGAAAATTAATCCGCACAAGAGTTTTGGAACCCGCGAATGCCCCGGTTGCGCAACCGAGGTTGCCGCGAATGAAAACATTTGCCCCATTTGCGGCTATCTATTTCCGGGGCGCGGACCGTTGCAACGGAATCTCGTGTGGATTGTCGCGCTGCTGTTGGGACTGCTGTTGCTGCCCCTGATTCTTTCGCTGCTGCGATAAGGCGCGTCCGCGCCGCCGTCCTATTCTACCGCGGTGCCGATTTTGGAGCCGAGCGCGGCTTCCGCAATGCTCCGGCCATCCCGCAAACGCGGAGTCACCCGCGGCACCCACAACATGCGGCGGCGCGCGCGCAACACAATGTGGTGGTCAGGCAGGAAAAAGAAAATCGCATCCAAAACACCCGCCAGCCAGAACAGCGGCGCGAAAATCGCATACACGGTCGAGGCCCGCCGCAGGCGCGACACCTTCAAAGCCGCCGGTTCCGTTGTGGCAGGCATAACCCCCGCAAACAGTTCCGCCAGCACCCCGGTAAATTCCGTAAAGAAACGCCCGTGGCTGACGGTTTCCTGCACGTCGAAACCATCTTTCAGCGCGTCGAATAATTCCGTCGGCGTAAAGCCCGGATGCTTCATGGAACGCGTCGGATCGGTCAACCCGGAAATTCTTCGGAAAAAGCCCACCAGCGAGCGGCGCTTGCGGCGGACATGCAAAATCAGCCGCGTCTTGGGCCGCAAGATGCGATGCACTTCCGCCATCAAATCGGCCGGCGTATCCACATATTCCAACATATCGCTCATCACCACCGCGTCAAAAGCGCCATCTTCAAACGGCAATGTCGGCAAGTCCGCCACATGGATTTGAGAGATGCCCGCCTCGGCCAAAAGTTCGGCCTGCACTTCCGACGTGACCAAGCTGCTCCACGACGCGCCTCCGCCCCCGCCGGCATTGTGCATGGCCACGCTGATGGCGTCATCGCCGGAAGCTTCCAGAACTTCCTGCCCGCTCACGCGGTCCAACAGGCGCACCAGACGCACCAGCACACGGCGGCGCGCCGGAGAACGCAGGAAAATCTTCATTCGCCACTGGACCACGTCCGGTGTAACAACGGCACTGGAATCGGTTTCGCTCATGACTTACCCGCGAATATGCCACCCACGACCGGGTTTTGTCCAGTCCAGAGCCATCCAATTTTCCCCAACACGCGCCCGTCGTCTGACTTACGCCCATTCGCAACCCATCTTCACCCTTGTTTTTCACCCCCGTCTGCGTCATGCTGGAAGCTATTGGTGACTCCATGATTTTACGTCATTTACTATTGCCTGATATCCTCGATTTGGTCGAAGCCGGCCGGTTGAACGATGTTCGCGAATTTTTAGCGGCGCAACCCGCGCCGGAAATTGCCGAATTGCTCACCGCGTTGGAAGACCGCGAGCGCGTCCTGCTGTTCCGTCTCCTCAATCGCCATTTGGCCGGCGAAGTGTTTTCGCTTTTGGAAACGCCCGCGCAGGACTTGCTCCTGAAAAATATGGCGCAGGAAGAAGTCCGCCAAGTCATCGCGGACCTCTCGCCCGACGACCGAACCGCGCTCTTTGAAGAACTTCCCGCGCAAGTCACCAAGGGCCTTCTCAGTCTGTTGAGCGACGACGAACGCAAGCGCGCCCTCACCCTCTTGAGCTATCCCGACGAAAGCGTGGGGCGACTGATGACCGACCGCTACGTCACCATTGACCCCCAATGGACCGCCGCCCAGGCGCTGGACCATCTGCGAGCCGTCGGCACCGATTCCGAAACCCTGACCATGACCTACGTCGTGGATGCGAAAGGCCGCCTGACGGACGAACTGCGCCTGCGCAAACTGATTCTCGCCCAGCCCGACACCCCCATCAGCAAGCTGTTGGACGGCCATTTCGCCGCGCTTCGCTCCCTCCAAGACCGTGAAGAAGCCGTGCAGGCCTTCCAAAAATACGACCTCTTTGCCCTGCCGGTCTTGGATGCTGACGGCGTGCTTCTCGGCATCGTCACCGCCGACGACATCCTCGACGTGGCCGAAGAAGAAGCCACCGAAGACTTTCATAAATTGGCTACGGTCAGCCCGCTGCAAATGAATTTCAAGGAAGCCTCTCTCGGGCTTCTCTATCGCAAACGCATCGGGTGGCTGGCCGGACTGGTGGTCATGAGCACATTCACCGGCCTTGGCATCAAACTGTTCGAAGACGCCATTTCCGCCGTCGTGGCGCTGGTGTTTTTCCTGCCACTGCTGATTAACAGCAGCGGCAATGCCGGCTCGCAAGCCGCGACGCTGATCGTGCGCGCCATGGCCACCGGCGATATTCACCACGGCGACTGGTGCAAACTTTTCTGGCGCGAAGTCGGCGTCAGCGCCGCGATGGGCTTGACCCTCGCCCTCATATCCTTCTTCCTCGCTTGGGCGATGGGCGGCCTTCAGGTTGCGCTCGTTGTCTCATTGAGCATGTTCGCCGTGGTGCTGGTCGGCAACCTCACCGGAACCATACTTCCCGTGATTCTCGACAAATTGGAATTCGACCCCGCCACCGCCAGCACACCGCTCATCACCACGATTGCCGACGTGCTCGGCGTCTTGATTTATCTCTCCATCGCAACCCTGATTTTACAAATCTAACCCCATGATCCGCCTTTCCTATTGGTTCATGAAACGCCGCCACTGGTGGTAGCCATTCTCAAGGAGCAACCCATGAAAAAATACATCACACCCCTCATTCTCAGCCTCATCGCTCTCATCACTCTGAGCCTCACGGCCACCGCCCAGCAGCGCATCGAATTCCAGCGCCAGAAATTTGACCGCTCACGCTTCAAGCGCCCCGATCCCTCCATGCGCCCGGAATCCACCCAACCCACGCCCGTATCCCCCGCATACGAATCCGCCCGCCCGCGAGGCATGGTCACCGAGCCCCCCGCCGCCAACGAACCCGAATTCAAGTTCCCCGATTCCACCACCACTCCACCCGCCACGAACGTCACATCATCCCCATCCCCGTCATCATGGGGCTTCTCGACCACTTCAGAGTCCGGGGATTACACCCCCGCCGGCGCCACCCCCGAAGAACAAGCCGCCATCAATGAGCCGCGCTTCGAGCTAATCCCCGGCAAATGGCAAACCGACCCCAGAGACTTCGAAAAACTGCTCGACCTCCAAAAAGAATCCGGCGCCTGCATGCTCGTCTATTTCAACAACCAGATTGACTCCAGCCAAAAAGGCCTCTGCAACTGGTTTGAGAAGAAAGTCACCACCGACATGAGCTGGCGCAAAGCCATGAAATTCTACATCCAGTTCCAAGTCATCCTGCCCGGCAAAAAGGACGCCCAGGCATTGGTCGAAAAATTCCGCGTCAACAAAACCCCCGCATTATTTGTCGTCAAACCCTTCAGCACGTTCTACACCCGCATCCAAGTCTTTGAATTTCCCGTCGGCGACCGTCCCATCCCGATTGAAGCCGACGTCGTGCTCGAATCCATCAAAGCCGCCAGCACCCCCGCCTACAAAGACAAATTCTAGCCCCCATGCCCGGCCTGCTCCAGTTTATCGCCATCGCCCGCCTGACGTTGATTGAAGCCATCCGCCGCCCCGTCTTCCTGCTCATTTCGCTTGTGTGCATCGGCGGCATCCTCCTGATGCCCCTGCTGCTCAACTACACCCTGGGCGATTCCGCCCGCATCATCCGCGACAGCGCCCTCGCCCTCTACTTCCTCGGCGGCTGGCTGCTCGCCGCCCTCGCCGCCGGCGAAACCCTGTCGCGCGAACTCCGCCGCGGCACCGCCGCCACCATCCTCGCCAAACCCGTCTCCCGCGCCACCTTCTTTCTCGCCAAAGCCGCCGGCATCGCCGCCGCCCTCCTCCTCTACACCCTCGCCGCCCTCACCGCCGTCCTCCTCGCCGTGCGCGCCGGCGCCAGCGACCTGCAGCTCGACTGGACCGCCGCCCGCCCCGCCCTGCTCGCCCTCGCCGCCGCCCTCGCCCTCGCCGGCGCATGGAACCACCGCACCCGCCGCCCCTTCACCTCCGCCGCCTTTCTCCTCATGCTCCTCCTCCTGCCCGTCGCCCTCGCCATCGCCGCCTGCACCCCCACGCCACTGGAAAACCTCACCTTCCCGCACAACTTCTCGTGGGAAATCCTGCGCGTCGGCCTCCTCCTCTACCTCGGCCTCGGCATGGCCGCCGCCCTCGCCACCGCCCTCGCCACCCGCCTCACCCTCACGCCCGTGCTCCTCGTCACCGCCACCTTTTTCATCCTCGGCCTCATGAGCGACAGCCTCCTCGGCCCGCACGTCACCCACTCCCGCCTCGCCCTCGCCGCCTACACCCTCCTCCCCAACATCCAAGCCCTATGGCTTCTCGACGCCCTCGACACCGCGCAATCCATCCCCGCCGCCTACCTCGCCACCGCCGCCGCCTACGCCGCCACCTGGGCCGCCGTCCCCCTCACCCTTGGCGTCGCCGCCTGCCAAAAACTGGAAATCACCTGATGCCCCGCTATTTTCCATGCCATGGAAAAGTTTTCCGCCCATTTTCCACGCTATGGAAAAATAATTTCCACACCGTGGAAAAAACAGCCCCGCGCGCGCCCGTTGCCCCAAAAGTTTTCCACACTATGGAAAACTTTTTTCCACACCGTGGAAAAATTTCAGCCGCCGCGCCCCATTCCCGCAAAAGTTTTCCACACCATGGAAAACTTTTTTCCACACTGTGGAATAGCCGAGTGCCGAGCTCAAGCCGCAGGCGCAGAGCGAACGCGAGGTCTATAGCGGCCGGCTTGCCGGACGAGCGAGCGAGGCTTTGCGAGCGAAGCGGCAAAAAAATCGGTCGCCGCCACCCCATCCATTTTTCCAAAGGAACGCCATGACCGCCCTCCGCGCTGAAAACCTCTCCAAAACCTTCCGCGACTTCTGGCAGCGGCCCCGCGTCGAAGCCGTGCGCGGCATCACCCTCACCATCCCCGCCGGCCAAGTCTTCGGCCTCCTCGGCCCCAACGGCTCCGGCAAATCCACCACCATCAAAATGGCCCTGGGCCTCCTCTTCCCGACCTCCGGCACGCTGGAAGTCCTCGACGCCTCCCCACGCTCCACCCGCGTCAAAAGCCGCATCGGATACCTCCCCGAAGAATCCTATATATACCCCCACCTGACCCCCCTCGAAACCCTCACCTTCTACGCCCGCCTCTTCCGCCTCCCCAAACCCGTCGCCCGCGAACGCATCGAACAACTGCTGGACATGATAGGCCTGAGCCACGCCCGCCACCGCCCCGTCGGCGAATTCTCCAAAGGCATGACCCGCCGCATCGGCCTCGCCCAAGCCCTCCTGAACGACCCCGACCTCGTGATTCTCGACGAACCCACCGCCGGCCTCGACCCCCAGGGAACCCGCCAAGTGAAAGATTTGATTCTCGCGCTCGCCGCGCGCGGAAAAACCGTATTGCTCAGCTCCCACCTGCTCGCCGACGTGGAAGACGTGTGCGACCAAATCGCCATTCTCTTCAACGGCCGCATCCTCGCCCAAGGCACACTAGACGCCCTCCTCACCCAGCGCGAACGCACCACCCTCACCTTCCCCACACCGGAAGACCCCGCGACACTTCAAAACGTGCTCGCCGCCGCACGCGCCGCCCTAGGCGCCAATCCCACCCTCGAGCACCCGCGCCAAAATCTGGAGCCTTACTTCCTGAATCTGGTCGAGCAAGCCGCCCGCGAAACCCCCACCGCATCCGGCGCGCTGCCAGCCGCCCCGCTGGCCCCCTTCCTGCGCAAATAAAAAACCGGCGCCCCAACAGGCGCCGGTTTTCGTGAACGAATTCGCGTTCGATTAGAAGCGGAAGAACAAGCCCGCGTTCACCCCAAAGCCGGTGAATTCAAGTTCACCCTTCAGGTCAATGTTCTCACCGTCAATCTCCATGCCATCCACTTCGAAGAAACGGTACATGGCTTCGGCAAACAAGGAGACGTTTTCATTCAGCGCAAACTCAATGCCGCCCACGCCGATGAAGCAGAAATCATCGTCAAAATCAATGTCATCCGCCTCGGGGACAATGACATAGCCGCCACCACCGCCGACGTATGCCTTCACCGGGGAGTATTCGCCCAGCGGAATCCGGAACAGAAGCAGCGCTTCGAGAGGAATCAGATACAAATCATCATCGCCCTCCCAGTCATCCAACTGGGTCACACAGGATGCGCGAAGGTCCACGCCGAACAAATCGCCAAGATTCCCGCGGAACTTGATGCCGCCGCCAAAGCCGCCGCCAAGATCCTCGGTATCCCAGTAGGTGCCAAAAATACCCAACCCGTTATCCGCAAGAGCCACGCCTGTCATCACCGCAAGGCTCAACAGAACCAGAAACAATTTTCTCATTACCACTCCTTTTACTTAACCATCATCCGATCTGGCCGCCACGCGACAGCCTTCCGATCTTCATCCAGCATAAGAATCCCGCCCCCCTCCGTCAAGCCACGAAATCACAAAAAACGCATGAAAATCCTTCCCGCACGAGCGCGCCGGAGGGGCCTATTCCGGGCGGAATTGGCGGATGAAAACGCGGGTCGCTCCATAGGTTTTATCGCGCAACAAAACCCAGCCGGAAAACTCGGGAGCCGGGCGGGCGCCTTCGGTTTCATAGACCCAAATGCCGCCCGGAGCCACCCACCCGTTGCCCGCAAGCGCCTGAGCCAGCTTGCCCTGCCAGTCGCCGGCAATGGCCTCCTCATAAGGCGGGTCCGAAAACACCAAATCAAACGGCGCGCCGGAACAGGCGCGGGCGAGCAACCCAAACACCTCGCCCGCGCGGACCCGCCCGGCCTCGGCGGGCACATGCAAATTCTGAATGTTTTCGCGGAGCGCGCGAAGGGCGTTTCTATCGTTTTCGACCCACTCCACCCACGCCGCGCCACGGCTCCAGGCCTCCAGACCCATCGCGCCCGTGCCGGCAAATAAATCCAACGCGCGGCTGTCGGGCACAAGAGCCGCCAAGGATGAAAAAATGGCGGCGCGCACTTTGTCCTGCGTGGGGCGCGTGCCCTTCGGCGGCGCGCGCAACTGCCGTCGGCCATGGCTGCCGCCGGTGATCCTCACGGCGCGCGCTTCCCGGCCCACGAGCAAACGGCGCGGGCCAATGCCAGCTCGCAGCCTTTGAAGCTGTGATTGGCATCCTCGATGAGCCAATCAGCAAAATCGCGCGCCCGCGTTTTCCGCCGCAAAATCGCCAGCATATCGGCGGGCGGGATGACCGCAAACTCTTCCAGCTCGCCAAACACCGCCAGCATCGGGCAGCGCACGCGGCGGAAATGGGTCAGCGGCCCCGCGTAGCGGAAGATGTTGGCTTCCGTGGCGCGCGCGTTGGCGATGCTTAAAAACCGCTTGGCCGTGAAGCGTTCGTAAAGGCCTTGCACGGGCTGATGCCCTTTCCCTTGCGCCACCATTTTGCGCGCCCACGCAACTTTGGCGTCAAAGCGGCGGCCAAAATGTTGCCGGGTGATGGCGTAATCGTCGGCGGGCGCCAGCAACACCAGCCCGGCAACTGGACGGGAACGGCGAAGCGACTGCCAATAGACAATTTTCTGGCAGCCGGTGCTGTGGCCAATGAAAACCAACCGCCGATGCCCCCGCCGCCGCGCAAATGCCACCGCCGCGTCCAAGTCGGCCAGACATTGGCTGAATCGTTCATCCTCGGTGCCGCGTTCCGCCCCGCGATTGTTGAACGAAAGGATGCCCCACCCCGTTTCCGGCGCGACATCTATAAAGGCTTTCTTCAATTGCGAGCGGTAAAAGTTGCTGCCCATCCCGTGAACAAAAACCAGCAACGGTGCCCCTCGGCGGGTCGTCGGCCGGTAAAAAGCGTCCAGCATGCGGATTTTCTTGCGGTCTTCGGCGGGAAACGCCACGAGTTGGCCGGGCGCGGCCCAATCCGTCGTTAACGGTTGATTCTCTTGCAACTTCATGGGGGGTTGTATAGCATTGTAAAAGGAGCTTAAGCCATGAAAAACAGCCTTCTTATCCTTGTTCCCCTTTTGTGCATCGGCATGTTGACGTCCTGTGGACGCCAAGCGCCTGCCCCCGCGGACGACACCACCGCCGCCACGCCGTTGTTGCAGAACGTGACACCGGCAACGCCGGTGCCCGGTCTGGAAGACCTGCCGGAGTGTCCCGGCTGGCTGGCCACCCAGAACGCGCGCGGCGACGCACGCGAAGGTTCGGCGCGACTGCTCTCGAATCAATCCGTGGCGCAACTGGCGGTTTTCTACACCGAGCAACTGGCCGCCGCCGGATGGCTGCTGGGCGCGTCGGTGAAACAGGGTCAGGAGCGGCACTTGCAATTCTCGCAGGCCGGACGTTCCTTGCGCGTGCAAATTGGCCCCACCAAAGAATCCGGCGCGACGGCAGCCGTATTTTTGGCGTGGAACCAGCCCGCCTACGCGGCCGAGCTGGATGATTCCTATGAGCCGGATTTCACGAATGAAGATATTGATGAGGCCAGCCGCAGCTCAATTGAATGGTAATTCGCCCATTTTTTATCTGGCCCTGACCGTGGCTCTGTTGCTGGGCGGGCTGCCTGACGCGACCGCCCTGCCGCCGCGGTTAAATCAACCGGCGGAAATCGCCCAGCAAGACATCAGCGCGGAAGAGGTGGACACGACGGGCCTCTTGCCGGCGGATATCGCGTTGCTGCGCGACTCGCGCTTCGGCTGGAAACATTTGCAGACCGAGCGCTTCATTCTTCACTATGAACAAAAGATATTCGCCGCCAAGGTCGCCCGCATGGGCGAACAGTTCTATGAGGCCATTTCAGGAGATTTGCCGAATCTGAAAGATCGCGTGTCGCCGGTGCGCTCGCATATTTTTATTTTTCGTCAGGCGCGCGACTGGCAGGCCGTGGTGACGAGTGTGCCGGGGCTGGACCCGCGAGTCATCTCGTTTGTGCGCGCTCAGGCCATGTATTTGCAGGAGTTTGGCACAGGCGCGGAAAAATTTAATTTGCTGGCGCATGAAATGACCCATCTGGTTTTCAACCGCTTCCTGCCGGTGCGCTTGCCGTTGTGGTTGAATGAAGGACTCGCCGAGTATTACGGCGAGTTCGCCTATCGTGCCGCGCGCGGCTTGGGGCAAAGTAAAAAGAGCGCATTTCCCCCGTTGCGGCATTGGACGCCCCTCGCCGAGCTTTTGACCACCACCAGCTATCCCGCCTCCGCGGTGGAAAACACCCGATTTTACGCAACGAGCAAATACCTGACGGGGTATCTGCTCCTGAAACATCCACGCGAAAAGTGGGACGCCTTTTTCGATAGGCTTCTGGCCGGAGAGCATGCCATTCAAGCCTTGTTGCTGACATACGGCTGGGCGGACATTGCCGCGATGGAAAAAGATTTCGCCAAATTTTTGCGCTGAACCGGCGGCTCGCCCCGCTCGCCGGCTTGCCTCCGGCCATCGCCTCGCGTAAAGTGCCCCGCCATGAAACACGTTACATTCTCCTCTCTTTCCGCGGCGGATCAACGCCTGGTGCGCGCCGCCATTGCCATCCGCGAAAAAAGCCACGCCCCCTACTCCGGCTATAAATGCGGTGCAGCGCTGCGCGACATTCGCAACAAAATTCACGTGGGGTGCAACATTGAAACCGTGGATTACACCCTGACCACTCACGCGGAAATGGATGCCATCAACGGCATGGTCAAAACCGGCGTGCTGCAACTGAAGACCCTGGCCGTGGCGGTGCTGGCGGTGAAAGGCTTTGCCTTCCCCTGCGGCCTTTGCCGGCAAAAAATCAGGGAGTTTTCCATCGGCGACGATGCGCGCATCATCGCTGTGGGCGTGGACGCCAAGGGCAAGATTCAGCAAATCGCGCTGACCACCATCGGCGAGCTGTATCCCCATTCCTTCACACCCGACAAGCTGGGCTGAAACTCCAACATGCCCCCCATCCGCGCGTTCATTTTTGATTTGGATGGAGTCGTGGTGGACTCCAATGAGATGCATGTTCAATCCTGGCAGGAGGTGGCGCGTCGCCACGGTTTTCCCTGCGACGACCCGGACTACATCGGAAAATGCGGCTTGCGAACGCTGGCGGTGATTCAGGACCTTCTGCGCTGGCCCGTGTCCTCTGCGGAAGCCGAGCGCATTGGCTGGGAAAAAGAAGAGCTGTACCGTCAATGGATTCGCGAAGGGGGCATCCGCCCCATTCGCGGTGTGATGGAGTTTTTAACGGCGGCGTACGCGGCTGGAATCCCCTGCGCCATCGGCTCTTCCGCGCCGCGCGAAAATGTGAATGTCTGCGTTAGCGCGCTGCGGCTGGAGCAAATTTTTTCGGTCACGGTGTCCGGCGCGGATGTGCAACGGGGCAAGCCTGCGCCGGATATTTTTCTGAAGGCCGCCGCCGGATTGAACATTCCGCCGGAGCAATGTCTGGTGTTCGAAGACGCGCCGGCGGGCGTTGAGGCCGCTCACGCGGCGAGCATGCGCGTCGTGGCGTTGCGCACAAGTCACGCGGCCAATGAGCTTGCCGCGGCGGATGCCGTGGTCGCGGACTTTACCGGACTGCCGCCGCCGGAAGAATTAATTCTCGGCGCTTGGTCCCGGCGCTGACGGCTGGTTTTGCAACGCCGCAGCGATGGCGGCCAGCCGCGCCTTTTGCTTGGGATCGAGCGTATCCTTCATCTCCCGCAAGGTGAGGAGTGTTTCACGAAGCTCCTCATGCGCGCCGGTCTGACGCTGACAATCCGCCAACAGTAACAACACATTGGGGTGATTGCCACGGAGGCGATAAGCGGCCTCCAAATCGCGCCGCGCTTCCGTAAAGCGGCCGAGGCGAATCAGAATTTCGCCGCGGGTGGTGAGGATGGTTCCATCGCCGGGCTTGCGGCGGTTGGCTTCATTGACCAGTGCCAGCCCCTCGCGCAAATCGCGGCCCAAATCCATCGTGACTTGCGCCAGATTATTCAAGAGCGAGGGGTCGCGGCGACGCCGCAGACCTTCCCGAAAAGTCAGATAGGCGTTTTCCAAGTCCCCCTTCATATACTGTTCCACGCCGTCATTTTGAAAACGCATGAAGTGGTTGGGGTCCCGCGAGAGCAGCGCACGCATGCTGGATTTCGCC
>FZPS01000027.1_pt70 | contig 23531 bp, 16 predicted proteins | sample 1817821 | NCBI WGS metagenome assembly FZPS01 (sample SAMEA104158645, study PRJEB21678) | metagenome | place: Germany | collected 2015-04-21 | reverse complement strand
GATAAATAAACATTCCGGTTCATAATTCTGCCGCTGTTATCTTCCCATTCAAGCTCGGCCGTATACCAGCCCTTGTTCGGGTGCTCAAGAGTAAAAGACTCTGTCGCGATTCCATCTTCTCCGGTCGTGAACGAAAAATTATTTACTTTTTCCTTATGTTCTTCATAGCGGTAACGTTTTCTTACCACCTTGTTTATATAGTCGTATTCTTCACCATCTTCAATTTTCTCATAATAATGGTAATAAATTGTTCCGTCGATGGTTTTATGTTTTACCGGATCGCCGATATAATCGGAATAATTGTCAGGCTCATCCGCTTCCGGATTATTGAGTCTATCGAGGACAATCTCGTTTAATGCGGCTTTAAGATTTATCTCTCCAGGCTTTTCGGAATAGCTTTGAAAAGCTGCGTGGATATCATTTATAAAAACGCGCACATATTCATTGCCGCTTATCATACCGCTTTCAGGAAGTGACGCGTTTGCGTTAAGCCAGATGCTGCGTTCGCCCTGGGCTTTATCATCGTCGGTTGTAACCGTGAAAGGAATGCTCAGCTTTCCGTCTGCTCCTGTCTTTGCTGTTTCATAAATATCGCCAAAAGGATGCCCGCCTACGTTGTATGTAACATCAAGCGACGGGAGTGGTGTTCCGTCAAAGAATGCGGGAGTAATTGTAAAGTTTACCGTTTCCCCTATGAAGACCGCGTTTTTATCCTTTTCCACAGTCATTTTGTATGCGGGCTTCACATAATTTTCAACATTTATATAGTGGCTGTTGATTATCTCATTGTCAACCTTTACAGATATTCTGTAACCGCCTGGAGATAGTTTTGGTAGAAAGAAACTGCCTTCAAAGAATCCGTTATCTGCGGATATGTTCATTGAAATTAGCGGTTTTTCTATGAAAGGCAGGAAATACCCCAAAAAGCTTGCCCTTGGAATACCCCAATATCCGCCTTCGGCAATTTCCACAGTAACTTTTTCAGGAGATGTCCCGTCATAGCGGTTTTTCAAAAAGCCCCAGAATTGAACGAGGTCATCTGTTTTGTAAAGGTTCCTGTCTGTCTGGAAATACCTCCAGTAATTTTCCTGTGCATGCTCTATATAGCGGTAGATTTCATATCTGTTTAGCGCAAGAATAAGCTCTTCATTGTTGTTTTTTATATGGTAATACTGAAGCTCATAATCATCAGCATTGTCTTCTTCCTTTATTATTGTGTCAAATGCCGCGATCCCGTCGGGGTCTGTCTTGTATGTCTTTTCTTCCGCACTTACCGCGACTTCGGCTCCAACGACCGGTTTGCCGCTCTTTATGCTGTTTACCCACACAATTGTCTGCGTTTGGCTTTCAGTGACGTAAGCCGACAAATCTGTAGACTGTATGAGCATTTGGGCGGTAAGGCCGTCATATGTGCTTTCCACAAGATAGAAGCCCTGCGGCAGAGGTTCGGGAACGGATAAATACCTGTCCTGCCATTGCCTGAGATCGAATGTTTGCTCAAAGGACGATACTTCTTCAAGGCCTTCAGAGGTCAGAATTTTCTTCTGGTTTATGCTGTATGCCCAATATGGCTGCTCGAATTTAAGCTTCATTGCCTCAATAAAGTCGCCGGAATTTTTATATTTATATATCTTTGTACTAACGACAGCTTTTTCCGAATTGGTTGCGGAATATATGTACAGCGGAATTAACGGAGCCTCATTTGTTGGAAACTCCATAAGAATATCGGTGTAGTAAAGGGTACCCTTCGCTATTGTCCCGGGTGTTTGTTCGGGTTCCGTTTCAAAAGCAAATACATAATCTTCTGCTAATTTTTGATCCGTTCCATTAAGAGGTAGTCCCTTCTTAACTGTTACGGTGTATATTGTGGCCGGTTCAAGTTTTTTCGGAATAAATACAGCCGTGTATCCGCTTGTTTCAAATCGTCCTTCAACTGTCGGCGATATTTCGAAATACTTCTCGGGATTTGCAAAACCGGTATGACTGAAATATATCTCTATTCCACTGTTAACAGGAACATAGCTTGACTGGTGGGCGGGAAGTGTGCCCAGAACTGTAAAGCCGCGTCTTGTCTGGAACGTCCATGAGATAGGTTCATTTTCAGGCGTGGTAAGAACAAACCTGCAGAGGCTGTTGGGCTCAAACTCATTTTCGGGTGTTACAAGGAATTCATTCTGTTTGTTTTCAGCAACCTGTATCGGATTGCCTCCATCCAGACTGAGCATTTCTTTTATCTGATCAACGGTATAATCGTTCTGTGTTTTCAGGATAAAATCTGTATCTGTGTATATACCTGTCGCATCGAAGCTGACAGGGGTAAGCAGAAAGCCGCTCCGATATTCTTCGGCGTAAACGGGAGTAGGTGTGTTTGCGGCCCAGAATACCGCGGTGGCTAACGATAATGCGAGTATTATTGCAATTGCTTTTTTCATCGTAATTTACCTCCTTTGATAAATTTGTCGGTCTTTTTCAGATTCCGCACCAGTGTAGTTTTACACGCTGCAATCAATTTGACGGCATATGAATGCAATAAGTTCCATAAAAACTTGCGGCCTGCCAGGAAGAACAACCGTGCAACGACTGTAGCTGTTCAGATGTATACGGATTTTACAAAAAAGAGCTGTTGAACAATAACTCCTTTGGTTATTTGTTAAATTATTCACAATTATTCTTCATTTCTATAGACATTGTCAGTTCATAATGATAGAATATTTACAAATTATTATATACTAAAAATGATAACTGCGGATATTAATGCCTGATACATTAAACAATTTAATATGAATGGGGAGTGGAGCAAAATGAAAAGAGTGTATAACTTCTCAGCGGGACCTTCGGTTTTACCTGTTGAAGTGCTGGAAACCGTTAGAGATGAAGTTCTGAACTGGCATGACAGCGGAATGTCTGTTATGGAAATGAGCCACCGCTCAAAATGGTTTGATGAAATAATCACCAGGACCGAAGAAGATTTAAGAGATCTTATGGCTATTCCTTCAAACTATAAGGTGTTATTTCTTCAGGGAGGAGCGACTACTCAATTTTCGATGGTCCCAATGAACCTGATGCGAAAAGGAAAAGCGGATTATGTAAATACCGGAGCATGGTCAAAAAAAGCGATAAGCGAAGCAAGAAAATTTGGAAAAGTTAACATTTTAGCTTCTTCTGAAGAATCAACCTTTACTTATATTCCGGAGCTCGATCCCAAAACGTTCAGCGCAGATGCCGATTATTTTTACATTACGACAAACAATACAATATACGGAACCCGCTATACAAAATTGCCCGATACCGGAAATGTTCCGTTAGTTGCAGATATGTCATCGAATATACTGTCCGAAGTATACGATGTTTCCAAATTCGGACTGATATTTGCCGGGGCTCAGAAAAATATGGGACCTGCAGGTGTTACCGTTGTTATTATTCGTGAAGACCTTGTAAACGATGCGCACCCGGAAGTGCCAACATTGCTTCAATACAAAATTCATGCGGAGAACAGATCAATGTACAATACTCCGCCGTGCTACGCTATTTATATATGCGGCCTGGTGTTTAAGTGGCTGAAGAAACTCGGCGGTGTCCCTGCAATGCAGAAAATAAATGAAGAAAAAGCCAAAATTCTTTATGATTATCTTGATGATTCCAGTATGTTTAAGGGAACGGTAGCGAAGAAAGATCGCTCTCTTATGAATATTCCTTTTGTTACCGGCGACAAGGATTTGGATGCGAAGTTTATTAAAGAAGCCGCCGAAAGAGGTTTTGTGAACCTTAAAGGCCATCGCAGTGTCGGGGGAATGAGAGCAAGCATATACAACGCCATGCCAACTGAAGGGGTAAAAGCGCTCGTGGAATTCATGAAGGATTTCGAGATGAAAAATAAATAGCCTAATCATATCCCATCAGACTGGTGGATTGGATTATAAGTCTGTCCGCGTTAACAAACCCGCTCCCCGAAAAAGGAGCGGGTTTAATTTTTACGATATTGACAAGGAATGCTTAGCCAAGGTGTTAAAAAACAACTATATAGCTTTCCTATAAAGCGTCTATTTTGAAAGCGCTTATTGACTCATTCATCTTTTTGGCGTATTCGCCGAGTTCCTCGGCAAAATTCGCCAATTGCTCAATGTTTGCCAGTTGTTCTTCAGCCGAAGCATTTGCCTCCTGCGTTGAAGCGGCGGTTTCTTCCGAAACGGCGGATATGTTTTGTATTGCGGTTATTGCTTCAGTTTTGAAAGCATTCATATCATTTGCGTCGTTCTTAATTGCTTCCAACTGTTTTGAAAGGATTTCCATCGCTTCGGCAATACTCTTGAAGGTTTCGATTGTGTTATTAACAGCTTCGTTCTGTGCTTTTATAACATCTTCCGTTGTGCTGAAGCGATGTACGGTTTTCCCTATTTGTTCCTGGGTATTTTTTATTATAGCGGAGATCTCGCGTGTGGCGGACATCGACTGCTCCGCAAGCTTACGCACTTCATCGGCGACTACCGCAAATCCTCTACCGGCTTCACCAGCTCTTGCAGCCTCTATTGCGGCGTTCAATGCAAGAAGATTCGTTTGATCTGCTATATTGTTTATCACCTTGACAATTTTGCCGATTGATTTTGAGTTTGCATCAAGCGCCTCGATATCTGCCAGAATTTGTTTTGTATTGTTTGTCGACTCAAGCGTCTTGTTTTCCAGTTCTTCTATCGATGATAAACCCTTATGGGTAAGAACCGAGGTTTGCTTGGACAATTTTTCAATATTATTAGTGGATTCTGATACCTGATTTATTTTCATTGCAAGTTTATCCATACGGTTAACGCTTTCTTCGGCATCTACCGCCTGAGCGGAAGCTCCTTTTGCTATTTCCTGTATGACAAGGGTGATATCCCTTGATGCTTCCGAAACATGATTTGTCGTATCAGATACTATCGAAGCGGATTCGGTCACTTTATTCGACAATTCCATTGTGTTTGCGATAAGGTTTCTCATGTTGGATATCATTGTATTTATTGATTTTGCCAAAAGCCCAAGTTCATCTTTTCTTTTTGATGTAAACTCTACCGACAAATCACCGGATGCAGCCTGTCCGGCGGTGTTTATGGTCCTATTAATTGTCCTTCCCATACCCATAGCCATAAATAAGCCCATGCCGACGGCAAATGCGGCACCAAGTGCAACAAGAATTACAGTCCATATTAGAATGGAACGCGATGCTTCCATAAGAACCTTACGTGGTACCAAAGAAATTAAAATATATCCTGTATCTTCGATATGGGTAAATGTCATTAAGCAGCTCTCATTATTATAATCTACGAACTCTGAGCCCGTATCCTTGCCGCTGTCATATATTAACCTCATAAAATCCTCGTTTTGGATATAATTTTCGTTTGGTTCACCATCGCCGGAAGAATCTTCGAGCCCTGTGTTTGTGGCTGAAGATATTACTCTTCCGTCGGAACTGATTAAATGATATTCTCCCATGCTCCCCTCAGCTAATTGATTCAACAGAGTCTCAATGGAGGATAGTTTCACATCAATTAAGAGAAAAGCGTAGTCTACATTTGTTGTTATATTTTTTAAAAGCCGTGCGGCCGTAAATGCATAGTCTATATGTTTTTGGTTGTTTGTGCGGTAATTATCCAAAAATTCATGTCTTCCAGCGTATAATAATCTTCCTCCGGCATCTGACACCGTTTTTACAAAGCTGTCCTGAACAAAACTTTCGTAGTCAAGATCGGTAATAAAGTAATTATTGGATGTAGTGATTGATTCTCCGCTTTTGGCTATGACATTTATATCAGATATAAAGCTGTAATTGTGCATAATATTTGTAATAATATTATCGACTCTTCGCTTGACTTCCAGGTTTTCCATAATATCTGTAATATCACCTGAAATATAATTATGTAAATCACTATTACCGAGAAGCTGCATAGATAAAGATTCAATATTTGAAAACATTAATTCAAGATAATTCTTTGTCTGCGCCATTGTATCAATTGTAGAATCACGCGCCTTTTTTTCAAGAGCGTTTTTCGCGATAGAAAATGAAACGGCCCCTAACAGTATTACTGGTATTATTGTTAAGATAAAGGCGGACAGAAGTTTTGCGCGAATTGTTTTAAAGCTTGATATATTGGTTATTTTCGCAAGAAGTGTTTTAATGTTCACGGCAAATTTTTTAGTCATATTTTTCCCCCCAGGACTGTTACGTATTGTTTCTTTTTAGCTCAGTTTATTTTATTTCTTTAAATTAACGTTATATTATTTATACCCTTAAAACCGCTTAAAAATCTGCATGCCATTATATCTTCAATAAAATTTGTTTTGTTTGTCGATTTTTCGAATTATTTATCGTGACAGAAAAACCATATCCAAAAGTTTTACGCCGACGCTTTCCGCAACTATATCGCATTTGGCTCTTAGAAGGAAAAACACCTTACCCTTGGATATATCTTCATTTTCAAGCGACTCATAGTTTGCCTGCCCTTTGGCCAATACAACATCACTTTCATGAAATTCTTTAAGAAACTGTTTTGAAACCGTTTGTATGCAGGTGCCAAGATATCCGCTGCCATTTGTAATTACTCTTGATACTTTGTCCATACCCGTATATATGGCGTCTTCCATCGTCGCATCGTTAAGTATAGGTTTTTCTTTTACCACGTAAACAACATCTTTTCCAAGAGCTTTAAGATGTTCAGTCAGTATTTTATCAAAAACAATTTCGCCCGAATTATCTCCTATTATCATAATTTTTTTTGCGGTATTTATTTTATCTTTAAACTTTTTTAAATGATTTATCGAAAAACCGATTTCCATACTATGCCGTAAAGCTTCGGAGATATCAAAATCCCTGTTGATTCCAAGATCTATAACGTTACCGGCTACGGCAATCCTCAGAGCGCAGTCCAGTTTGTCTTCCGATTCATCCATCATCTTCTGTAATTTCGGGTACAAGTTCAGCGCCAAATCATTAGACTTACGCTTTATTGCCTTATACGGGTCGTAGTTGTCAATAAGCTCATAAGTTTTCAATAAAACTAAAGTCGAGTTTTCCGCAGGAGTTTTTTCCCTGCTGTAATTTTTTATCTCGTCCATAAGCTTAAAGAGAACTTCATGCTGCATATCTTCATCAATTTCCGTTAGGTTCATGCAGGATACCGCCTGTTTTAGATAACAGTGAACACAATCCGCGTTAACCTTCAATTTTAATCACCATCCGTTTTTACTAATTAAGTCTGTTATTAACTATACCACAAACTTTAACTGAATCAATTGCCGTAAATTAGGTCTGTTAAATAACCTTTAATATTTCTGCAGCAATTAAACGGAACAAGCTTTGTTTACATAAGATACATCGGTTATTCAGCTCTATTGTATTATAGCATCCGGTAAAAATATCTTAAGAAACCATTTACACCGGTCCATTTACACATAATGTCTGAATTTTTATTTTTTCTTTTTTCTAATATCAAAATAAAATGGTCTGGCTTGATTCTTTTTTGAATTGGAGAGTCATTCATTCTGTTCTTTAAAATGGGGATACATAAAAAATGAATATATTGCCTGTGAAGGAATAATTGTGGTAATATTGTAACAAAACGGTTCTATTTCGTTTTCCATAGTGAAGATGAATACCTAAAGTATAGCGGAAGCTCAGGGGGAGAAAGGCGGTATGAAAAGAAGATTTATTTCTGTTATTCTGGCGTTGATGCTCGTGTGCTGTTTCACAGGCTGCGGCAGGAATGACAAGAATAAATATGAGTACACGGATATCCAAACGGAAGTGCTGAAACAGGCGGATATACATATTTATTCGCGTAGTTTCGGAACAGGAGGGCAGCCTCGCGATAAAACGGAAATAGACAATATGCTTGCCGAAATTGCAAAAAATGTTTCCGAAACAATAAATATAACGCCGTTTTTTCACTGGATCCCTTATGAGCAGTATGATGAAGAAATTATGAAGCTGATTAAATCGGGAGAAAAGATTGACGCGTTTACGTGTTATTCTCCCAATGCTTTTGTACAGCAGGATCTTATACTTGACATAACGGATTTGTTTGCCCGATATGCGCCGAAATACTATCATGAACTGATGGAAAATCAGATAGGCAGGGATTACCTGTATTACGGTTCTGTGGACGGCAAGCTGTATCTGATGCCATATTACGGGATTGAAAACCCGAGATACTGTATCGTAACAAAGAAAGAGTTTGCTGAAAAGTATGCGCCGGATGGTCTTGAAACAATGGAGGACTATGGAGAATTCCTGAAAAAGATAAATGAGAATGAAAAGGGGATTCTTCCCGGCGATGTAAATGCGTATTATTTTTTTACGGCTTATTTGGAAGGGAACGGATATTACACCGAATTTGCGACTTACTTCTTTTCCAGGTTTGACGAACCGGCAAATATATACGCAATAGAACAGACTCCGGAATTTATCGATGCATGGCGTTTATTATCACAGTGGCATGCGGATGGTTATCTGAAAAGAGAAGGATACTCCAATACACTGCTTAACGGGAGATTGGCTTCCGAACTAACGCCGTTGAGCAATATTGAGAATGTCTTAGGGCAACTGTCTATTCTTGATTCTCAATTTACAGCAATACCGTTATATATGGAAAGTATGTTTTTGATCAATACCTCCGGCAGGGGCCTTGTGATTTCAAAAACCTGCCCAATTCCTGAACGCGTAGTTTCTTTCGTGGAATGGATTCACGAGTCTCAGGAGAATTATGATTTGATAAGATACGGCGTTAAGGACAGGAATTATTCCCTGCGGGGCGACAGAGTAACCTTTCCACGATCAGTAAGGCCATTGTCTACATGGTTTGCAGCCGAATATTTTATAGACATACGATATGAACGGCTCACTCCTAATCTTGATGCGAATTTCAGAGAGTTCTATAAGGATGCGGGCTTTAAAAATACGGTGACAACAAGGCAGCTTTATGGAAATTACGAAGAAAAAGCGGAGGAAAATTCGGAAACACTTGAGGATATGATGAGGGAATATGATCAGATTGAAAAACTGATTGAGGTTTATTTTGCCAATATGGAGAAGTTTATCAGCGCCACCAATGAAGGAAACTTAAGTATGCCGCCGGATGAACTGACAATAAAACAGAAGGAAGCCGGGGTTGAACAAATTCTGTCTTTATACGGAAAAGCAAAAAAGCTCATGGTGGGACCATAATTTCTTAAAGGTATTATATATTCGGAATTAAAGTGAAATTTATCCGCTTTGTTTAATATATTTTTTGTTTTTGTCCGACAGCATATGATTGTCCATATTATTACGGAGGTCTTATTTATGAAATTATGGAGCAAAAGGTCAGGGATTCATTTCATTATTGTTTTGTTTTGCTGCATGTTATCCGCGTGCAGTCTGTTCCCCGCCGAGGAAGAAGTTCTCGCGCCGCCTCTAATTGAGCCCGAAGAAATTACATACAGAACGGCGGAAGCTAAAATAGGTTATATTGAGGACAGTATTGTAAGGACAGCCTATTTTATACCGGTTGTCGATAAAGACCATTTCTTTACGAACCGGAGCGGCCGCCTCAAAGTAATCCACGTTAAAATTGGAGATGCCGTTAAAGCGGGGGATTTGATTGCGGAGCTTCTGACCGATGATATTGAGAAGGAAATAGAGTATCAAAAAATTGTTGTTGATTCCCAAATCAAAGCATACGATTATACAGAGCAAAAATCTGCGATAGAAATAAAGGCGGCTGAGAGCAATCTTGCGGATCTGGAAAAAAAGCACGCTGAGATGCTTGAGAATGCCGGCGCACACACAAGGAACGACATTGAAAATATCGAAAAGGAAATAAGAAACCAGATAATATATTTGGACAAGCTCAAACTTGATTACTCCAATCAATTGGAAATAAAAAAGAACGAACTGATGCTTGCGGAGCTGAAGCTAACACAGCTTGAGGAGGAACTTGGCCAATGCAGGCTGTATGCTTCTGTTGACGGTATTGTTACGTATGCTCTTAAAATCAACGAGGGCGATATCGTTGATGTATATAAGACAATCGTCACAGTATCCGATCCGAAGGTCCTGCATCTTGAGTACAAGGGCAACTCCTCAGGCGATTTTAAAATCGGAATGAAAGTACAGGTAACGGTGGATAAGAAAACCTATTCCGGAGAAGTGGTATTAACGGCCGCAAGCGTACCCTTTGAGGAAATGGAAAAATACAAGGAAACGGTGCATATTAAAATGGAAGAACTGCCTGAGGGAGTCAAAATGGGAGACAGGGCTGATATTAAGCTTATCAGGGATTTCAGTGAGAACGCGGTGATCATTCCTAAAAATGCGTTAAAAACATACCTGGGAAAGGATGTTGTTTATATCCTTGAAGACGGCATCCGTATTGAACGTTTTGTGCAGAGGGGAGTACAGTCCATAAGTGATGTCGAGATAACAGAGGGTCTCGAAGCGGGAGAGCAGGTCATTATAGATTAGGGGGAAGGTTATGCTTGAATTTTTATATCGTAAAATCACTAATAACAAGTGGCTTTTCCTATGCCTGCTTATCGGCGCCCTGTCCGCCTGCGGCATTATTTCATCCATACCGCTGTATTCGAATGCCATATTGCAAAAAGTATTAACAAAGGATCTTGAGAATAATCATCTGCAAACAAGAAGATCTCCCGGCACTTACACGGTAGAACTGTCGGAGAGAGGCATATACGAGAAGCACATAGTCGATCAGGTGAAAAACATTGCACAAACTCAGCTTTCGCCAAGCTTTGACCTTCCAGTCGAGCAACAGCTCTATTTTATCAGGCTGAATTCATTTAAAATCATGCGTGAAGGCGATGAACACTATAACAAAATGGGTCTTAACGCATACCCTGTATACCTGTCGGATTATGAAAAGCACATAAAGCTTGTACGAGGACGGATACCGGAAAAAGAACCGGTTAACGGTGTTTATGAGGCAGCGATATCCCTTGAGGCAATGAACAGGCTCCAGCTTTTACAGGATCAGGAATACCTGTTGGAATGGAGAAACATTTTTACAGAGGAAAAAAAGGAAATAATCAGGTTTAAGGTAGTAGGCATATTCACCGTTGAAAATTTGAATTCCCTTTATTGGAGCGGAAACCGGTACAGGCTTTTAGGCGACTCAATTCTGTTTTATGAAGATCATATTGAGAAGCTCATAGAAAAGGATGGCATAGTAACGATTGAAAGGACCGAAAATACGTGGTTCTTTGATTACCGGGCGGTAAAAATCGGTGATGTGGAAACAATTCTGGACATTTTGAAAAGCCAGCAGAAATGGAACGAAAAAAACGGAAATTTGGCTAAAATCACATTCCGCATACAGAATGTGCTTGAGGGATATCAGGGCAGGAAAGCGCAGCTGCAGATTACCCTTTGGATTCTTACGGTTCCGATGATGCTCATTATTTGTTTTTATACAATGATGATTTCCGGCTTGATTGTCAGAAACAGCAGGAATGAAATTGCGGTGATAAAAAGCAGGGGAGCGGGAAGATTTCAGGTCTTTCTTATATATATGGTTGAAAGTCTCGTTCTCGCGGTTATATCCTTTGCGGCGGGGCCGAGAATCGGGTTCTTCATCTGCCGTTTTTTGGGTTCCTCGAACGGTTTTTTGGAATTTGTGAACCGGAAAGCTCTTGATCCGGTTATTGCACCAGAAATTTACGGTTATTCCGCAGCAGCCGCCGTGATATTCATGCTGTTCATGCTCGTTCCCGTCGTAAAGGCGAGCGCCGCCGGAATTGTAGAATACAAAAGAAGCCTTGCTTCAGATACCGGCAAACCTTTCTGGCAGAAGTTCTATCTGGATATTATAATTCTTGCGGTCTGCGCTTACGGATATAATAATTTCCGGAACAGGCAGGATTTATTGGGACTTACGGGACTTTCCGGAACAGAGCTGAGTATTGATCCGCTGCTGTATTTCATATCGACGTTTTTTATTCTTGGGATCAGCCTTCTTTTCTTAAGACTGTATCCATTGCTGATACGGCTTATATTCAAGCTTGGAATAAGGCTGTGGAATCCCGTAGCCTACTTTTCACTGGTTAATGTATCGAGGGCTGACCGGAATCAGCAGTCCATCATGCTGTTTGTTATTTTATCGCTGTCCTTTGGTATCATTAATGCGAATCAGGCCAGGACAATCAACAGTAATACCCTTGATAAAGTGATGTATGAAAATGCCGCGGATATAGTAATTGAGCCCTACAACAACCTTAAGCACCAGCAGCAGGCTATGCCTGCGTATGGGATGTCCGAAGGAGCGGTGTTATCTGTCTCGAATACACCGGTACAATACCGTGAACCACCTTATGAACAGTACCGCAAAATTGAAGGGTATGAAAGCATGACCAGGGTATTGGTTGACAATAAAGCCTCTTTGGCGAGCGGAAGGACCTCAGTTAGAGATATAAGGCTTCTTGGCATTACACCGCATGAATTCGGGAAAACCGTCTGGTTCAGAAATGATTTGCTGTCCCATCACATCAACGAATACCTGAATATGATGACCGGTGCGCCTACAGCCTGTTTCCTTTCAAGCAGCTTCCGCGAAGAATACGATATAGAAGAGGGAGACAATGTGTCCATCCGCCTGGAACAGGGACATACCCTTCAATGCACTGTTTATGGGTTCCTCGACTATTTTCCGTCCTGTAACCCATTTAAGGAGGTTAAAAAAATTGGTACGGATGAAGTAACTGTTAACAAGACCTTTTTTGCGGTAATCAACCATACTTATGTGATGAAAAAGCTCCCTGCGGTACCGTATGAAATATGGCTGAAAAAGAAGCCCGACGTTGCTGACAGTTATATAAACGAGCAGCTTGAAGATTTGTCTCTTATGGTTGAAAGAGTGGATTACGCATCTCAGAAGATTATTGAAAAGAAAAATGATCCGATGCTTCTTGGCACGAACGGCGTTTTAACGATGTGTTTCATTGTAACTATGATTGTTGCGGCTATCGGTTTTGTACTTTTCTGGGTGCTGTCAATACGGGAAAAAACGTTGAAATTCGGAATATTCCGGGCTATGGGAATGCCAATGGGGAGCGTGACGTTAATCATTCTGTGCGAACAGTTCCTCGTGTCCGTTACAGCCATTTTAGCCGGGATTGTTTTGGGGACTGTTGCCGGTACAATATTCATTCCGATGCTTGAAATGGTATACTCCGCATACCAACAGGTACCGCCCTTTAAGGTAACGGCCGATTTCAATGATTACGTGAAGGTGCTTGGCATTGCCGGTGTTATGCTGTTTGCGGGACTTGCTTTCCTGTATGGGCTCGTAAGAAGCATTAATGTACACCAGGTGCTGAAAATGGGAGAGGATTCATGATGGATATATTGCACGCTGAAAATATCAGCCGTTCTTTCAGTGTCGGAAGTACAGCCATTGATGTTTTAAAAGGGATTAATCTTGAGATCGCAAAAGGCACGTTCAACATTCTGATGGGACCGTCCGGCTCAGGAAAGACTACGCTTTTAAATATCCTTGGCGCACTTGACAGGCCGGATACCGGTAAAGTGTTCTTTGACGGGAGGGATATTACCTGTATGTCGGAAAGAAAAAGGGATGCCCTTCGCAGAAGCAAGCTTGGTTTTGTTTTTCAGTCCGTTGCCCTTGTTTCAAACATGTCGGCTTATGAAAATATTGATTTTGCGCTCCGGATCTCTAAATACAACGTTAGGGAAAGAAAAAGAAGGGTTGAAGAATGCCTTGATTTTGTAGGATTGAAAAAAAGAATGAAGCATTATCCCGGAGAAATGTCCGGTGGGGAGCAGCAGCGTGTCGCAATCGCAAGAGCCATCGCCCACAAGCCCATGTTGCTTCTCGCGGACGAGCCCACCGCCGAGCTTGATACGAATACCGGGCTGAGGGTTGTGAAATTGTTCAAAGATCTGGTTGTCCGTGAGGGCATAACGATTATAATGTGTACGCATGATCCGAGTATGATGGGAATAGCCGACAGAATATATACGCTTGAAGACGGGGTGATAATTGATGTCGCATGAGGATGTGCCAATGATTTTGTGTGACAATCTCGTTAAAATATACAAGACGAAGGAAACCGAAGTCGTTGCGCTGCAGGGACTTGATCTTACGATACAAAAGGGTGAACTGACCGCTATTATCGGTAAAAGCGGCAGCGGAAAATCAACTCTTTTGAATATCATCGCGGGTCTTGATCGGCCCTCGGCCGGTTCCATCCATGTGGATGGAAAAAATCTTCTAAAGTTCAATGACAGACAGCTAATGATGTATAACAGGGAAACAATCGGCTTTGTCTGGCAGAATAAGGCAAGGAACCTGCTTCCTTATTTATCCGCCGAGCTGAATGTTCAGGTGCCGATGATGATTACGGGTCTGAAAAACCGCAGGGACAGGGCCAGGGAACTATTAGACATGGTTGGGCTGAAGAACAGGTATAAAAGCAGGCTGGGAGAATTGTCCGGCGGGGAACAGCAGCGGGTAGCAATTGCAATTGCGCTGGCAAATAAGCCAAAGCTTATACTTGCCGATGAACCTACCGGCGCTGTGGACAGCATAAACACGTATAAAATAATGGAGCTGTTTGAGAAGCTGAACAATGAGCTTGGCGTAACAATAGTTATTGTAACCCATGATCTGAATATTTCGTCGATGGTCGATAGGGTGATATCCATCAGTGATGGTATGATTGGCAGTGAAATGCTTAAAAAGGAAGATTATCAAAAAAGGCTCTCCTTACTCGACGATATTACACAACCCACAGAGTCCCACGAGGAATACGCGGTTATTGACAACAAGGGCAGAATAAAAATACCAGAGGAATATATCGAAAACATGAAACTTCGCGGCGGAGAGCGCATAAAAATCCGAAAAAGCGTAGAAGGATTTGAAATATATAAAGCATAACAACTTTTACAAACAGGTGTATTTTTAAAGAAATTACAAGACTTTAGGTTTTCTTTATTTCAATTCTCGATGACTGTCATATTAACATTAAAGTGAAATCTGATATGTTGACCGTTCAATAGAATTTTACAGGGTTTTGCGCAGAAGGTAACCTTGTCAAACACCGGAGAACGTGTTATTGTTGTTTTGAATATTTGTACCTTATGCTGCATTTATTCAGTGCAGCTTATTACGCGGCTTAATTCTTTTCCTGATTGGAGATTAGTATGAAAGTAAGGCTTGACGACAGTATACTTATGAATGTGGAAAAACCGGCAAGGTATACGGGCGGAGAATGGAACATGGCGGTAAAAAATCCGCAGGAGACAGTGTTGCGTTTTGCGTTCTGCTTCCCGGATATCTATGAGGTTGGCATGTCACATCTGGGAATGAAGATATTATACCATGTTCTGAACCGGAGGGACGATGTTTACTGTGAGCGCGTATTCGCTCCATGGGTTGATATGGAGAAGATTATGCGGGAAAATGAAATACCGCTTTTTGCGCTTGAAACTAAGGAACCTGTAAAAGATTTTGATATAGTTGGGTTTACGCTCCAATACGAAATGAGCTATACAAATGTTCTGAATATGCTTGATCTGGCCGGAATCCCGGTATTGTCCGAAGAAAGGGACAATTCACACCCATTTGTCTGCGCGGGCGGGCCGTGTGCCTGCAATCCCGAACCGCTTTCGGATTTTATTGATTTCTTTGTGGTAGGGGAAGGCGAAGAGGTTATATTGGAAATCTTAGACATATATAAGGAATGGAAGGCGTCGGGAACTCGTCGCAACAGAAAGGAATTCTTAAAGAAAGTTTCATCGGTTGAAGGCGTTTACGTACCTTCATTGTATAAGGTTTCATATAACGATAACTTAACGATATCCGAAATCGAACCCTGTTTTGCCGGAGCGCCTGAAACAATCCGCAAAAGGATAATAAAAAACCTTGATAATGCTGATTTTCCCGAGGATATAATAGTACCTTTTATAGGCACTGTCCATGACAGGATTATGCTTGAATTGTTCCGCGGCTGTATTCGAGGATGCCGCTTCTGTCAGGCGGGGTTCATATACAGGCCGGTACGCGATAAAAAACCCGAAACATTATATAAGCAAGCCGAAGGAGCGATTAATAAAACAGGATACGAAGAGATCTCACTCGTTTCGTTAAGTACGAGCGATTATTCAAACCTGAAAGAGTTCACCGATGAGTTAATAAAATTGACGGAACAAAAAAAAGTTAATCTGTCCCTGCCTTCATTAAGGGTTGATAATTTCTCGCTTGATTTGATGAAAAAGGCGCAGAAAGTAAGAAAAAGCGGTCTGACTTTTGCTCCCGAAGCGGGAACGCAGCGGCTCAGGGATGTAATAAACAAAGGAATCTCCGAAGAAGACATATTAAAATCCGCGGAATTGGCGTTTAGTGGTGGATGGAACAGTATCAAGCTGTATTTTATGATAGGGCTTCCCACCGAAACGATGGAAGATATTGAAGGCATAGCACGGCTGTCACAAAAAATAATGAATATTTATATGGAAATACCGAAAAATAAGCGCTCAAAGGGCTTTAAAATGACGGTAAGCGCCGCATGCTTTGTGCCGAAGCCTTTTACCCCGTTCCAATGGTTCGGTCAGGATACGCAGGAAATGCTTTATGAAAAACAGAATTTGCTTAGGAAAAAACTTCGGGAAGTATCGAAATCAATTGTTTTCAACTGGCATGATGCCCGGCTGAGTTTTCTTGAAGCCGTTCTGGCAAGAGGAGACAGAAGGCTTGGAAAGGTATTGGTTAACGCATGGAGAAAAGGATGCCGTTTTGACGGCTGGAACGAGCATTTTGATTACAATTCATGGATGAAGGCTTTTTATGAGGAAAACATTGATCCGTCCTTTTACGCAAACCGGATAAGAGAGTTTGGTGAAAAATTGCCCTGGGATCATATTGACATGGGCGTATCAAAAAAGTTTCTTGAGCGTGAGTGTGTAAGAGCATATAAAGGGGAAATTACCCCCAACTGCAGGGCACGATGTTCGAATTGCGGAATAAAAGCTCTTATTGACGGAAACTGCTGTGTTTAGTATTTGTTTGTAAGGGAGACCGAAATGGAAATACGGTTTAGATTTAGCAGAGGAGAAGAATTAAAATTTATTGGCCATCTTGATATACTGCGCCTGTTCGAGCGGGCTTTTAAACGGGCGGGGATACAGGTTGCCCATTCAGAAGGCTTTAACCCAAGGCCTCGCATTGTTTTTGCTCAGCCAATGCCGCTTGGTCTTACCAGCGAAGGAGAATTTGCCGATGTTGAGCTGGCTGAACAAATTGATATTGCTAATTTCATACAGAAAATAAATTCTTCGCTGCCTGCCGGCATAAACGTAATTGAAGCAACGGTGAAAACCGGAAAGTCAAACCTTATGGGGATAATTGACGCGGCACGTTACAGGATTTGGTTCGAAGCGCCTGAAATGCTGGATATCGAAAATGCGATGAAATCCGTGCTTAAGAGCAATGAAATAAATGTTGTAAAAAAGACAAAGAGGGGTGAGAAGGAAGTCAATATCCGCCCTTTCATATATGAGCTTTCAGGAGAAAAAGACGGCCGGACGGGAGTATTCAATGCCGTTCTTGGAGCCGGACAAGATAACAATGTCCGTCCGGAACTTTTTATAGAAGGGGTATCGAAGGCTTCAAACGCGCCTTTTAATATGCTCAGAATGCATCGGGTAATGCTCTACTGCGGTAAAAAGAAAGCGGCGCCTGATTTAATGCCGGCGGAGAATATTTGGATTACACCTATGGATGATTAGCTTGATAGCAGCGTCTGAAAAATGGAGAAAAATATATGGTTAAAGAGATAATAGTTGATGCGGGATTGCTGCAAACACGGGCAGCTGTGCTGGAAGATGGAGAACCGGCTGAGATATTAATTGAGAGTGATCACCCTAAAAGACTTGTCGGAAACATATATCGCGGGATAGTAAGGAAGGTTTTTCCCGGAATGCAGGCTGCATTCGTTGATATCGGAGTGGATAAAGATGCTTTTCTTTATGTATCTGAAGCAGTCTCTGGTAAAGAAACCGGCGCAGACAGTTCTGATGTAAGCCATACCAACGCAGATGTATACAAACCTCGCATCGAGCAGCTGGTAAAACCCGGTCAGGAGATTACGGTTCAGGTTATAAAGGAACCCGTTGAAGGCAAGGGAGCAAGAATTACGACAAATATCACTCTTCCGGGAAAATATGCGGTATTGGTTTGTAAAAATAATATCGCCGTTGTTTCGGGGAAAATTGGCAACAAGCAGGAAAGAGAACGGCTTAAAAACATTGCGTCAAGATTTTGCAGCGAGGATATTGGTATTATTATCAGAACTGCATCGGAAGGGGTTAAAGAATGTGAGATCGAAAACGATATCCTTTTGCTCCTTCAACTGTGGGACAGCATTGTTAAAAAAGAAGGCAAAGGCAAGGTTCCAAGAATCCTGCATCAGGAAGCGGGGTTGCCCATAAAGCTTGTCAGGGAATATCTGAATAAAGATATAAAACGTTTTGTTATAAATAACAGGGATAAGTATAATGAGCTGTTTGACTATCTTGACCAGGTTTCACCGGGTTTAAGAAATAAAATAGAACTTTTCGGTGAGGAATATGATTTATTTGAATACTACGGTATTGAATCAGCTATCCGCGAAGCACTGTCGCGTAAAGTATGGCTGAAGTGCGGAGGATACCTTGTTTTTGATGAAACGGAGGCACTCACTGTTATTGATGTTAACACAGGCAAATTTACCGGTAAAAACGAACAGGAAAATACTATTTTAAAAACGAATCTTGAAGCTGCGGCCGCCATTGGAAGACAAATAAGGCTTAGAAATATCGAAGGGATAATTCTTGTTGATTTTATCGATATGAAAGAAAATTCACATAAAGAAAAAGTGATGTCTCTGCTGAAAGAAGTTGTAAGTCTTGATAGAAGCAAGGTTGTCATTGAGGGCATGACCAGCCTCGGGCTTGTTGAAATGACACGTAAAAAGGTACAGGGCTCACTGCGGAAAGCAATAACAGAACCCTGCCCTGTATGTGGTGGAACAGGCCGGCTAATCCAACAGCCCCGCTAACGCAGTTCCATATATTGTCGAATCTTCGGCTTTTACAAATTCGCTGTGAATATTAAGGCGTTTTTTAACGAATTCAATCATGTAGTAATTAATTTTTTCATTAAGCAGTTTGCTCTTATAAAAAGTTGAGCCTTCCGCGGAAATACAGACAGGGCGGCAGGGGTTTTTGCCTGTGCCCGTTTTTTTCATTATAGCAGTTAGGTTAACAACCGAAAGAACGGCAGCTCTTTCAAAAAAGGCATCAATAAGCTCATAAAGCGAGATAAGGTCTTTTTCATTATCTCTTGAAAGGTATGCCAGTTTATTGTCACCATAAGGATAATAACAGAAATCATCGATCTCTTTTGATTCAAGGGATGAAACCGTTTTTAGTTTTTCTTCAAATGCTTTGGAAAAACAGCCGTTTACAGCGGCCGCTTGAATAAACTCCAACAAAAGTCTGCCCTGGTAGGCGCCGGAAATCATTTTCTCAAACAATTGATCGCCTGGTTTTTCGGTAAGGCTATCGAATGACTCATCCACAGGTGTTCGCGGAGCTTTTGCATACCCGCCGGACTCAATATTTATTATGCAGCCGCCGGGTTTATTTTTAAGATGCTCACTTTTTAATATGTTGAAATTATTCTCAATATAACAGCTGTTTGTGCCTGTTCCAAGAATAAAGCCTATATAGCTGTCGAAGACGCGTTTGCCGTATACGACTCTCGCACCAAGTAAAGATGCCACAGTATCGTTTATTATAACGGTACTTCTAATATCAAAACCTTTTTCGGCAAGAGCCTTCTTTAACGGTTCGCCTATAAGTGAATTTACAATTCCGTCTATTTTCACTTCCTTGCTGAGCTGAATAGCCCTTCCATCCCTGTTTGGCAAGGTTTCGGCCGGAAAAGAGAAACAAAAGCCTATTTTTTTGCTTTTGTCTGCTATCGGAACAAGGTATTCGGCCAGAGTTGAAAAAAACTCATTTTTTGAAATGGGTTCTTTTATCCCTAACATCGGATATTTCTTAAAATAAGTAATCGAAGGGGTATTATCAACAAAGTTTACCAATGCTATGCGAAGATTTGTACCACCGGCGTCTATAACAATAACGCTGTCGCGTTTTTCGGGGATATCGTCTATAGATATATATGTAGGTATCATTTTTAAAGAGCTGTTTTCTCCTGCAAGACCTTTGTTCATTTCGTTAACGAACATGTCCAGGTTTTTTTCAAAATAAGCATAATCGATAAGCATACCGTTTTGCTTGATAAATTCCTTCAAAAGCATGTTATACACTGCCCTTTCACTGCAAATATTTCTTTCAGATTATTATAACATATGTTACTATTCAGTCGCACAATAATTTTGAAGAACTATAGTACAATAGTTCAAATAGTAAAGTCTTGAACATTATTCCCGCGGGTCCTGCTTCGGGTGTTTCATTTCCTTGGTCGACAAAGCACATAACGATAGCACGCTTTGGGTCCTTTTTATTTCTGCTGAGAGGTCTCCATATTCCGGGCCGCTCAATGACCCGCTCTCAAGTTGCCTGTTAGAAGCAGGGCGCTGGAGCATGTCGCCCAGCGTAACCGAAAACACCCGAATCACCCGCTGTTTTTCCGGTATTATTCCCGCGGGTCCTGCTTCGGGTGTTTCGTTTACTTGTGCGATAAAGCACATACCGACAACACGCTTCAGGTTCTGATATTTTTCACAGGGGTCTACATCAGCAAAAATATAACACTGAGAAGTTGCTATAAGAAAAACGAATCTTAAAACCCTGTAATATAGATTAACAGCGAATTAGCGGAAAAAATATTTGAAAAAGTATTGCTTTCTGCTAACTTTTATGGTAAAATATTACGTGATAGTATATGTAAAAAACGTACGAGGAGTGAGGACATGGAAGAATTATCTCAAATCCGGCAAAAAATTTATCGACTGAATCAAAAAAGATGGAAATTGCTTGAAAGTGTTATGGGATCGGGAAAGCTGCTAACAGCATCTTTTTATGAAAGAATGACCCGATGCGGTAATCCCAACTGTAAGTGTGCTTCAGGTGAACTGCATGGGCCTTTTCCCTGGATCTATCAAAACCGGAAAGGTAAAAAGTTGATCTCTACATCTTGTGTAGCAGATAAGGTTGAAGATGCTCGTCAGTTTTCTGAGAACTACAAAATATTTAAGGAGAATTGGGCTCAAATCAAGGCGTTAGATGAACAAATCAATGGTCTTGTTGCCCGGATTCAGTCTCTGAATGAAGTGGATGAAAAAGAATTTATTAAAAAGGTGGGAGAAAAACGTGGTAGAAAACGCAAACAAAGTGAAGAAGGCACTGAAGAACAAAAAAATTGACATTGCTATCAATACTAATTGGCCGTTTATTGGGCCCTTTATGAAGTTTCTTGAGAACACAGGGGTTATGAAGGAACTCAAAAAAATAACGGCCAAACAGATACGAAAAATGTTGGCTCCACATTTATTTACAATTCTATACATATTGAAAATTATCATTGGTATTCCGACGATACGTGGAAGCGAAAGGCTGCTGGGAGATATGGGAGCGATGAATCTGGTTGGATTTAATGTTGATAACTTGCTCAATGGTCTTTGTAAAAGAGGAGATGCCAATCAACATGGGAAGGGCTATAAAAAAAACCACCTTGTGTTATGGACCCATTTACAATATTAGACAATATTGAAAAACACTGTAAGGACAGTGTTATGAATGCTTTTAACTGCAGTATTCGACAACTTCGAAGCCTGCTGCGAAGTGGCACATATGCATTGGATTCTTCAATCATAGTAACGAAACCGGGCTTTCCCGGATGTGGAAAGACAAAAAGAAAGAAGGAAGGCCAAGCCAATGACCTTCCCGAATACGAATATATCCATGGCTTTAAATTATTCGTCCTTTACGAAGTTAAATCACGAATAATTGTCGCCATGAATATTGTACCTGCAAATGAAAGTGATCACAACTATTTTTTGCCCATGATTAAGCAGGGAATTCATAATTGTGGTAAAGGCAGGATTCGGATGGTTATTGCAGATAGAGGATTCTTAAACGGCAAACAGCTATGGGAATTAAAACACAAGCTGAAAATTGACTTTATTATCCCTGCAAAAGCAGGGATGACCATACGAGATGATGCAATTGCTTTGCGGAAAGAGTATGAAGAAAAAACAAAAGCAGAATGGAAGTATGGAAAAGGTACTTGCTGCGGATATGGTGTAGATGGGTTAACTTCATATTTTGAATACAACCACCAAGGAACCAAAAACAATCGTAGAACAAATGGAAGTACAATAAATGCTGTGGTTGTGACTACATGGCGTGGGCAGAAGATTGCCTTTGATAAACAGAAAGTTCTACTAACCAGTTTGCCTGCCGAAGAAGATGCAGCAGGTATAGCAAAAGGGTATCGGCTGAGATCCTATATTGAGAACTGTGGCTTTAGGGAACTGAAACAAGCCGCTTTTCTAAAGCGCCTTCCAAAAAGAAAAGGTGAAAATACTGAAAATGCAGCATACATCCACATGATGCTGTGCGTCTTTGCCCATACCCTTTTTTATGCATTTTTAGGGTGGCGTAAAAAACAAGCTCCGAAACAATCTGACGGAGACTGCTTGCGTACTTGGCGCAGGCAGGAGTCCCTAAAGGAAGGCAATAAAATACTTATTGTTAGTGAAGATAAATACTATGCGTTTTTTGAGATTTCTGAATTACTGGATATTCTTGGGGTAAGACAAAAATTTAAAGTGCGTATGAATTGTTAGATACCGGTCTGATCCTATTCCTGGATTAATAATTTTTTTGGCATACCGGTGTGTATGTCTATTTGAGTTGTCCAAAAACTAAAAATTCGACCTCTGTTTTATATATTCTGGTATAGAACACCATTTTCTAAAGGTAGGTTTCCATATTTTTATGAAACTGATAAGAGAGCATAGCAGTCATTCTGCTTATAGCAACTTCTCAGATCATATAAAAACGGCGGTTGTCAATTTAAACCTCGTGTGTTATACTACTGTAGGATTAAAAATACACACGCAGTCCGATTTGTGAAGATGTGCCCCGAATAATACGAGTGCAGCGAAGCCGCTTTTAAATTATAAGGGTATGAAAGGGTTCTTCACAAAGTTGAATACTGCGGAGGAAAAACATTGGAGGTTTTTATTATGTCTGTCGTATCTATGAAACAACTCCTTGAAGCAGGAGTTCATTTTGGGCATCAAACAAGAAGATGGAATCCCAAAATGGCTGAATACATCTTCACCGAAAGAAACGGTATCTACATTATCGATCTGCAGAAAACAGTGAAAAAAATGGAGGAAGCATATTACTTCATCCGTGATACCGTTATGGACGGCGGGGATATTTTATTTGTAGGCACAAAAAAACAGGCTCAGGACGCTATTAAGCAGGAAGCCGAACGCTGTGCCATGTATTACGTCAATAATCGCTGGAT
>FZPS01000151.1_pt208 | contig 23546 bp, 20 predicted proteins | sample 1817821 | NCBI WGS metagenome assembly FZPS01 (sample SAMEA104158645, study PRJEB21678) | metagenome | place: Germany | collected 2015-04-21 | reverse complement strand
CGAAAAATCGACGGATTTCCCGCGCACTGTATTTCGCCATGCCAGTACATCGGGATAGGTAGCAGGATCGAGCCGGTGCATCGCCGCACTCGCCCGGCCCATCTTCTCCGCACCATTGCGCGCGTCTTCCCAGGGCACATCCTGGTAGAGTTCTTTATAGGCAACAAGGAAGTCGTCGTATCTGCCCGTTTTTTCAAGCCAGATCTCCAGTTCTGCTATATCAAAGTCCTTTGAGTATTCCAGATTTTCGAGCAGAGAACGATACATTACCTCGGAAATCAGTTCTTTGCCACCTTTCCGGACATAACTCGTGTTCGCGATATCGAACATGATGACTTTCGCTGGAATTCGGGCGTTGATATTGTCGATGTAACTGCTAATTCTCTGATCGTCGAATTTTTTCTTGAATAATTCCGAGGCGTTTGAACCGCAAATCCGGGGGTTGGAGAGTATCAATCCGAGATTCTTAGCAAACGATGACTTTCCGGAGCCAAAGAAGCCAGAGATCCACAGACCCATCTTCTCGATCTTCTGGTGGGTCTGTGGACTTTTTGCTATGGCCCCAAGTGTATCCGTAAGATGATCTTTGATGTTATCGGTCGGGACGTATTCTGCTATTTCTTCGTAGATCGTCTGTTCATCGTCCTGGTAGACTTTGATGATCTCCTCAATCTGACGCGACAGATCTCGTTCAATTAAATCTTGAATTCGTTCCATGCTCTCCTCCTATATGGTTATCACAAGATCTCAACACGGTAATTGCCCATGGGTTCCCTATCCCGCATATCCATGAAGCGGAGCCCAGTTATCCCGTCCAGCGATCCAGGATAGAACAGAATCGTCGGGACCATTGTTTTGCCTTCCATCTTATCCAGCAGCACGTGCACCTGGTAGAGATCCGGTGCCATTGCTGCGACATGGATAAGAAAGACGATATGCATCTCAGGATCGAGGTTTTCGAGGCGCTTTGCAATCTTTTCGACGAGTGGACAGCGATCATTGTCGGAGAAATACGTGATTACCTGATCCTGTGCCTCCAGAAAGCCGGAATCCTTCTCAAGTTCTACAACTGCGCCATATCCTTCGATCGGGTTTTGCTGTTCAATGGCCTCCAGCGACTCCCACAGGAGTTCTTCCATTGAAAGACAAACAATATGCTTTCCTTCGTTTTCCATTTGAATTCCGATGTTTGTTATCAATCGCCGCAGTTTCCACTCATCGCTTGGAGCGTAGTGAAAGATCAGGAACGGCAAGGTCTTGATAGCATTCAATTTCAGAGGTCGTTTTTTCAATTTCCGCTCAAGATCCGTGAATCTACTTTCGAGTGAGGACATCTGCATACTCCCTGAGTGATTTGGTGGGAAAATCGATTCGGATGACCGATCCTGCCCCATGATAATTCAACAGGCCTTCTTGATGACATTCGAGGAAAAATCGCTCTACCAACCGGGAGTTCAAGAAGAATAGACTCCAGTCAGGATGATTTACCAATTTTTCCCCAGGATTGCCTTCATTGTACAGGTATAGAGCAATAAACGCAAACGCTTGATTTGGAAGATAAAATGGGGCGATCTTTTTATTTACCCCGCCCTCCAGAATGCCGAAATCGCGCAGTGTGGCCATGAGGTGGCGTGTTACTTCGATTATGGTGTTTTCTGACCACCGCGTTGTCGTTTTCCCTTCATCGACAAACTTATGGATCTCTCGTTTCATTTCATCGACGGTGATACTTTTCTGTCCCCGCATTGCATAGGTCTCCAGGATCCTGGTTGTATCATAGAGCAATCTGTCTGCTTTTGCCGAAAAGTAAAATAAAATCGGATGCAGTATCTCATTTGCGACGTTATTCTTTACAAGACATGCCAGTGCAGATGCTACATCAAGGTCAAAGAAATAGCGTTGATGGAATATTTTGAGTTCATCTTCGATCCGTGATCGTGATGATTTGCCGAATATGTTCCGCTCCCGAATGCGTGAAAAGTTCTCCCCTACCGAAGCACCCTCATCCCAAAATTCAAGGAGCGTCTTTGTGTCGTCCAGTAGAGCTGTTGCTTTAATAATTTTCGAGGTGTATCGTGAGTGTCCAATTGAAGATATTCGGTTTGTTTTCTTCGTGGTACTCATCAGGAGGAGACTTCACTATGAAAACAGATAATTGTAACTATTTGAGATCTTTAGAAGATTTTAATCGGTCTGTTTTCTGAGTTTGCTCAGTGTAGCACGCGTATGCCACCTCCCCTGTCCCCAGTTCCTGGATTGAAGCAGCATGACTTCATCTATGAAAGGCTCTTCATACTTCTGTGTCAAGCACATTTGTGTATCTTACATTTTAGGATGGCTTCAGTGTATGAGTGTGCTTCCCGACAGGGGGTCCGGCAGTCTTGCTGGAAACGTGGCTTAGACGCTCTATCCGTTGATTTCGGGCACGTACCTATTAGGAAAATTCAAAAGAACTAAATAAACTTGCATCTAACTCTTCCTCCATGGGTTTTCTCGATAAGTTGGCAAAAACACTCGACCTCTGGCTGTTGGATGAAGAAGAGGAGGATGTCAACTATCAAAAAGGAACGGACTTCGAGAAATACGTCGCGGGCCTCTTCACCCGGAGATCCGACTACTTCGCCATCAACGACTGGACGCGGGACAATCACGACAAGAGTAAGGGCATCTACGTGGAGTCAAACACCAATCCGGATCTCGTTATCCGCTACAAGCCGACGAACGAGAAGTTTGCCGTCGAATGCAAGTACCGCTCCGGATTTTACAGGAGCCAGAAGATCAATGGGCCTGTCATCAAATGGGCGGCCCCCGACCAGATCAAGAGATACAATGCCTACTCCCGGTCAAACCGTATCCCCGTCTTCGTGGTGGTCGGTGTCGGAGGCAGCCCGAAAAATCCGGAAACGATGTTCTGTATCCCCCTCAACGATGCAAAATATCCGGAGATCTTCCCGAGTGTCTTTGAAAAATACGAGCGGGACCCAGGCAAGACCTTCTTTTGGCGGGACGGGATGCTGAAGTAACCCCCTGCCCAGCACCCGCACAATCACCGCCACCACCCCGCCCACAACCCCGCCCGCCCCGGCGCTCACCATTGAGACTCCCCCCACTAGCCTTTTTGTACCTGGTTTATATCCCCTGCCGGGCCAGAACCCTGACCACCCCCGGCAAAACCCCCTCCAGCCCCGGACCCGGCTGCAGGTCCCCCACTGGCCATGGCTGGATGCGGGGTTCAGGGCGGGCTGCTCCATCGCGAGGGGAGCCGGCCACGAAGGCCCCGCACGAGAAGGAGGCGCTCGCCGGGACGATCGACGCGACCGACCGGCAGATCGATCGGCTGGTGTACGAGTTGTACGGGCTGACCGAGGAGGAGATCGCGGTTGTGGAGGGGGTGGCCTGATGCAGGAGTTGGTATCCCTGCATGGAGGAGCCGGCGCAGGGCTGCACCACGGTTGCCACCCGATCCATCCACCAGAACCGGCCGGGGGCATCAGTCCTCGCACACAGGAGCGAAGAACCTTTAATTTTCCCGGCGGCAATAGTGATCCACGGAGTGGGGGCAATGCCGGTAGAAGTCGACGGAAGACTGATCGACGACAGGACAATCCAGCTCGACCGACCCCTGAAACCCGGGGAAGAGCGAGTGGTAGTCAGGTTGAGGAAACACCCTAAAAAAATGACAAAACTCCATGCTCCCGAAGAATACATCCTGAAACTGGCCGAGAAAGACCTTGAAGAACTCTACTGACAACCGGGACTTTTTCCATCTCGGTACGCCCCTCTGCCGGGCGGATATCCTGACCACCCATGCCAGTCACACCCGTCCTGTGAGAAAGAGGTACCAAAGGTATGATTGATCCCGGCGGCAAACTGGACGCGAGGGACCTGGGAGCCTATACCAAGCATCTCTTAGAATACTCTGATCAAGAATACCTGTATCCCGATTGACACATAAAGTATATAACTGCATTACTAAATAGTTGGGACTGATATTATGAGAAAAGTGTTAATGCTCGTATTATTATTGATTACAGTTCTTGCTGTGGGATGTATTGAAACGGAAATGTCCCAATCTGTAGAAGCCGGATACGAGGTACAAACCCGCTATACGGAGGAGGGAGAGGTGATACATTATTACAATATAACGAGTGACGGGTATTATTTCAAACCCGGGAGTCGTTTATACGAAGAAGTTCCTTTCTATGACAAAACGACGTTTAAAACTGTATTTAGAACAATTAGCTATATTGAATTGACGAGTGAAGGATTTACACGTAATGGATACAGATTGCAAAATGGTAATATAATGGGCGACATAATTCACGAAAGATACTTTGCATCGGAAGAGCCTATAAAAATTGATTTGGCAATTGCAGCCGCAAAGCGACTTGATGAGCAATTTAAGGAAGAAGGGCTCGATACAATATATCTTACAAAGGATGGCGAGACAGTAGAACCCTATTTCATTGTATTAGATCTTGAAGAATATGTTTTACCTTACGGTGCAATGGTAGGCTATAGACATCCATCAACTGGACACCAAGGGTACCTTGGACGCATAGAAGGTATAGATCCTAGTTTTAAACCAGGTGAATATGGGGAGGTAAGAGGTGCAGAACCTAATGAATTAGATAGGATTGAAAAGAAACCGGCATATTTTACCGATTCTTTCATTATAGGTACTTCTAAAACAGAATATAAATTTGAGGTATCCGAAAAACCGATTAAAGGAAACATATCTGACGTTATTCAGAACCCCGAAAAATATGGTTATCCAAAAGAATCCATTGGGAAAATGCCTAAGAATGAGGTAGGAGTCAAAATAGTTACATTAATAGGTGTGATCTAACTCATGTCTTGGGATTATTGCTGAAATCGCTATATTTATCATAATCAAAAAGGTGAGGAAGTGAGAAGAAGGGAGATGCCAGCCCAATTCGATGGTGAGTACTAACTGATGTCATGTTCGGCTTTCCCCTATTTTCCAGCGGGAACCCAGTGCATTCTTCACCAGATGGACGAGCCTCAAGCATACCCACTCCCTGCATCGCCTGTTAAAAAAGGGTTCTTGCGCCGTATATCCTCCAGCGTGTCCGATATCTCCTGGGAATATAATCTCTAGCGCCGCCTCCGCGCCGCAGACCGCGAACCCGTCGGCCGGCCGGGTCCGGCCGTTGTGCGTCGCCGGTGTCGCACTACCCGTTTTGTGCGACACAAAAATGCACTTCATGTCGCACAAAGTTTTTTGTGGGTCATAGGTGTCGCACAAATTCCGTTGTGGGTCACGAGTGTCCCGCAACCATCTCCGGGGCATGGTTTGTGTCTATCGGATCGGGGTTTTGGTATACACGAAACGGCTTGCGGATACCAGAGTATTCACAATCGGTCCCCCTCGGTGATGGCGAGCAGGCGCGGGAAGGCATAGGTCGCGGCACGCCGCCCTCCGCCCTCGGTAAGGACGGCGATGATCCCCTGTTCACGGAGCTGCTGGAGGATCCGCTCTGCCGCCCTCCGTGGTATCGCCGCCTGCTCGAAAAACTCAGCCGAACTGAAGACCGGCGTCTTAAAGAGCGCATCGAGCGCGGCGACTGCATACTGCGACCGGGTCACCTCCGGCACCGTCTGCTTCATCTCGTCGTAAAGGTCGAGGATTGCCTTTGCTTTCCGGCCGTTCGCCCCCGCCTGCTCCTCGATGGCGTGAAGGAAGAACGCGATCCAGCCGTTCCAGTCCCCGTCCCGTGAGACCGCGAGCAGCCGCTCGTAGTAGACCGGCCGGTTCCGCTCGAGGTAGGCGCTGATGTAGAACATCGGGCTTCCTATCAGCCCTTTCTCGTAGAGGATGAGGGGGATGAGCATCCGCCCGATACGCCCGTTGCCGTCGCAGAACGGGTGGATGAGTTCGAACTGCGCTTTCAGGACCGAGACCTGGACAAGGACGTCCAACTCCCCGCCCTGCAGGTAGGCCTCCCAGTCCCCGAGCGCCCCGGAAAGATCCTCCGGCGCCGGCGGGACATAGATCGCGTGCTCGATCTGGGCGTCCCGCCCGATGAAGTTCTGGATCGTGCGGACGCACCCCGGCTCCCGGTCCATGCCCCGGCTGCCGGAGAGAAGGATCCGGTGCAGGTCGCAGATGAGGGCGATCTCCAGCCGCCGGGTCTTGAGGGCTTCCACCGCAGTATTCAGCGCCTCCCGGTAGTTGATGATCTCCTGGATATCGGCAAGCGTCGCATCGCCGATCGGCTCCCTCGGGTTCGCCTCAAACCGCAGGACGTCCTCGAGCGACGCCTGGGTTCCCTCGATCCTCGACGAGAGCACCGCCTCCTGCGTCAGGAGCGGGGAGAGGAGGAGCCGTGGGTTTGGGGTCGCCTGGAGGATGCCGTCGTACCGGGCGAGGGCGCGGTTCGCCGACGCTATCTGCGGGATATGGGCCTCCCAGTCGATGCCGGCCGGGGGCAGCGGCTCCGGGAGATAGGGTTGGACCGTCATGCTGCTCCGGCCTCCGTGTTATCCACTCTTCTCATTCTTCACCCTCCGCAAGGTCGTAGTTCGTCCGCACCACCCCGATATCGTGCTCGAGACTCACCGTTCATCAGGGCAATCGGCGTCCTGTCCGGCTGCTCCGCGTCCTGCCGGGTTGCCATATACCTATTCGTGGCGAGAGAGTGTATTAAGAGTGCTCATTTACGATCGCACGGGTTCCTGACCGACGGATCCGCCGGCCATCTCGTCCGCTACAATCGATTCAAACCCGGACCCCACCGGCCGGCCTTATGCCAAAAATGATTGGATCACAAACAGATCCCGCCCCCCTCACTCCCCGGCGGCGCCCCGCTTCCCGCAGACCTGCACCACCTTCTCCGGCTCATAGCGCAACGCAACCTCGCTCGTCCTCCCGCCGGCCTGCACCCGGATCAGATCGACCAATCGGAGGGAGTCAAGCTTTCGCAGTTGCCGGGAGAAGACCGTGTAGCCGACCTTCGGCGTCTCCTCGACCCGGCCGTAGATCGCCCCGGAGACCAGCGGCCCGGCCTCCTCCTGCGACAACTCCGCGATCCTCCGGAGCAGCAGCCGTTCGCCCGCCGAGAGCGCCCGAATAGTATAGGCGAGGTGGATGTGCTTTGCCTGCTCGTAGGCCTTCGCGATATCCTCCTCGATGACCTCGGTCCGGGCGGCGCACTCTGCGTTCAGCACCGCCCGCTTCACCAGGTCCAGCCCCACCCGGACATCGCCTGACTCCATCGTCTGCTCAACGATGCGATCGAGCATCGGCGCCGAGAAGACCCCGGGATAGAGCCCGACCCGGATCCGCTCCTGGAGGATGCCCCGGATCTCGTCAGCGTCGTAGGGTGGGAAGTATATGTCTGAGGGGCGGAACGGCGAGATGACCCACCTGCTCAGGTCACTCGCAAGGTCAATGTCCATGTCGCTGACCGTCGCAAAGACCGCCGCCCGGGCGCCGGGATAGTCCTGGTGCAGCCGGAGCAGGGAGTTGACGACATCCCCGAGGAGGTTGTTGTAGTGGAGCAGGTTCGCGTCGTCCAGGCAGACGATCAGGCTTATCTCCCGCCGCTGCAGGGCGCCGCCGATCGCGTCCATCACCGACTTGATCGAGATCCCGGTCCGTGCCGGAGCGTGGCCGAAGACCGCTACATAGACCCGGGAGAAGACCATGTACTTCGTCCGGTCGTTCTGGCAGTTGACGTAGACCGGCACGATCTTCTTCGTGGTCTGCTCGAGTTCCGTAAAGATCCGGAGGACGCTGGTCGTCTTCCCGGTCCCGGGCAGACCCCTGCAGACGGCGGAGAGCGCCCGCCCGCCTTCGAGTGCGGGACGGACCTGGTAGGCAAGGTCGTTGAGCTGGCTCTCGCGGTAGTTGAAGAACTCTGGAACGTAGTCGATCTCGAAGACATCGATGCTCCGGAAGAGGGTCTGGTCGGCCATGAGGAGTCGTTTTCTCATGCAAGGATCGTCGGGGGGCGGCTATTTAAGCGGGAGCCGTGCGCATGGTGAAAGTGAAAAAGGGATTATGCCAGGATGACTTTTGCGCTCATATCGCCGTTGCTGGGTCCGATAGAGGCATTGTTTGCGAGAGTTCAATGTGGGGGCCGGCAGCAGAGCCTGCCGCTGTGAACATCCTTCATCACGGCATCGATCTTCCGCGAGACCTCTGCAGTGTAGTACGCCTCGCTGCAACGGTCGCAGATGTAGGGACATCCCGGATGACGATGATCTCATCCCCGACCCGGGCAATGAGTTCGGCCGTTCCCTCGTGCAGGGTTCCTTTACAGAACATGCACCTCTCCGGGATCATTCCGCATCCTCTTCAGAGATACCGGGCAAAATCATCGGGATCGATCTTTGACAGGCGCACATGGCTCCCTGTCTGCCCGGTGACGGCGAATCCATACTGTTTCGAGAGTATTTTTATCACGGTCTCGCCCGATACCGGCTTAAGCCCGGGCACCCTCGGCCACCTCAAACGTCGTCATAACTACTTTTATGTCTCTTCTGGCTAACAGGGTTATCTAACACATGATCCCGAACGAGAACCCCTCCGTCCAGCTCCCCTTCTGCAACCAACACCCACCTGTGGAGATGATAGCCGAACCGGACTATCCGGGGCAGTACCCATACGCTTCCCTCGATGAGTTCCTGTCACGGCACGAGGGAAGACACCTCGACTTCAAAGAGACGGTATCGGAACCGTTCTTCAAACTGCTCTCCGCCTTCTCGAATACCGAGGGCGGGTTCGCCGTGCTCGGGGTCAACGACAAAACCCGCAGAGTAACAGGCTTTGACTGCAGGGGAGAGAAACTGTCCGAGCTCGCCAACCGGATCAGCGACGGCCTCGGCATACACCCGGTCATCGATGAGATACCCGCGGACGGCAGGACGATCCTTATCATCACGGTAAGCCCCCAGAAAAAGCCGGTCTCCTACAAAGGAGTATACTATACCCGGGTCGGCGACACCGTCCGGGAGATCGATCCCGACGAACTCAGGAGGAAGTTTCTGGAGGACTCTAACTGGGAGGATCTCGTGGGCGGTTGTACCCTCGATGATATCGACGATGAAACCGTAAGGCACTTCATGGACCTGATCAGGGGCCGTGCTGCGGGAAGCGGGATCCCCGATATAAAAGACAAAGAGTCCATTCTCAGACGCCTTGGCCTGATCACCCCGGACGGAAACATTACCCATGCTGCATACATTCTCTTCGGGAAGAACCCCCAATCCCGTTTGAGGAATACTGAGCTTAAGATTACCCGGATAAGCGAAGAGACCATACTGATCAACCCAAAAGACCTCTCCGGCAATCTCTTCCAGCTCCTGGAACGCGCGGAAGAGTATCTTCTCACAGCGCAGGCCATCGTCTACGATCCATCCGGTAATGGTATCATCGACTCTTTCAAGAGAAAGGAGATCACCGAGTACCCGATAGCCGCGCTCCGCGAAGCGCTTCTGAATATGCTTATTCATCGAGACTATCTCGACAGCAGAACCCCGAGTGTCATACGGATGTATGATGACCATATTCAGTTTCTCAACCCTGCTTGCTTCCCTGCAGGTGTTACACTCGAAAAGATCCTCTCACAGCACTACCCCTACCATAGAAACCCGAAGATCGCGGATGTATTTGCAAAAGCAGGGTATGTAGAAAAGTTCGGCACGGGCCTTGAGAGGATCCGGGCCGAACTTTCCCGTGTGGGGTATCCCCCACCGGAAGTTGACTACTCGCCAATTGGATTCAGCCTCGTCCTCCGGAAAGATCCGTACACCCGAGAGCAGCTCGCCTCTCTCGGGCTGAATGAACGGCAGATCGCTTCCCTGCACTACCTGAAGAACGGGGGTTCCATCTCAAACCAGGAGTATCAGCGCCTCTACAATGTTAAGAAGTCGACTGCAACGCGGGATCTTACCGCCATGGTTCAACGAGGCATTTTCCGTAAAGAGGGAACGGCAGGAGCGGGCGTGCGCTACTCGTTGAGGTACACAAAATGAGAGGAATCATAAGATTGCGTTAAGGAATCAAAACGAATCACAATTGGCCCATAATGGGCTCATCCATGGTTGCAGTGAATACTCGAAACCAGAGCAGGTGCATCCAATCCCCTGAACCTACCATTATGGCCGTTTTGTAATGGGTTCACGGCTTCCGCCGATTGCAGCCGGTATGCCCCCAACCGTACTCCAGGCAAACCGGGGACCGAACGGCAGGGCGAAGACGCCATGTCCTTCTACCCCGTATTCCTCCGGCGGGGTGGCAACAATGCACCCGAAACACCGTATGGAACAGTCACTCATCCAGTCTCTCTGGCTCACCCGCCCAGCACCTTCACAATCACCGCCACCACCCCACCGACGACCCCGCCGGCCCCGGCACTCACCGTCGAGACCCTTCGCTCCTCGCCAGCCTTCTCCGCCTGCCAGCCCTCCAGCGCCCGGATCCGGGCCTCGAATTCTTCGTCCTGCGCCTCCATCCGCGCGAGCGCCCGGCAGATCCACTTCACATCCCGGTTCGTCTCGTAAACCAGCTCCCGCGTGGTCTTTTCCTCGGTCATCCTGGTAACCCTCCCGGAGAACACTACGACATCGAAGAGAAAAAGCCTGACCGTAACGGTTATGTGCAGAAAAAAGGGCGGAGCGTTGCGTGTCCGGCCGTGACCGGCTGGAGAATGGTGTGTCAGGTCCGAAAGCCACCGCGCCTTCCGGCTTCACCCGGTGAGTTCAACCCCGCCTGCTGCGAGAGGCCGGCAGCAAAGCCTGCCGGTATGGAAATCTTTCATTACGGCATCGATCTTCCGGGAGACCTCCGCGCTGTAGTATGCCTCGCCGCACCGGTCGCAGACGTATGCCGGGACGTCCCGGATGACGATGATCTCGTCCCCGACCCGTGCAATGAACTCGGTCTTTCCTTCCTGCAGGGTTCCTTTACAGAGGGTACATCGCTCTGGAATCATTCCGTACCCTCTTCAGAGGTACCGGGCAAAATCGTCGGGATCGATCTTCGCCAGTTTCAGAACCCCACGAAGCGTGCCGATCTTCAGTTCGTCGTGCAACGGGACGACTGTTCCAACCTTGCCGCCGGGCGTCACCTTTGACAGGCGCACATGGCTCCCGGTCTGCCCGCTGACGACGAATCCATACTGTTTCGAGAGTATCTTAATCACGGTCTCGCCCGATACCGGCTTAAGCCCGGGCACCCTCGGTCACCTCAAACGTCGTGATGATCGGCCTTCTTCCGTCCTCCAGCGGGAACTCTTCCAGATATAACTCCGTAGCCTCTTTGAGGTTGGCCACCGCCTCTTCCACTGTCCGGCCCTGGCTGACGGTGCCGACCTCCGGGCACTCCGCGACGTACATATCCCCTTCCCTGTAGAGCACGGCCGTGAACGTCCTCATGATCTCACCAATAGAATAGCATCTCTCTTTGTGATGATAATACTGACCGACACATCCGGGTGGTCATCTCATCCGCTGTGAAGGATTCAAATCCGGACTCCACAAGGAGTCTTCGGGCCGGAGGGGAACTGCGGTTCACACGCTCAACAAACAACCCCTGCCGCCCTATCCCCCGCCACCACCCCGCCGGCCCCGGCGCTCATCGTTGAGACCCTATTCTCCTCGCCTACATTCTCCGCCCGGGAGCCGCGGCGGCAGCCAGATCCGCGCCATCCGTTGCCCGCACCGGTTCAAATAACAACACTCATCGTCCGTGAACCGATAACCTCTCACCAGGAGAGGTCATCGAATGCCCCGAGCCGTTCTGTACCGCCAGTTGCCCGGAGAGGGTCTCGACGAGTTCATTCGGCGGTTTCGGAACGCTGCCGCCGAGGATCCGTTCGGCACCGTCTTCATCGTCCCGACCTCATACCTGGTCCGGGAGATCACGCACCGCCTCGAGGAGGAGGGTGTTCCCATCATCGCCAGCGCGATCACCACCCTGCAGGGATTCGCACGGACGGTCTTTTTTGATACCGCGACGGTGGAGACCCTGATCTCGGATGCAGAATCCCGTCTCATACTCACCGATATCCTCACTGCAAACGCTGCACGATTCCCGTTGCTTGCCAGTCTCAAGACCGTCGACGAACTCGCGACGCTCTTCTCCGTCGTCATCATGCGGAAGGTAGACTACCCGGGCGCCCTCGGCGATCTCCAGAGCGCCAGGAGTGCCGAGATCGGAGCCCTCTTCGATGCATACCTCCGGTTCCTGGAAGACCACAACCTCGTCGACGGCAGCACCCTGTTTGCCCGGGCGGCCCGGCAGGTTACCGGGACGGGCGCCCGGCCCCGGACAGTCTTCATCTACGGCCTCTTTGAGCCGATGCCGTGCGAGCAGGACCTGATCCTCGCTCTGCGGGAGTCCGCGGACGAGTTCCACTATGCCCTGCCCTTCGCGGAGAATCCGGCCGTCTTCACCGACGACGGCAACTGGCTGCACCCGGATACTGTCATCGCAGGCGAGCGCCGGTCATCGCTTGCCAATCTCTTCTCCCGGCGGGAGCCGTGGGACAGCGGCGGATTTATCCGCATCGCCGAACGGCGAGACGGGCTGGATGAGGTCCGGGCAATCGCCCAGGAGATCTGTGACCTGATCGCCGGCGGTGTCCGGCCGGGCGAGATCGCGGTCGCGTTCCCCGACCTGGACCGGGCGATCCCGTACGTGGAAGAGGTCTTCGCCGACTTCAATCTCCCATACGCAGTCTCCAGCGGGCAGACACTGCTCCGATCCCCGCTTACCCGGGCAATGCTGGACGTGCTGACCGTTCCTGCCTTCGGCTACCGGCGTGGCGATGTCGTCGCTCTCCTGAGCAGTCCCTACATCCGATCCGCCCTCGTGGGCCCGGAGGTCGACCTCCTCTCCCGGGAAGCCCGGATCGTCGCCGGTGCGGAGACCTGGGACCGTCGGCTCGCCGGGCTGGCCGCAAGACTCGAAGAGGAGCGGGCGGCACCGGATCTCCCCGATTCCGCCCGGCAGCGGCTCGCAGAGAAGATCGCAAGGATCGAGACGGTTCGAGAGGAGATAGGCCGTCTCTTCGCCGACCTGGAATGCCTTGAAGGAGAAAAGACACTTGCCGGGCACCTCGCCGCGTACCGCTCGCTCCTTGCTCGCCGGCACTGGCCGGCGATGCCGGAGGAGGGAGAACCCGGGGTGCTGGAGCGGGAAGCCCGGGATCTCGGGGCGTTTGCCGGTCTGCTCGACACCCTCGAGGGGTTCACCCGATTGCTGCCAGAACAGCGGATCTCGCTCGTGGAGTTCTCCTCCCTGCTCGGCCTTCTCGCCGCCGGGACGCGGTCATCCAAGAAGCGGAACCGGAATGCCGTCCAGTTGGTCGGTGTCAGGAAAATCGCTCATCTCTCTATCCCCTATGTCTTCCTTGCCAACCTTGTCGAGGGCGTGATGCCGCGCCTGACCACCCGGCTCCCGTTCACCACCGACCTCGAAACCCGACAACTCGGAACCCGAACGAAAGCGGATATCCTGCGGGAGGAACGCTACTATTTCATCGCGGCACTCCTTGCCGCCCGTGAACGGGTCTACCTCAGTTACCCCTCGGCCGACGGCGGGTCTCCGGTGATACGCTCCGGGTTCGTGGACGCGGTCAGGGAGACCATCTCCACCGGATCCTGGGGCGGGAGCGATTTCCCGTCGTCGAGGATCGCGGCAGCCCGGAAGGCCGGCGCCCTTCTCGCCCGCGGAGAGTATGCAAGCGCGGTTACGGATCTGCCGCCGGGGCAGACGATCCATGATGCCGTGCGCCGACTCATCATCGAGAACGAGTGCCGGAAAGGCGCTTATGACTCGCCCTATGACGGCCTCCTCACCCGGGAGCCGGCGATCACCGCGGCGCTTGCCGAACGGTACGGGGATACGGCGGTCTTCTCACCAACCGCGCTCGAGATGTATGCGGCCTGCCCGTTCCGGTTCTACCTCAGCCGGGTGCTCGGGCTTGAGCCACTGCCGGCGGTCGACCTCGACCTGACCGCCCTCGAACGGGGGAGCCTCCTCCACAAGATTGCCTTCCGGTTCTACGCCGGCTGGCGGGGAGACGGAAAGGGGGCGGTCACCGAGACGTCTTACCCCGCGGCGCTCCAGCAGATCCTCGCGATCGGCCGGGACGAGACCGATCACTTCCCCTTCGACAGCCCGGCATGGCTCGTGGAGAAGGAACACCTCGTCGGTTCGCAACACGTCGGCCGGGGACTGCTTGAGCGCTTCCTTACTCACGAGATGAAGACCGCGTCCTCGACCTTCGTCCCGCATGCCTTCGAGCTCTCGTTCGGTCTCCCGGTAGCGGCGGGGACCTGTGACCCGGCATCGACACCGTACGCGGTCGCGATCCCGCTCAACGGGACGGACGGGGAGGTCGTCCGCATCCGGGGCCGGATCGACCGGATCGACCGTCTCCCTGACGGGCGGTTCCTGATCGTCGATTACAAGACAGGCTCGCACCCCTCGCTCAGGGACATCGAGGCGGGCAAGGCGTTCCAGCTGCCGCTCTACCTCCGGGCGGTCGAGACGCTGACGGCGATGCAGGGGGTCGCGGGCTGTTATTACACCCTCCGGCGCGGGGAGATCCGGAACAAGCCGGTCTTCTGGGACACGAGCCTGAAAGAGCAGTTCAAACCGTTCTCCGTATCGTCACGGAGCGGTGTCGAGGACGTTCGGGCTCTGGTCGACACATCCCTCGCGCATCTCTCGCGCTGCCTCGAGGGGATACGGAGCGGGTGGTTCGCGCCCCGGTCGGATCCCGGCCCCTGTCCGGGTTACTGTGACTTCAAGACAGTCTGCCGGTTTGACAGCCTGCGGCTGCTCGCTACCGCGGAGGTTTGTAACGATGGGACTGACTGACCGGCAGAAGCAGGCCGCCCTCGACCACGCGAGGAGCAAGTGCGTCACGGCCGGAGCGGGCACCGGGAAGACCTACGTCCTGGTGCAGAAGTATATCGACCTGCTCGAGAGCAGGGACGATCTCGGTTTCACGAATATCCTTGCGCTGACCTTCACCGAGAAGGCGGCCGCAGAGATGAAAGTCCGCGTCCGGGAGGCGCTCGCGAAGAAGGAGGGCGCTCGATGGGATAGCCTCCGCGACGAGTTTCTGTGGGCGAACATCTCGACCTTCCACTCCTTCTGCGCCCAGGTGCTGCGGGAGTTCCCGCTCGAGGCCGGCGTCACCCCCGGGTTTGCCGTCCTTGACGAGCGGGAGGCGGCACGACTCAGGGACGGGGTTGTCGATGCATTCGTCTACGGCGAGCCGCCTGAAACCTGCCGGGACGCGCTGGTCGGCGTGCTCCGGATGGCCGGCGTGTACGAGCTGAAGAACACCCTTGAGCGGCTCTCCTCGCGCCGCGAGGCTGCAGAGCAGTTCTTCGCCGCCCTCGCCGGGAGCGAGGAGACGGTGCTCGACGCGTGGAGGATGGCTGTGGAGCGGTGCCGGGAGGAGGAACTCGCGATCTTTTCGGCCGCCGCAGGAGCCTCGATCGGCACCCTGCAGGACCTTGCGGCCCGCTACCCTGGCGTTGCCGACCCGGGCCAGGTCTACCTCCGCGCAGTCGAGCCGCATCTCCCCTCCATCGCCGCCGGGGAGTGCGGAGCGGTCAGGACACTCGCGGAGATCCACGCCGACTCGAAGTTCCGGACGAACATGGGGAGGAAGCCAAACTGGAAGGGGGACGACCTCGACAGGCTCCGGGACGCTTACAAAGCCATCAAAGACTGCCTCAAAGCGCACGGCGAGTTCCTCTCACTCGCGATCGACCCGGACGACCCGTTCACCCGGGCGACGCTCGACTACCTCCGTGACCTCGGAGTGGTGTTCAGGGCCTACTCCCGTGCGGTCGATGCCGAGAAGCGGCGCCGGAACGCGCTGGACTTTGATGACTTGATCGATCGGACGCACCGGCTCTTCCGCGAACACGACGCGATCGTGGAGGCGCACTTCCGGAGGCGTTTTGGGTTCGTTCTGGTTGACGAGTTCCAGGACACCGATCCGGTGCAGAACGGGATCATATGCTCGATCCTCGGCAATCTCGCGCAGACTTCGGCGAAACTCTTCGTCGTCGGCGACCCGAAGCAGTCCATCTACCTCTTCCGGGACGCCGATGTCACGCAGTTTAAGCGCACTCGTGACCTGATCGAGCAGGCCCTCGGCGGGGAGGCCATCCCGCTCGACGTCAATTTCCGGAGCACGCCCGCAATCGTCGGGTTCGTCAACGCTATCTTCGGGGCGCTGATGGCGGAATCTGCACGACCCTGGGAGTTCCGGTACGAACCGCTGGAGGCGTGCCGGAAGGGCGACGCCGGCTCGGTCGAGTTCCTCCTCGTCCCGAAGGCCGATGACCGGCGGTCCGGCCGGCGTGCCGAGGCGGAGATGGTCGCCCGGAAGATCCAGAACCTCATCGAGTCCGAGAAGCGGCGCATCTACTGGGACCGGGAGGGAAAGCACCTTGATGAGCCCCGGCCGGCGGAGTACCGGGACGTGGCCATCCTCCTTGAACGGCGAACGAACCTTGCCGTCTACGAGTGGGCGCTCGCCCGTTACGGCATTCCTTACCACGTCCACGCGGGCATCGGGTTCTATGGGCGCCAGGAGGTCTACGACCTCTACAACATCCTCCGCTTCCTGGAGAACGAACAGGACGACGTTGCCCTCTACGGGCTGCTCCGGTCGCCCTACTTCGGGTTTTCCGACACCCGGCTTTACACCGTCGCCCAATCCGGCTCCCCGGGGGACTCCCTCTGGGAGCGGCTGGAGCGGTTCGCGTCCGATCCGGAGATCATGGCGGCGGTGCAACTTCTCAGATCGTGGCTCCTGCACGCTCGCCGGGTCTCTCCCGCCGACCTCCTCACCCGGATCGTCTCCGGATCGGGGATCTCCGTCGTCCTCGGTGGAATGCCGGGCGGCGAACAGGCGACCGCGAATATCGAGAAGGTGGTTGCCCTCGTCCGGAAGATGGAGGCGAACGGCTCCGGCACGCTTGCCGGGGTCGTCCGGGAGCTTGGAACCTGCATCGATGAGAGCGAGCGGGAAGGGGATGCGATGCTCGACCTGACGACTGCGAACGTGGTCTCGATCATGACGGTGCACGCCTCAAAGGGGCTTGAGTTCCCGATCGTCGTCGTCCCCGACCTCGGCGAGCCGCCCCAGGCAGGCGGCGGCAGCGTCATGGTGGAGGACGGGCTCCGGATCGGCGTCACGATCCCGAACCCGGCAAACGACCACGAGCGCGAGGAGGCGCCGCTCCTGAAAGTCCTCAAACGGGAGTACCGGCAGAAGGAGAAGGCCGAACAGAAACGCCTCTTCTACGTCGCCGTGACACGGGCGAAGGATCACCTGATCCTCTGCGGCGATCTGCCGGCCGAGATCCCTGAAACCCTGGAGGATGCGAAGAACCGGATGGGCTGGCTCGCCCGCTGCACGGGGCTCTGCGATGACGCCTATATGCGGGGCGCGGCGGAGATCGATATTCCCGGCGAAGAGTCCCCGCTCTGCATTCCTCTCGTTACAGATCCTGCAGCGATATACGCAGAATCTCGCCAGATCGGGGCCATGCATCTTTCTCTGCCGGACGATGGGGTCGGAGTGTCGGAAGATGTGCCTCCTAGAGAGGTCGATGAAGAGGAGCACGTGTACTCCGCGAGCGAGATTCGGCAGTACCTCCGCTGCCCGCTCGCGTACGAGCACAGATTCCGGCTCAACAACCTGGCGCAGCCGATCCGTGAGGTATCCGCGGCGATGGATGCAACGACGCGGGGGCTGATCGTCCACGAGATCTTCCGGGGCAGGGACCCCGGGGCCGTGCTGCGACGCCACGGTGTCGAGGATGCCGGTATCGTGGGTGAATACCAGGCGCTCTATGATCGCTTCCGTGCGTCGGAGATGATGCAGGGGGTCACGGACGACTACTGCGAGGTGCCGTTCCGGACGAGCATCGGCGGTGCGAAGTTCAAAGGCGCCATCGATCGGCTCGTTCGGCGACCGGACGGCACCTGGGTGCTCATCGACTACAAGACGGGTGTTGCCGGTGCGGATGATATCCCGAAGAAAGTCGAGGACTACGCAGTTCAGATAACTGTCTATCGGCTCGCCGCCGAGCAGATCCTGGGCGAGGCGGTCAGACCTTTCCTCTATTTCGTCGATGGCGACCGCTGGGTGGAAGTCAGGGGAGACGGACAGAAGGTTCTGGGTGAGATTCTTGATGCGGTTTCCGGCATCGAGCGGCAGGTGTTCCGGATGCCGGAGTGCGAAGGGTGCAGTGGGAGAGATGGGTGTCGGTTTTGAGTTGGGAGACGTTCTGCCGGCAACGTCCTGTTGCCCTGAATGAGACGAGCCCCGCTCACCGGTTCACCAGCGCCGGCAGATTCCCGCCGTGCGTCTCCTGGTATCTCTCCTTCAGGGCTGCCTCAACATCTCCCGGGTTCTCGTCGACGATCATCCATCCATACTGCAACTCCCACCCGGAAGAGAGAAGCGCCCATATCGGATATTTGGCGGTATGACGGGTCGCAAGTTCCAGGTATCGGCCGTGGAGGGTGTTCTTGCTCCCGGCGTATGTTCCTGCCGACCCGATGTAGATCGTTGGGCAGTCACAGATCTTTGAGAGCCGGTTTAGCCGGCTGCAAAGAAACCGGTCTGCCACGTCCCAGCCGATTGACTCGGCCAGATTGACGGCCTTCTCACGGACCTCTTCTGCCGGAGTTCCGCGCTGGTGAACCCGGATGACGTAGACCCCTTTTCGCTTCGGCGGTTCTGCGTCCTGAAACCGCGTGAACTCAAACGCATCGAAGAGGCCGTTGCAGCAGTCGCCTGCCGGCGGAGAGTTCTCCCTCATCGTCTACCCTCACCGGTAGTAGGTCTTATAGCAGTCATTGCAGACCGGCCGGGTCTTTGTTGTCGTATGCTTGGTCCCGCACTTATGACAGACCTTCTCCTTGTAGTCAGGGTTGTTGAAGCGGGCCCAGGAAGCGAAGCACTTCGGGCAGTACGGCTTCTCAGGATTATAATCGATCGTCTCTCCGCACCGGATGCAGTATGCTACCTCCCCCAGCACTGAATCCAGCGCTTTCTCAAGGAATCCTTTCTTCGGAGGGACTTTCAGTTTCGGCGATATGGTTCTGGTGGGCTTTCTCGGCTCATAGGCCCGCTGACTTGCGGTGGCCGTCCGGTCACTGTTCTCCGGGCTGCTTGCCTGCAGGATCCTTTCAACCTCTTTGGAGGTCTGAGCGTAGAGGTCGGGATCGGTCTCCCGGGAGAACCGGACGCCCATCTCCCAGTTGTTGCTTTGTGAATGTTTGTAGAGGTTCATCGAGGTGATGATGCCGAACTGTTCGTTGATGTAACATTTGGCGTGAAGGTCGTCGCACTTGTAGATTCGGGCACTCTGCAACTGTTTGAGAAACGCCAGATCCTCCGGGTTCGGGGTAGTGTCGCTCCGGTAGACAATGTCGATTGTGACCTTTTTGTTGTCAATGCTCTGAAGATACTTCAGGTTGTGCGGGGTCAGGCTGATGTAGGGAGTGATGATCGAGATCTGCTCCTCAGCGTTCTTGATGAGCTCGATGAATGCTGCACTTACTTTCGGTGCGTCGAGGAAATCTGCCATTAGGTTGCTCCTGATGGTATACTATACAGCCAGGAGCCGAAAAAGATTCTTATACGTCCCCGTTGCTCTGGATCATTGATACTAGACTGATGTTAGGCATCAGGAGACTGAAATCGGACGAAACGGCAAACCGATCGCGGAATTCTTGGGGATATCCGATCAGGGAGATGGAATGAATTCATTTATATTACCCCCTGATAAATAGTCCCATATGCCTCCCCCGTCCCAAAGCGCTTTCCGCCCCTTTTGCTTTGTGCATACCGCTGATCTCCACCTTGGAAGCCGGGTCATGAGCCTCCCCGGGGCAGATCAGAAACTTTCTGCTGATCTGGCCGATGCAACCTACGGTGCCTGGAGGGAGATAATAGACCTCTGTATAAGGGAAGCAGTCGACTTCCTGCTGGTCGCGGGTGACGTCTACGACAGCGCAGACAAGAACATCCGGGCACAACTCCAGTTCAAAGAAGGGCTTAAACGACTCGGCGAGAATGGCATCGCCGCATACATCGTCCGTGGCAATCACGACCCGGATGATGCATGGTCACGATCGATCGCGATGCCGGAGAATGCCTTCATCTTCTCATCTAAAGAACCGGAGGTCGTCATCCATCGCGACCAGGAAGGGCGACCTCTTGCGGCAATCGCAGGGATGAGTTTTGCGACAGCCTATATCCGCGATAATCTTGCGGAGCAGTTCCCTCAACGTGAGGAGGAATGGCCCTACACGATAGGTCTTCTCCACTGTAGCGTTGGAGGAGCCCGGGGCCATGAACCGTATGCTCCGTGCAGTATCCAGGACCTCAGGCAATGTGGTTATGACTACTGGGCGTTGGGCCATATCCATCAGCCCACAGTCCTTGATTCTGGAGATCCACACATTGTCTATGCCGGCAACCCGCAGGGACGTGATATGGGAGAGACCGGCGAGCGTGGGTGTCGTCTCGTGACGGTCGGTGCTGATGGTGTCGCCGAGGTTGAAGATGTCAGAACCTGCGGGCATCTCTGGAAAGAGATCGAGATTGATGTCAGCGGTTCTGAAGACCTCGGAATCCTTGAGGAAGAGATTCGAAGGAATCTTGCGATGGTTCCCGAAGAAGAGGGAGTTTCTGTCGTCGGCCGGCTTATCCTCGCCGGTGCGACGACACTTCACCGTGAACTCGTAGCGAAAGGGGGGATCGTTGCGCTCGAAGATCGACTCATTGAGGATCCACCGACCGGCCGATACCCATTCTATCCTGAACGGATCGTATGTCGGACGGTCCCTGTCATCGACCGTGATGCGGCCCTTGCCCGCGACGACATCCTCGGAGAGATCTGCAGACAGAGCGATCTGGCGATATCCAGCGAGAACGGGCGAAACCGCCTGAGAGATGAGATATCCTCTCTCTATCTGTCATATGCCCAGGTATACACAAGTGGGCCGGATGACGAGGAGTTCGATGCCATCATCCGTGAAGCCGAGGGTCTGCTTCTCTCCCAACTCTCTGAAGGAGGGGAAGAATGAAGATTAGATCGCTCTATATCGATGGTTTTGGGAAATTCCACGACTGGAAGCCGTCCACCGGGTTCGGCGAAGGCCTGACAGCAATCGTCGGTCCGAATGAGGCAGGAAAGACAACTTTGCTTGCCTTCATCCGCCGGATGCTCTACGGATTTCCGGACGGGAGGAAGAACCTGAACCATTACCCTCCTGTCAACGGCGGAAAGATCGGTGGTAGGCTGGAGATCCTGGGAGGGGACGGCCGGGAGTACATCCTCTCCCGTAACGGGGTTCGGGGCAACCCCTCTCTCACCTATGCCGACGGCACCGTTGCAAGAGGGCTAAAACCCCTATCCCTGCTGGGTCCATGTGATCAGGTTTTTTATGAGAACGTCTGTGCAATCGGACTCAATGAGTTGCAGGAGATCTCGACACTCAGGAGAGATGAGATCAGAGATCGGCTGGCTGCTGCAGGTGCCGGGAATCTCCCTATCCGGGAGGTTGCAACCTCGCTTCAGAAATCTGCAGATGAGATTTATGTGGTGAGGGGGAAGAAGAAAAAGATCAATGACCTGATCTCAGACCTGAAAGACGTCGAGGGGAAGATCCGCGATGTGAAGAAGAGGCAGGGGGAATACGATGAGATCAACGAGGCAATCGCCCGGGAGAGCGAGTCTGTTGGATTGGCGGAGGAGAGGCAGAAGGCTGTCGAAGAAGAGATTGCCTACCTCAAAGCGCTTGGGCAGGCATGGGGGGTGTATGTCAAACGAGACGAATCATGTGGCGCTCTTCAGGAAATCCCCAATATCGAGCCATTTCCAGCCGATGCACTTGAGAAACTCAGCCGGATAGAGGCTGACGTCCAGAGGCTTGAGGTGGAGTATGGAGATCTGACTGAAAAACACAGCCATACAGAAGAGGAGTTTGAACGCTGCGTGGTCAGGGAAGAAGTCCTTGGTCAGGCTGACACCATACACGCACTTGAACGGAAGATTGAGCAGTATCGGACCCGGGTGGGCGATCTCAAGACAGCTCAACTGGAGGGTGAACAGCAGCGGGCGAATCTTGCCTCGATGCTGAAGGCTCTTGGGGGAGACTGGGATGAGGAGCGTATCACCATGTTCGACACCTCGGTTCCCGCCAAGGATGATGCTAAACAGCTCCGTGATCGCCTCGCAAAGACTGCAAACGACTGTGCCGTGCAACAGTCCCGGCTCGAGGTGGCAGAGACGGAGGCAGAAGAGAGGAAGGGGAGTCTCAGGGACTTGCAGAGACGTCGGGATGATATCGGGGATGTCGCAGACCCGGGCACCGCCCGAGAACGACTCGGTCTCTCCCGTGAAATGTTGAGTGAGATTCAGCATGTGCAGGAACTTGAGACGCGGCTTCACTCGGTCCGGCAGGAAGAGGCGAGGACCGCGGAGATCAAAGCCTCAATCCACTCAGTCCGGGCGGTTCCCTCATGGCCGGGTATCCTGGTCGCCCTCTCGGCCCTCCTCGTCTTTGTGTGGGGTTCTCTTACCGGGACACTCGAGATTGCCGGGCTCATCGCCCTTATCCTGCTCGTTGCTGCAGCCGGCATCTTCCTTGCCGGGAAAAAGGCGGGTGACGTGGATAGTGTAGCGGATGTCGCTCATCATGAAGAAGAGGGAGAGACGCTCGCTCTCCAGCGAAGAGAGATTGAGCATGAGCGTTCCGAGAGGGAGGAGAGGATACGGTCCTGCGCTGCATCGCTTGGGTGTGAGTCCCTCCCCACGCGGACGGTCGCCGAGGGTCTCGTCCACGCACACGAAGATGCCGTCAGGGAGGCAGATAGGGCATCCGACCTCGATAATGGGATTGCTCGGGCACAAGACCTCTCCAACAGTGCAGACGCATCGATGAAGAAGGCACAGGAGATGATGGATGCTGCCCTCTCTGAACGCGAAGGTGCTCAGGCTGCATGGGGACGATGGTGTCGGGAACGGGATCTTCCTGAAACGATGAACCCCGACCTCATCTCGGATCTCATCGCCGATATCAGGCAGGCTGCCGGCCTGTATGTGCAGGTTGGAGTGACGAAGAAGAGGCAAGAAGACCTATCTGAGGAGGTTCGAACTTTTGAAGAGGAGATCGCCGCTGTCGCTGATGCCTGCAGCGGATCTCTGAGCGGTCCTCCTGATGTTGTACTGGAGGGGCTCATCCGGCTGCTTCGCGACGAGGAAGAGGCAGAGAGAAGATACAATGCGCTCACCAATCGGCTGAATGAGGAGAGGGAGGCACTTCGAAGGACTTCTGCTCAGTATGACGCAGCAAAAGCGCGTATCGATGCCATGCTGAGGGAGCGTGGTGTAGAGACGCCGGAGGAGTACCGTGAGTCCGAGCGTCTGTCACGCGAGAGGCAGAGGCTGAAAGGGATCGTCCAGGACGCCGAATCCGCGATCAGGAGGATCAGCGGGGAAGAGCGCTACCATGACTT
>FZPS01000098.1_pt335 | contig 23567 bp, 20 predicted proteins | sample 1817821 | NCBI WGS metagenome assembly FZPS01 (sample SAMEA104158645, study PRJEB21678) | metagenome | place: Germany | collected 2015-04-21 | reverse complement strand
TGATTACGATTCGTCCGGTATCCGATTTGCGCAATCGTTTCACAGAAATCGAAAAGACTGTTAAAGAAGGAACGCCAGTCTACTTAACAAAAAATGGCTATGGAACGATGGTTGTTATGAGCTTGGAGCATTATACCGCACTCACAGAAGATGTAGAGGCGAAGCTTGATGAAGCTGATTACATAGCAGAGACGACGACTGAACGTTATACGGCAGACGAAGTTTTCGATAGAGTGATGAAACGTATCGATAGCCATGAAAAAATATAAGTTGCGAATTCTCCCGCTTTTTGAAGAGGACTTAAACCGGATTCGTCGACTAAATCATTCTGCAACTAGAAAATCCAATATCTGCGTATTCGCTGGTGAATAACGTGTATGACGTGATTAAGAAGCGTCTCCCCTTTGGAGCGATTGTCAGTTAGCAACTGAATTATTCTTCAAGTCGCGGAATAATTAAGTTGCTAACTGAAATTATGAGAGAGGATTATCTCAATAAACGGATTGCTTGCGAAGAGGATGATTTAATCTGATTAAAAAAAGCCTTCACCTGAATGCAACCGTATAATATATGGGAGAGTACTTGAAAGCTTGGATCATTGTTTTGAACTTTCAGGCAGTCAAACTGAAATGATTAATTTTGCTGAAGAGCAACTGGAGAGCATGCAGAAATCAGTGGTTAAAATTGCTGAGAAATTTTTAAAACACCATTCAAGCGAGGGATGATTATGAAACAGAGAACAAAACTCATATCTTTGCTTTTATCCCTATGTCTAATTCTGTCACTGACAGCCTGTGCATGTTGCAATGAAGTTTCATATTCTAACGCAAAGAATTGGGCTTATTTTGAGAATGAGAAGTCCGAAAAAACGGCGGATGTATTTTTCATTTGCCCTACGGTTTTTTTAGGGGATGAAAGCTCGTTTAATATGGCGATGGATGATGAAAAAACGCGCGGAAATTTCCTCGGTGCAACGAATATGGAAAGAGGCATTTACGATGATAACGCGCGATTTTTTGCTCCGTATTACCGTCAGGCAGGGCTGAACGTGTATAAACTCTCCGCCGCGGAAAGAGAACCGTACTTTGCAGTCGCCTATTCCGATATAAAGAATGCTTTTTCCTATTATCTAAAGAATTGCAACAAGGAGCGTCCGTTTGTTCTTGCAGGCTTTTCTCAGGGGGCGGATCTTTGTATTCGTCTTATGAAGGACTATGCTGAAGATGCTGATTTTTCTAATAATTTTGTCGCCTGCTACGCAATCGGTTGGAGCGTCACACAAGAAGATTTAGACGCATATCCCGGACTTGAATTTGCGAAGGGTGAAAGTGATACCGGCGTGATCATTTCCTTTAACAGCGAAGCCGATTATATTGATGATTCTCTGATTATTCCGAAAGGAACAAAGACGCTTGCCATTAATCCGCTGAATTGGAAGACAGATGGCACCCCGGCAGATAAAACCCTCAATATTGGCGCCTGCTTTACGGATTATGATGGGAATATCACAAATGAAATTCCCGCTCTCACCGGTGCCTATATTGATGCGGAGCGCGGCGCTCTTATCGTAACGGATGTAAGCGCGGAAGAATACCCGCCCGTTCTGGACATTTTCCAAGAAGGTATTTTTCATCTATATGACTATCAGTTCTTTTACAGAAATCTGGAGAAAAATGTCAAAACCCGTATTGATGCCTTTGAAAAAGAATAATCAACGGTTTTTATTCTCAACTTATACCTCAGTCTGCCGGTTTTTTTGTTTTTTTTGCATTACCTTATTCCTTCGTTTCTGTCTCCGCTGAAGGAAGAGTGGGATTGGATGAGAGATGAATAGAATTCGTCGAAAACCACGATCAAGACGCGTTTTTCCGTAACGCCGGAGCGCACAGTGTGCGGATCGTTGCGCTATAGTTAATAAAAATTAAAAAAGAAAACGGAGTGTGGCAAATCATTTTCTTCCGTTTCCCCGTAAGGCTATTCCGGGCAGTTACCCTTCAGGAGGTTATTTATGTCAGAACAGACAATTCTTATCATTGGCAGCAGTGCAGCGGGTTTGGCCGCCGCGGAAGCAGCTCGCAAACAGGATCCGGACAATCCGATTACGATGTTGTCGGAAGAGCCGTATTTGCCGTATCATCGTCCGCGACTACCTCAAGTTATCATTGATCCATCCATCAAGAAAAACATTACGCTTCGCAATGAAGAATGGTTCAAGGAACGCAACATTGACCTTAAACTCGGCGCAACCGTGAAGCGTGTTGATTCCAAAGCGCAGAAGGTTGAACTGAAGGACGGTTCAATTATTCCTTATGGAAAACTTATTCTGGCAACCGGCAGCCGGAGTTTTATGCCCCCGATGAAAGGAAATGATCTTAAAGGCGTCTTTACGATTTGGACATTGGACGATGCGCTTGCTGTATCGGACTGGCTCAACCATGCAAAAAAAGGCGTCGTGATCGGCGGCGGCTTGCTCGGCCTTGAAGCGGCTTACGCTTTGAGCAAACGCGGCGTGGAGACTACAGTTTTGGAGCGGTCGGATCGGTTGTTGAAACGCCAGCTCGATGAGAAATCGAGCGCGATGTTCCTGTCGCAGACAGAACGGCTTGGCGTTCATGTCCTGACCGACGCTTCAACGGAGGAAATTATTCCTGACGAAAGCGGCAATGTCGCGCTCATTCGCCTTGAAGACGGGCGAGAATTAGAGTGCGACGTCGTGATCGTATCGACCGGAGTACGGGCGCGAGTTGAAGTGATGGAAGGAGAGCCGATCTCGATTGATCGCCGTTTTGTTGTGAACAATCGTCTGGAAACCGATATTCCTAATGTGTATGCCGCCGGTGACTGTGCCCTCATGGATGGAATCTGGTTCGGTCTCTGGCCCGTTTCTGTAAAAGAGGGAAAAGCCGCAGGTACTAACGCTGCCGGAGGTGATGAAATCTGTGTGATTCCGACACCGCCTTACCTTGTCAACACGATGGAAACGCGTGTCGCCTCTGCGGGCATTATTGAGTCGGAGGATGAATCCATTATCTCTCAGATTCAGGTCGATGACGCGCAGCTAAACTACGATCGACGAAACTTCAAAGACGGCGCACTTGTAGGATACGTGCTTTTAGGCAACACGGCACCCTTCTCCATGTTGAGTCGCGAGCTTCAATATAACGAAGGCTAAGTACGCTGCCACGTGCGCGGAGCAAAGCATCGCACAGCGGGGCAAAGTTGCTTTACCTCAAGTACGCCGCCACGTTCGCGGAGCAAAGAGCACGATGATTGGCAGAATTTCGAGTCGTCCCATGATCATGCCGATGCTTAGAGCGATTTTTGAAAGAACGGAAAGGCCTGCGTACGAACCGGTTGGTCCGACTGCTTGGGTGCCGGGTCCGATGTTATTGAAGGTTGCGGCGACCGCGCTAAAGGCGGTCGGGAAGTCAGGTGCGGATATCGAGACAATAGCTAAAAGCGAGATAAAAACGAGGCAATAAATCGTCAAGTATTCGTATAGCATCATTTTCAAATCGTTGCCGATCACTTTCCGCTCAAAGCGAAGCGGTAGTTTGCGGTTGGGGCTTAAATTTTTCCGAAAAGTAATGATGGACGATTTGATGTAAATAGCAGAGCGACTGACTTTGAGTCCGCCTGCTGTTGAGCCCGCCATGCCGCCGATGAACATCAGAACGAGTAAGACAATGATGGAAAAAAGAGGCCATTTGTCATAATTGCAGTTCGTGTATCCTGTTGTTGTAATGATGGACGAGACGGTAAAGAATACTTCGCGAAGTTGCGTTGAAAATGATGTATAAAGATGTCGCGTGTTGATCAAGATAGAGGCGACGGCGGCAACGACGAAGCCAAGATACCAGCGCAGTTCTTCGCTTTGAAAAACATGTCGGAATTGACGACACATCAAGGCGTAATACAGGTTGAAGTTCACACCGAACACGAGCATGCCGACGCCAAGCACGTATTGGAGATAAGGGCTCTGGTAATAAGCGACCGAGTTAGATTTGATGCCGAAACCGCCGGTACCGGCAGTGCCGAACGCGTGAATAAACGAATCAAAAACGGGCATACGACCGGCAATAAGCAGGACGATCAGGATCGCTGTCATAACGAAGTATATGCCGTAAAGGATTCGCGCAGTGCTTCGGATTCGCGCATGTAGTTTTCCAAAAGTAGGTCCGGGCACTTCGGCTTTCATTATGAAAACACTGTCGGAGCTTATACGGGGCATGATCGCCAATACAAACACGAGAACACCCATACCGCCGATCAAATGCGTGAAGGAGCGCCAGAACAGCTGAGAGTGGGAGAGCAGCTCCGGTTGAGACAGCACGGATGCCCCGGTAGTCGTGAAACCGGAAGACGCTTCAAAAAAGGCGTCGACAATGGATGGAATAGATCCTGAAAGGACGAACGGCAGACAGCCGATGAAAGAAAAAAGAATCCAGGTTGCGCCAACGATAACAAAGCCCTCCCGCATGAAAAAATCTTGGTTTTTCGAACGCTTGCTCGACAGAGCAAAACTAGCGGCAATACATATCCCGATCGGCAAAAGGAAGGGGTAGACGCCCGTCCATCCTTCGCCGTAATACAGTGCGACGAAAATGGGCGGTACCATCAACAATGATGTCGCAAGAAGGATTTTTCCAAGAATTTGGCGAACCAGCGCGTAATTCATAAGTCGTCTTCAGTGTTACTCAAGGATGTCCGTAATATCTCGGAAATCAGGGCGTGTCGTCACAACAAGGACGTCGTCGCCAACGCGGATTTCATCGTTTCCGGCGGGGAATAGAATCTCGTCGTCGCGCATTATGCAGAGAATTAACACGCCGGATTTCATTTTTATCAGCCGAAGCGGTTTGTCGCATGCTGCACTTGTGTTGGTGATGTGGAATTGGAAGACTTCAACTCGTCCGCTAGACAGTCGATAAAAAGCGTCAATGTCTGCCCCCTCCGTGTTTTCTGTGGAACGCACAAAGCGGATAATATGATCCGCGATTAGGCGGTGCGGCGTGATGATCGCCTGGAGTCCGACGTTCGAGAGGATCTTCAAAAGATTTGTGCGATTGACCTTTGTAATCGTTTTTTCGACGCCCTCATGGTAGGCATAAATAGAGATGAGGATATTTTCTTCGTCAACGCCGGTCAGAGCAATGACGACGTCGTAGTTGTGCAGGCGTTCTTCGCGAAGAATTTCTTGATCTGTACCATCTGCCCAGATGACTTCAACACGAGGAAAATCCCCTGAGAGAAGATCAGCTTGATCTTCATCTTGTTCGATGACTTTAACGCGCATTTGCATTTTTTCAAGACGAGGGAGAAGGTATCGCGTTACGCGACCGCCGCCTACAATAAGTGCCGATTGCGGACGCTTTACGTGTGGCATATCTTGTTGGCAAAAAGCGCGAATCTCAGAGGGAAGGCCTGTGAGATAGAGGCGATCGCCAGCATGCAGTACAACATCGCCTCTTGGGATCATGACACCGGCATTGCGCTCGATGATGCCGATCAGGACATTGCCGTGCTGGCGGCCGATCTCCTTGAGGCTCATGCCATCGTAGGTAGAGTTTTCGGGAAGTTCGACATCGACAATGTACAGTCTGCCGTCGCTGAAGCTGTCTACGCCCAGCGCGTGAGGGAAGTGCATCATGTTTTCGATGGCGCGTGCTGCTACGAGATCAGGGTTAATCATCAGAGTGATGCCCAGAGATTCGCGCAAGAAGTTCATCTGAAGCGAGTATTCCGGACTGCGAACACGAGCGACCACATAGCGCGCGCCAATTTTCTTCGCCGTAATGGCGGCGATGATGTTAACTTCGTCATCCGGTGTGACAGCCATGAAAATATCGCACGTGGCGACACCGGCTTCGAGCTGAATATCAAGTAGAGCACCGTTGCCTACGACGCCGGAAAGATCAACGGTGTTGACCATTTGCTCGATACGTTTCTTGTTTTTGTCAATGACGACGACGTGGTGGTTTTCTGAGCATAGGTCCCGGCACAGCGTCTCACCGAGTTTACCTGCTCCACACACGACAATATCCATTCGACGGATCCTCCGTTCTCCGGCAGTGGTCTTATTTATGTTTCTCATATTACCGCAAATAGAAAAATGATCATAATGGCGGATTAGCATGTCTTTTGCCGTGTCATAGGGTTCTTTAATGGACAGATTCATTATTGTCCTCTAAAATCAGAAGACCGCAGGAGACGGTGATTTCCCATAAAGGTAGATGACATGGCAGAGAAACAAAATGATGATCTAGAAAAAGAAGAACAGAAACAAAATCAGGAGCACGAGAAAAAGCGTCAGTCGGTCAATGCTTTGAAATTTCGGAAGACAACGCGACGCCGAACGCACCGTCCGGCGAGGACAGACGGTACGTTGCCTCTAATTCCGATGCGCGGGTTGGTGGTCTATCCGGGCGTCCTGCTCTCCTTTGATGTCGGTCGCGAGCAGTCGGTTGCCGCGCTTCGCGCGGCCATGGACGGCAGACATGAGTTGATCCTGGCAGGTCAAAAGAATCTCGACGCGGAGTGGCCGGAAACATCGAAAATCCATAAAATCGGCACACGCGCTTTCGTGCGTCAGATCTTAGAAGTATCCGGAAGTTCTCTTAAAATTCTCGTGTATGGGCTCGAACGCGTGAAAATCGATACTATTATTGAGCGCGATCAACATTACGAAGCGCGTTACCATGCCATTGACGGCACCGTATCCGAAAAAACGCCTGAACTCAACGCCGCTCTGCGCCTCTTGGTCGAACTTTTTCAACAATACGCCGCGCTTACAGAACGCATTCCGCCTCCGGTTGTGGCGATGATTCGGAACGAAGACGATCCGGGGCACGCTGCCGATGTCGTTGCAGGTCAGTTGTCTATTCAGTTTGAAGAGCAGCAGAAAATTCTGGAGACAGTGCCCGTTTTAAAGCGTATACGCCTCGTTCTCGGCATATTGCATCGTGAAATCCAGCTTGCTGAGCTGGAAACGCGTATAGCGAATGAAGTGCAAACACAGCTTGACAAAAATCAGCGTGATTATTACTTGCGCGAACAGATTCGCGTGATCCAAGAAGAACTCGGCGAAGAAAGCGGTGCCGGACGAGATATGGACTCGCTCAGAGAGAGGCTGGCAAAATCAGGTATTCCGGATGAAGAGAAACCGAAAATTGAAAAGGAAATCAACCGGCTGGACAACATGCCGACACATTTTCCCGAATATACAACGCAGTTGACATGGGTCGAAACGTTGCTGGACTTGCCGTTCGGCAAACGGACTGCTGAGCGCCACAATCTTGCGCGCGCCCGTCGTATCCTTGAACGCGACCATTACGGCATGGAAAAAGTTAAAGTGCGCGTTATGGAGTATCTTGCGGTGCGAAAACTCTTGGTCGAACAACAAGGAGACGCGCCGATTCGCGGTCCGATTCTTTGCTTCGTAGGTCCCCCGGGAACGGGAAAGACGTCCATCGCCAAAGCCATTGCGGAATCTTTGGGGCGCCGTTATTTCCGCTTATCTTTGGGCGGAATGCGCGACGAAGCGGAAATCCGCGGACATCGTCGCACATACGTCGGCGCGATGCCGGGGCGCATCATTCAGGCGATCCGACATGTGGCCACCGATAATCCGTTGATCTTGCTGGATGAAGTAGATAAGATCGGCAATGATTTCCGCGGCGATCCGGCATCAGCATTGCTCGAAGTCCTGGATCCCGAGCAGAATAATTCATTCCAGGATCATTACGTCGAAATACCTTACGATTTGTCGCAGGTGCTGTTTATCACGACGGCCAACACCATAGACACAATTCCTCCCGCGCTCTATGACCGTATGGAAACCATAGAAGTTCCGGGTTATACTGAAGCGGACAAAATTGAAATCGGCATGCGCCACTTGTTGCCGCGCGCACGCAAGGAACACGGTCTCACGGGCGCTGATCTCGGAGTGACGCGCGCGGGTATGGCGGAAATCATTCGCTCGTACACCGCAGAGTCCGGCGTACGACAGCTTGAACGTGAATTGGCGCGTCTTTGTCGCTGTGTGGCGATGGTTATCGCCGAGAACGACGAGACCGGTTCGTCGACAAAGAAAAGACTTGTTGTGGGCAAAACGAAAGTAGAATCTTTCCTTGGAAAGCCGAAATATTTTTACGATATAGCTGACAAGGAAGATCAGGTTGGCGTTGCAACCGGCTTGGCATGGACGTGGGCCGGTGGCGATACGCTCACGATTGAAGTCAATGTCATGCCGGGCACCGGAAAACTGAAGCTCACCGGGCAGCTTGGCGACGTGATGAAAGAATCGGCTGAAGCGGCATTGACTTATATCTTAAGTCGCTCAGAAGAACTTGGGATCGATGGCGCCGCCATGAAGGAACGCGATATTCACATCCATGTTCCGGCAGGCGCGATTCCGAAAGACGGTCCGTCTGCCGGTATTACGCTTGCGACCGCCCTCGCTTCAGCGCTCACCGGCTGCCCTGTACGTCATGATTACGCGATGACGGGTGAAATTACGTTGCGCGGACGCGTGTTGCCCATAGGCGGGCTTAAAGAAAAGTCGGTTGCCGCGCATCGAGCCGGCATCCGAAAAGTACTCATTCCGGAGAAAAACGTGCGAGACATCGATGACGTGCCGGCATCTGTGCGCAAAGACCTCACTTTCATTCCTGTCACGACGATGGATCAAGTTCTTCAAAAAACGCTTGTTACTCCACCGTCAAAGATATTGACTTTTCAAGACTCGGAAACTAGGCATATTGCAGATCAAAAGTCCGAAACAAAGAAGATCTCCGATCGATCATCGGATACGAGCACGATCTCTATTGTCACGTAAGAAGGGCATGATCCTTACGAACGTTTTACTCTTGCTCGTCATATTAATAAAGAATCAAATCCCCGAGTTGCCGGATGACGTTTCGGTGGCAAGGGGATCTTTTTATATGTTGGCGAGAGCTTGCACACGATCAAGCAGTGATGACGCAAAGCGATTGACTTATAAAAACAATTCGGTCTATAATGACAAACACCGGTTTTAACCGTGGAACGCTCAAAGGCTTTTGAAAATATTGCTTTTTCGCAACAAATAATGTTCGGAGCAGGAGTTGCAAGATTTGGAGGAGGGATATTCTATGAAAAAATGGACTGCCATGGCAATGGCGTTTCTACTGATATTGTTCGCGATGGTCGGCTGCCAAAAGCCCGAAACAAAACCGAGCGAGACGGAGGTGCCGTCGGGAACAGAAAGTATTCAAACGGATCCGGTCGTCGAAACAATTGCAGAGGATCCGCCTAAGGAGCCTGTAGAGTTGGTGGTGTTTGCCGCAGCATCGATGACGGAGACGCTGACGGAGCTTGCTGATAAGTACATGAGCGAGAATGATAACGTCAACATTATCCTTACTTTCGATTCTTCGGGCACACTAAAAAAGCAAATAGAAGAAGGAGCTGTCTGCGACATCTTCCTTTCTGCGGCACAGAAGCAGATGGATGCGCTTGATTCAGCGGCACCTGCGGAAAAAAATCCGGATGGTCTTGATTTTGTGCTACAGGGGTCACGCTTTGACATCCTGGAAAACAAAGTTGCGCTGGCGGTGCCCGACGGCAACCCTAAACAAGTCGAATCATATGAAAACTTGAAAGAGAAACTGCTCTCTGGGGATATTCTTCTTTGCATGGGGAACGCGGATGTGCCGGTCGGTCAATATACGAGCAAAATTTTGAAGTTTTTTGAACTTGATGAAGACGCGCTGGCGCGTGATGGAAAGATCACCTATGCCTCAAACGTCAAAGAAGTTACATCGCAGGTAAAGGAAGGTGCAGTCGATTGTGGCATAATCTATCAGACGGATGCTAAATCGGCCGATCTGGACGTAGTTGATACGGCAACGGCTGAAATGTGCGGTCAGGTCATCTATCCCGTTGCCGTGATGAAAGAATCTTCGAATCCTGAAGCGGCTGAAGCGTTCTTGGAGTACTTGAAAAGCGATACTGCCGACGCTGTCTTTGAAGCAGTCGGTTTCACGCCGGTAGGGTAGAAGACTTACAGAGATGATATGAACGACGATGCAAGACGGGCTGGCGGCTTGACGCAGGCAGGGTGAAAGAAAGCTCAGGCCGCCACACATTGTGTTAAAAAAGATAGATAAGAAAGAGGGTTGGGAGAAAACAGCCGGAATTATTTCGGAGACATTCTCCTTCAGGACAGGAGCGGTACATGGATTTATATCCACTGTGGAACTCACTGCGGATCGCAGGCATCAGTACGGTCATCATTTTCTTTTTTGGGATTTTTTCTGCCTATTACATTGCAAAAGCGCCACGCCTTGTGAAAGGCATTCTCGACGTTGTTTTGACGCTTCCGCTCGTATTGCCGCCAACGGTTGTCGGCTATATTCTACTTCGACTTCTTGGGCCTCGACGCCCTATCGGAGCTTTGTTTCTGGAGCTCTTTGATCTTCGTCTGACGATGACATGGTGGTCGTCCATCTTTGCGACGACGGTCGTCATTTTTCCATTGATGTATAGAACGGCGCGCGGCGCCTTTGAAGCGTTCGATGAAACGCTTGCGTATTCCGGCAAGTCTATCGGCCTTTCAAACGCCTATATTTTCTGGCGTATCCGCATACCGTATTGTCGCCAAGGCATTCTTGCCGGAACGGTGCTCGCCTTTGCTCGATCACTTGGCGAATACGGCGCAACGAGTATGATCTCGGGGTATACTCCAGGCCATACGGCGACGATTTCTACGACGGTGTATCAACTATGGCGTACGGACAACGATGCCCTTGCGGTGAAGTGGGTTCTTATCAATATGGCGATTTCCTTTGTCGTGCTCCTCGCGGTTAACATGCTGGAGCGGAAAACGCATGGAGAGATTGCCGCGAAAACAATAAAGGACGCGTAACATGTCGGTTCTGGTCGATATTGAAAAGAAGTTAGGTTCTTTTCACCTTAGAGCAAAATTCGAGGCGGGCGACGAGGTTCTTGCGCTACTTGGTTCCTCGTCCTGGTCGGCCCCTCCGGTTGCGGGAAGAGCATGACGCTTAAATGCATTGCCGGCATCGTAAAACCCGATCGCGGCAGGATCGTCGTGGACGACGAAGTACTATTTGATTCCGAAAAAAAGATCAATCTGACGCCGCAGGAGCGCCATACAGGGCTGATGTTTCAAAACTACGCTCTTTTTCCTAATATGAACGTTCTTGAAAACATACGTGCCGGAACGCGGCGCGAGCGTAAGACAGAGACAAGATCGACACGGGAGGATCGCGTGCAAAAAGTCATGGAGACCTTTGGTCTCCTTCCACTCGCGCGACATTTGCCTTCGCAGCTTTCCGGAGGTCAACAGCAGCGAACGGCGTTGGCGCGGATTTTAGTATCTCGTCCGTCCATTCTGCTTCTCGATGAGCCGTTTTCCGCCCTTGATAGCCATTTGCGTTTTCGTCTGGAGCAGAAAGTTCGCGACGTTATGGAAGAGTTCGGAAAATCCGTCATCCTCGTTTCCCACAATCGTGATGAAGTTTACCGCCTTGCCGACAAGATCGCTGTTATGGATAACGGAAGGATTGTGACCTGCGGCGACAAAAAAGACGTCTTTCACAATCCGAAGACGCGCCATGCCGCGATTATGACGGGATGTAAAAATATTTCAAAATATCGTATGCTTCCGGATGGACGTATTGAGGCACTCGACTGGGGTCTTACGCTGCAATCGTCCCAAAAAACGTCAGAAGAAGGGTATATTGGCATCCGTATGCACGGGATAGCGGATGGCGAGGGGCAAACAGACAACGTTTTTCTTTTCAATGTCCTTGAGGAGCTTGAAAATCCGTTTTCATTTACGATCATGCTGCAGCCTGAAGGAGAAACCGACACGCGCCCTCTCGGCTGGGAGCTGACAAAAGAAGAATGGCATCGTCTTCGCGCTCCTAAAGTGAAGGTGATGCTGTCTGACGAGGAACTGTTGATTTTAGAAAACTGATCAGATGTTGCTAAATATAAAGCGCGTTCTGTTACGAAGTGACCGCTCTTGAAAAGCAATGCGCTTGACGGCAAATGGCTAAAAAGAGCGCTGAGAAGACGCTTGAATACGCTAGAGAAAGCGCCGAAACAAGCAGGCATGATTGTAATAAGATTGTCGAGAATACATGCGAGCACGCCCATGAAAATGTTGAAACAAACCAGCATGATTGCGAAATGATTGCCAAGTACATGTGCATATATGTGCCACAAGAGATACGTATTTATTACTTTAAGACGACATAAGACCATCTTTTAAGGAGAAGTAACGAATGAAAAAGCTGAACGTGGAAGACGCCATCGGCGAAACAATATGCCACGATGTCACTGCGATGCGCGAAGGATTCAAGGGGCCGCTATTCAAGCGGGGGCATGTGATTCGAGAAGAGGATATTCCTCTCCTGCTTGACGTCGGCAAACGCACGATTTTTGTGTGGGAGGAGCATGCAGGGGAGATACATGAGGAAGATGCGGCGCTCCGCATGGCGGCAATGGCACAGGTCGATCAGGCGCATTATACCGAGCCTTCTGAAGGCAAGGTGCAGCTTATTGCAGATGCGCGCGGCATGTTTCGCGTCGATACGGAGCTGCTTTCGAAGATCAACCGGATTGGAGATATTACGATTACGGCACTCCCCGACCATTATCCGGTTGAAAAAGGCATGAGGCTTGTGTCGATGCGCATCGTTCCGCTTGTAACGAAGGAAGAGCAAATCATCGAAGCGGAGGCACTATGCCGTGATCGAAAGCTCTTCGATCTTCGTCCCTATCGCCCCATGAAAGTCGGTGTCGTCATTACCGGTTACGAGATATACAGTGGTCGGATCAAAGATCGATTTGAACCGGTCATTCGCGCCAAAATGAAGAACTATCCAAGCGACATTATTGGCGTCACCATCTGTGATGATAATCTCGACATGATCGTCGACGCGGCGCAAACCTATATTGATAAGGGCGTGGACTTGCTCTTCTTTACCGGAGGAATGTCGGTGGATCCGGATGATTTGACACCGGCAGCTATCCGCCGGCTCGGCGCGGACATCGTCACGCATGGCGTACCGTCGCAACCAGGCAACATGACGCTCATTGCTTACCGCGACGACGTCGCGATTATGGGCATACCCGGCGCGGCAGTCCATCTTCCAGTGACGATTTTTGACGTTCTTCTGCCTCAGCTGTTCACCGGAGATCGTCTGATACGCGATGACCTTCTTAACCTTGCAGAAGGAGGACTCTGTCAGCTCTGCGATCTTTGTCACTTCCCAAACTGCACGTTCGGTCGTTATTAAGAAAGGAAGGGGCAAACGGAGACTGATTCCCTGCACCTCCTCTAACTCCGGAATACGTCCAAAAGGGTTATTGAGTTGGTTGCATACGACGGCTCGCTCAGGCGGTATTGGAAAAGAACAACGCTAACGAAGACTGATCCCCAACGCCTTCTCTAATTCTGGAAGACGTCCACGGTTGTTGTTGAGCTGGTTGCACGCCTGAAAGAGCTGCGGACCGGGTGCCGTGTTGGCTTCAATGATCATGGGACCTTTCTCCGTGACGGCGACATCCCAGCCAATCCAATGGCTCGCGCAACGCTCTGCCGCCTCAAGACACATATTGACCGATTCTTGGAAAAAGGGGTATTTGAAGCCTTTGAATACAAATCCTGTCAGAGGGTTCTCCGGGAAAATTTGTGCTTCCGGGTAATACGTGAAGTAATCGTAGATCACCGTGCCATCTGAACCCAACAAGGTGTAAGCACCGCCTTGTGAAGCGTTATCTAGAGTGCCGCCTGTGACGGAAATGCGAGATACATTGAACGGTACGCTGAGAGTGCCGTCGACGTGACGGGCGGTAAAAACCCGCAACGTGTTGACAGAACTTGCCGACAGCTTCGAGACGTCCGGGTGTTGTCTGATAGGCTCTTCAACGATCTCGAATCCTTTTTCACGAAGATGATGATATAAATCCTCATCCGATAAATCGCTGAAATCGCTTCGACATTTTTTCAAAACGTTATCGCCACCTGTGCCGTGAGGCGCTTTTATGAAGAAACAGTCGTGCTTCTCGAGGAAAGACAAAAACGACGACAGCGTGTCAACTCGAAGGTCGAGAGCGTCGATGTGACGAAAATCACTGAAGTGTCGGATGAAAGAGCCTTTGTCGCCAAAGAAATCCATCTCTTCTTTCGATACGCCCCGTTTTTCTGTAATGATCGGATAATGGCGATATACACACACAAAAGATTCACGGTAATCGCGGCTGCGGTTCTCGGCAAAGTTATAAGCAAAATACTCGACGTAGTTGTACTTTTCTACGTAACAGATCGCAAGATCGATGAATAGCGAAAAATAGGAGCGTTTGGACTTGCAACGCGCCTGTTTTATAAGGGGAATGAGTCTATTCCAGTTCATAGGCGATAATCCTCTCTTCGAAAGAAGATTTTATCACACATATGGTACATTATTTTTTGAAAGGTGCGCACAAAAGATCAACACCGTTCGACACAAAAGCGATTGTTCCGCTTTTGAAACACAAGTGTGAAGGGGGCTGTCATGAAAGACTGCAAATGTACGCACGGTCACAATAAGGAAGGCACCGCTGTAATGCATAATCAGGATCACTTCGATCACAAAGGCGCTCATCGCTACTCGGCTGCTGTGATTACCGTTAGCGATAAGGCATCGCGCGGCGAGCGCGAGGACACGAGCGGACCGGCTCTGTCACGCATCCTCTCAGAATACGGATGGGATGTGATTTATAAAAACATTGTGTCTGATGATGCAGACCGTATTTGCATGGAACTGACACATTGTGCCGACAAGCTCGGCGCCGCTTTGATTCTAACCAGTGGCGGCACCGGGTTTTCGCCGCGGGACGTTACGCCGGAGGCGACGATGGCCGTTGTTGAGCGCGTGGTGCCCGGCATTCCTGAAGCCATGCGTGCCGCTAGCATGAAGATCACGCCACATGGCTGCTTGTCTCGAGTTGTGGCAGGGATTCGCAAGAAATCTCTTATCGTCAATCTTCCGGGAAGCGAGAAGGCAGCTCGAGAAAATCTGCTATCCGTTATCCTGCCGATCCGTCACGGGGTAGACATGTTGCTTTCTGACGGTTCCGCCGACTGCGGCGCGCCTACGGCACGGATTGTCGCCGTGTGCATTAGCGAGAGGAAAGGGCAACAAAAACGCGCTGTCAATGAAGTGTCGTTGGTTGCAGAATATGGTATTGAAGGTGACGCTCATGCCGGAAAGTGGCATCGGCAGGTCAGTCTTCTCGGCGAGGAAAGTGTTGCGAAGCTTCAAGAGCGCATCGATTTTAAATTAAAACCGGGAGATTTTGCTGAAAATATTCTTACGCGAGGACTAACTCTCTATGAACTTCCCGTCGGAACACGCTTGCTGGTTGGAAATGCGCTCTGCGAAGTGACTCAGATCGGCAAAGCGTGCCACGAAGACTGCGCGATACGTAAAGCTGCAGGTGATTGCGTGATGCCTCGCGAGGGCATTTTTGTCAAAGTGTTGAAGGACGGCACTGCCCGGGAAGGCGATAGCGTTCGCGTCGTGTCAAAACCGATGGAAGAAGGTCTGCCCGGCTGAAAGAAAAACGAAGCTGACAGAGGGTATTCTCCCTGATACATCCGAAAAATGATACCGACGGAGAATGACCCCTTCACGTTTTATTCAGACAGACAATTTATTAAGGAACGCCCGCGCTTGCGCAGGATCGTTAAAACGTTCAGTTGCGACGCTCCAGCTTTCTCAGGAACGCCCGCGCTTGCGCAGGATCGTTCACAATGATCGCCGTGGCTCGTTGGCGAGAAGCAGCACGAAGCTGTCGTTCGGTTGTTGCCGTCCAGTAGCGCACGGTAAAATCGCGGCGCAGGAGAGACCGCGTGAAGCCCGGACGAAAGACGTTGAAAATGTGAGGATGAATGGCGTCTATGTTGTGTTCTATCGCGCATCGGATATCTGCTCGCTTAGGCCGCTTTGCAAGATAGCCGCAACGCAAATCCGGTGCCAGTTCTTTCATGCGAATAACGCTCTCGAGAGAAAAAGACGATGCGATTACACGATGTCGCATATCGCGGTCATCTATTAAACGCAAGACATCCTCCTCGAGACCCTGTAACGGAATGACGCTGTTTTTCAGTTCAACGTTAACGTCAAGAGAGGTCGTCTTGAGCCAGTCAAGCACATCATCCAGTGCAGGCGCTTGTTGTGGTCCATGCTCAGGAAAGTGTGCCGCGATGTCCAACATGCAAAGTTCTTCCCACGACAGATCTTTTACCCAAAGCGATTGGCCTGAGAGGCGCTCAAGGTTTTCGTCATGCACGACCACAATTCTGCCGTCTCGCGTGCGCTGAACGTCAAGTTCAATCCCGTCAGCGCCCGCTTTTTCAGACTCGTAAAACGCCAACATCGTATTTTCAGGATACTGGTCGGATGCGCCGCGATGCGCGAATATTTTAATCGCTTTATTATTGTTCACTTCTTACGTCATATCTTAAGAAGACTCGCCGACTGTTTCAGACGGAACTTTTGCTTCGCCGTGACGGACAAAGATCGTTGCCATAAGCGCTAGCGCGAAGAAAATGACGGCATAAGGAAAGAGCACGTTGTAGTTATCGGTGAGGTCGCGAATCCAACCAAACAGAATCGGGCTGATTATCGAGGCAGAGAATGAAAAGAAGTAATAGTAGCCCGTGAACCGTCCGATCTGATCGATAGATGCAAGCTCTACAACCATGGGGAGAGAATTGATATTGACGCAAGCCCATCCGAATCCGGCGCAGGCAAGCAGAGCAAGGACAACGTATTTTTTGATGGCAAGCGATTCTGCGGCCACAATATCTACGCCAAGAGTCGTCAGCAACGGGTTGATGAAGACCATCGGGGCGAGGAAGAGCAAGAGCATAATCAGGCCGAGAATGATTGTTCTTTTGCGACCGAACCGACCGGCAATGATACCCGCCGGAACAGCAAAGAGTACAAATGTGATTGAGAAAGCCGTCAGCATCATGGTAGCGGTTCCGTTATCGACGTGAAGCGTCTTTTGCGCAAAAAGCGTAAAGAAGGTTTCGATAGCGTTATAGGCACAGAACCAGAAGAAAATCGCGGAGAGCAAAAGCAAGAGACTGCGTCGTTCCGGAGCTGTCAGCTTCCGTTTTGTTTCAATCTTAGCCTTTGAATCGTCTTCCTCCTCTTCGTCTTCGAGAGTAGCCATGAATTCTCTTGCGGTAAGGCGACGCCCGATATTTTCGCGTTGCGCACGCCGCCAAGCTTCAGCAACAGGCTCGCGTACAAAAAACATGAGGAAGACCAGCGCCAAAATCATGATGACCGAGCCCATTCCGAATGCCATCCGTCCCGATGGATCAAAAAGATTGGTCAGTTTGCCTCCAATCAGGAAGGCGATAATTGCTCCGATTCCGCCCATCAGGTTGATGACCCCGTTCGCTTTACTGCGAAGCGGGCGAGGGGTCACATCAGGCATCAACGCGATAACGGGAGACCTCCAAAGCGCCATGAGCAGGTTGAAACAGATGATGAACGTCATCATGATGGCCAATGATTTTGCCCAAGGGATCAGGAAGAAGAAAAGTGCTGATAGCGGGAGACCGACCATAATCCAAGGCATCCGACGGCCAAACCGCGTAAATGATCGGTCGCTGAACGCGCCGACCAAAGGTTGAAAAACGATCCCGAAGAAGTTGTCGATCGTCATAATGGTGCCGATGACGGTTGTCGTCAAAGCAAACCGCTGCTCAAGCAGCAAGGGCACCAATGCGTTATAAAGGCTCCAAGCAAGCGAGCTTGCCAAAAAGCCGAATCCGATCAGAGTCGTCTTTTTGTAGTCAAGCCGTTCGGCTTTATTCGTCATACGTGATCCTCCCAGTGTCTTCTTGCGGATGACGCTTATTCCTTCTGTGGCAATGCGCCACCCGTCGAATAGTTTTGCTTTTATTAAAAACGTTGTGTTCGAGCGATGCTAATGTGCGCTTTAGTGTTCGAGTGATGCTAATGTGCGCTTTAGTGTTGGAAAAGCGCTCTATTGCAAGTATCATAGCAGTTAAAGATTAATCATGGCGGTCCGATAGACAAACAGTTCCATCACGATGGCAAGCGCCGCGAAGACGACCGCAGTCACGACACGTAAGATGGCAACATGTAAGGGCATTTTTCCTTGTGAGCGCTCAATCAATAAAAAAACGTAATGTAGGACAACATTCGCCACAAACCATGCGGCGGGAATGAGAAAGAGTTCCCACCTCGATCCCGGCATCTTTGCTTCTGCAAAAGGATACACGCGCGAGGGCAAACTCTCCGGCATTAAGAAAAAGAGCGGGATTGCCGTAATAAAGGGCGCAATGGCAAAGAACCAGAAAATCAAGTACACAAAACTGCGATCTATCACGGTTTCCGGACGAATCTGCTTGATCTGTTGCCGAAATTTCATCGATTCCCTCCTTTCGCGCGGTTATTCCCATACCGATCTTGCGGCTACCCCCTACCCCACACCGAGTTTCTCATTAACGTAGAGTGCGTCACGATTAATGTGCGCCCGGAGATAGTCCTTTTTTCCTATGCATCCCAGGCATAAAGCTATGCCTGATACGACCGACAAGAAGGTCGCGTCCGGCGGGAAAATCGCCATGCCGCACTTCAGACGTCCGGCTAAAAACAAGCGAGAGGTCCCTCCTAGAAAAGATTATACAGCATGCATTGTAAAAAAAATGTCTAAGATGGCGTACGGCATGTCACGGTCAAGTCTTCGTGACGCAAAGAAGACTGTATCAGAAATAATCGCACGCGTGCTGATACGTTCCTGAGTTCGCGACGCAAAGACATTGCGGCACCACCTTGTAGAAGATTTGCGTAAAGCATTGACAAGCAAGAGTGTCGAGATCGTTCACTTCTAAATAGTTTCATCGTGCGCGTTCTATTTGATCTCTCGTTGCGCCACACACCGTTTATCCCCCTGTGATAAACTAAATCAACGATAATAAGCATGTTTGCCGGCTGTTATCGATTTTTTGTAAAAGGGATTGCGTATGAAAAAAGACAACCATACCATTAGGGAATACACAGTCTCCGTCCAAGAAACGAACCCTTTCAATCGCATTCATTTTTATCGTTTAATGGATTATGCACAGGATTGCGACGGTATAGACAGCGCACGACTCAATATGAAATCAGTCAATATTCGAAAGGAGAATATGGTCTGGATTCTTCTTTCATTGGCATATCGTTTTGACGATCGTTTTCCTGTTGCAGACGATAAGTTGATTGTAGACACTTGGTCACGCGGAACGAGAGGAATACGTTTCTTCCGAGATAATCGCTATTACAGGAATGTTCTGGACGATGCACACTGCTTCGGAGCCATGTCATCGGAATGGATTCTTGCTTCGCTCGACGAACATATGCCGATCCGTCCGAGTCACATTTGCGACACCGAGGAATACAACAGGATCGCTGATCCGACGGTTGGATATCTGAAAAAAGTACCGAATCTGAAACCTCTTCCTGATGATGCGGACGTATATAAGATGCTCCGTTACACAGCGCATTTTGGTGATCTTGATCTCAACAATCACTTCCACAACACGCACTATGCCCGCCTTGCTATCGACGCGGCTGTCCGATACTTATCTGTAGATCCCTCCTCTGTTGAACTTGTGATTCGCACATTTCACATCACGTTTATCAAAGAAGTGCTCTATGGAGACGAGCTGATCGTGTGTGTCTCGCCTGATCCTTTGAATGATAACTTGTTGCGCATGGAAGGACGTATGGGAAAGGCCGGCGAACCGTCTTTCAGAGCAGATTTGACATACAGCCTCATTTCACATAAGTCGTAGCGCCATAACAAAAAGGCAACTCTTGATTAAAGCGAATCACCTTTTCGGCTGATTTGCTCTGTTGCCTCATGTCGCAGGAATTGCTGTCCGTAGACATGCATCGAGTCGCCTATCGATCGTTTCCTTAGCAAAATTGTTGTGGAATCTTTTTTTGAGTATGATAGTACTGTCGCGGATAGAGACAAACGGACACACGCAAGCTTTCAAACAGTTTCCAAGCGATGCCGTCTGAAAGAACTTTTAGGGTCAATTATGATCTATAACGATCTATATAAGGAACAGAATTCATGAAAAAAGCAGATGTCGCGATTATTGGAGCCGGACTTTCAGGCATATTTGCCGCCTATGGACTGATCAGTGCTCGCCCTGATCTTCATATCGTTCTTTTTGAAGAAGGAGAACCGATCGCTTCTCGCTCTTGTCCGATTATTCGAGGAGATGTGTCGAAATGTATCCACTGCAAAAAATGTGCGGTTATGCACGGATTTGGCGGTGCTGGCGCATATTCGGACGGCAAGTTCAATTTTACGGCGGAGTTTGGAGGATGGTTGACGGACTATATGCCGGCGTCACAGGTTATGAGGCTTATCGAAGAAGTGGATGCCGTCAACGTAAAGTTTGGCGCGGACGGCACCATTTTTTCGACGGAAACGCCGGAAAGCGAGGCCATTCGTCGTCGCGCTCTCTCCTATGACATTCATCTTCTGAATGCGCGCTGCAAGCATCTTGGAACTGAAAAGAATTTTCAGGTACTGGTGAACATGTATGAATGGATCGACAAGCGGATTGAACTTCACTGCAATACGTCTGTGTCTTCCATCACTCCCATGATTAACGGTCAACCCGTCCTTCACGAAAACGGTAACGTTCCTGACACCTATGTTCTCGAAACGTCCAAGGGGCAGTGCGCTTGCGATGTGCTAATTGCCGCCCCCGGCAGATCTGGATCGGAGTGGTTCAGCAATGTTTGTCGTGCGCTCCGTCTGCCTGTTCTTAACAACCGGGTTGATCTTGGTGTGCGTGTTGAGCTTCCCGCGTTGGTGTTCAAGGATATCACGGATGCCATGTATGAGGCGAAACTGAAATATATGACCCGAGTCTACAAAGATGTAGTGCGTACGTTCTGCATGAATCCTTACGGCTACGTCGTGACAGAAAACACGGACGGCATCATCACGGTGAACGGACACAGCTATGATGATCCGAGTCTACACAGTGAAAACACCAACTTTGCATTGTTGGTAAGCAACCGTTTTACTGAGCCCTTCAAGGAGCCGAACCGCTACGGGCGACACATTGCGTCGCTTTCCAATATGTTGGGCGGCGGTGTGATGGTGCAGCGCTTAGGCGATCTGCGCGATGGCCGACGAACGAACGAGCACCGCATGTCGAAGAGTTTTGTGAAACCGACGCTTGACGCGACGCCGGGTGATTTGTCTCTCGTATTGCCAAAACGTCACCTTGACAACATTCTGGAGATGATCAACGTGCTGGACAATCTTGCGCCCGGCACAGCCAATGCAGACACACTTTTGTACGGTGTAGAAGTGAAGTTTTACAGCGCACGTCTACAGCTTTCGAATACCTTTGAGACAGGCTTGCGGAACTTTTTCGCGATCGGCGACGGAGCCGGGATCACGCGCGGCCTTTCTCAAGCGGGTGCAAGCGGCCTCCATGTCGCGCGTGCAATCCTAGAGAGGTTAGATTCTGAGAAATAGCCTCGGGTTCCGCGATTCAAATGGCTTTTTATCGTGAATACACTAGATATCTGCCGTGATATCACTAGATGTCTGCCGTGATTTCACTAGATATCTGCCGTAATTTCACTAGATGTCTGCCGTGATCTCAATAGATATCTGCCGTTAACTCGATAATGGGTTGTTCTGATTTCAACAGATTTTTGTTGTGAACACTGTGAACACAATAATTGTTAGCTGCTAGTTGTATATTTGACGATTGTATGTCGGATGATCGTTGCAGTCACTATAAGATCACGAAACTCCTGTTTGCCAAGGGATAAGCTGAAAAGGTGCGCGAGCACGGCAAAATCAAGTATCGCCTGCTTGTCCGGATGTTTTAATCGAAAAAAGAGACAAGAGCGGCCACGTATGCACAGAAAACCCCTTTTCGTGTTAAAATAGCAGATAGAGCCGCAAGGCAAAGTTTGCACATGAATGATATGCCGTTTCTTACTTTCCGCATCTCATTTCATGACCACAGAAATTTGGCCTGAAAACCCGCCATCATCGAACGATTATGATGGCGATTTAAAGACAAGGAGAACGGAATTGGGTTTAATTAAAGCTGGTGTTGGCGCCATTGGAGGCGTCATGGCCGATCAGTGGCGCGAGTATATCTATGCCGAATCGCTAGATGACCAGACGCTGGTCGTCAAAGGACAGAAGCGTACGTCTGCCCGTTCGTCAAATATCAAGGGCGAAGACAACATCATTACAAACGGCTCGGTCGTCGCGGTCAATAACGGCCAATGCATGATCATTGTGGAACAGGGCGAGGTCGTTGACTTTACCGCTGAAACCGGAGAGTACATTTATGACAGATCTTCTGAGCCTTCACTATTCTATGGTGGGCTTGGTAAAGGAATCCTAAACTCCTTCCGCACCATCGGGCGTCGTTTCACTTTCGGTGGCGATACCGGCAAAGATCAGCGCGTCTATTTCTTTAACATCAAAGAAATGATGGGCAACCGTTTTGGTACAGCTAACGCCGTACCGTTCCGCGTCGTCGACAAGAACATCGGTCTTGACGTTGACATCGCGATTAAGTGTTTCGGTGAGTACTCCTATCGCATCACCGATCCGATCCTGTTTTACACAAACGTGACCGGCAACGTAGAGGAGTCCTATACCCGTGATCGCATGGACAGCCAGCTCAAGGCAGAGCTGATGAATGCTCTTCAGCCGGCTTTTGCGAAAATCTCCGCGATGGGTATCCGCTATAGCGCGCTTCCCGGCCACACGGAGGAAATCGCACAAGCGCTGAACGAAGTCCTTTCAGAGAAATGGCGTGATCTTCGCGGCATTATGGTCGTTTCCGTCGGAGTGCAGTCGGTCAAAGCATCCGAAGAAGACGAACAGATGATCAAAGAACTGCAAAGAAGTGCCGTCTTCCGCGATCAGACGATGGCGGCGGCCGGTCTGGTCGGTGCACAAACCGATGCTATGCGTGCTGCTGCCAGCAATGAAGGTGCCGGCCCGTTTATGGCGTTTGCAGGCATGAATATGGCGCAGATGGCCGGCGGCGGCCAGGCCACCCAGCTCTTCCAGCAAGGACAGCCATATCAACACCAAGGTGTCGGACAGCCCGTTGCTCCGGGACACAGCACAATCGTTCAGGCGACAGCCCCGGTCTGGAAATGTGAGACATGCGGCAAAACGGATAACGTCGGCAAATTCTGCGGTAATTGCGGTGCGCCCAAGCCGGTAAAAGAAACATGGGTCTGCGAATGTGGTCACACGAACGAAAGCAAATTCTGTTCGAACTGTGGAAAAGAAAGACCGGAGAAAAAGTATTACCGCTGTGATAAATGCGGCTGGGAGCCCAAAGATCAAGCGGACGTGCCAAAATTCTGTCCGAATTGCGGTACGGATCTTGCTTCGATGCCTGAAACAACCCGTTTTTGTCCGGGATGCGGATCGGCTTTAATTTAATTAATTCTTATTCTTTTTAA
>FZPS01000197.1_pt93 | contig 23584 bp, 24 predicted proteins | sample 1817821 | NCBI WGS metagenome assembly FZPS01 (sample SAMEA104158645, study PRJEB21678) | metagenome | place: Germany | collected 2015-04-21 | reverse complement strand
ATAAAAATACCGTTTACATTTCATGATAATTATATATAATATACATAAGATTTATATTTTGATAGATTTAAAATAGTTATATATCTATAATTACATTATATCATATCACATAAATAGCTGCAATTAAAGTATCAGCTACTACTATAATGATATGTTATAGTGATATAATATTCTTGTGTTTTTAAAATATTTAATTTAAATTGGAGGAGTAATAGTGAAAAAAAATAACAATAATCTTTTAAACTGGATATTTGAAACTTATGCAATTAGAATCAGCTCTCACCAAAAACCCTTTTGGTATACTTCAGGAACAATTGGTCCTTATTATATAAACACCCATTTTCTTTATGGCAGTGAGAAAAAAGCCATAGATTTATTAAGTTTTATAGATAATGAAAAAGAAAATAAACTAGCCTGTCCGAAAAAGCTTTTGGATGAAACATATAATAATTATGAAAAGGATTATATTTATAAGGGTGTAATAGATGAAATGTGCAGTTTTATTAAGAATAATATAGATGTGGATGATGTTGATTACATATCAGGGGGAGAAAGAAGAGATTGGTTTTTTTCCTTGCCCGTATCTAAAATTTTAAAAAAACCCCATGTAACAATATATAAGGATTTAGATACTGTTATAACAGATGAAGGCAATACAGAATATTTAAAAAATCTAAATGGGGGCAAAGTACTTCATATAGCAGATCTTATAACTGAAGCTTCAAGCTATGAAAGGGCATGGATACCTGCAATAAAAGAAAAAGGTGGACAAATTCTGTGGAGTGTTGTAGTTGTAGATAGAATGCAGGGAGGCAGGGAACTTCTTTTGGAAAATGGAATCAAGCCTTTTTCCATGATAAATATAGATATTGATTTTTTCAAAGAGGTTTTGGCAATGGGGATTATCAATGAGGAACAATTTGAAATGATAAAGAAATATTTGGATAATCCTAAAGAGTCAATGGCGGATTTTTTAAAGAAAAACCCTGATTTTTTGAAAGAATCTCTTGCATCTTCTGATAAGGACAGTAAAAGAGCAAAGCTTTGTATAGAAAAAGATATTTATGGGATAAAAGGCTTAATTTAAGAGTGCAAAAGGAGGGATGATTTTGAAAAGAAGAAACAGCCATGTTCTGGAAGAAGAGATAGAAAGGCAAAAAGAATATATACACAGAGTTGCAGATAGAAATGATGGAAAGGTCCTAAAATACTACTTAAATACTTTTGGATGCCAAATGAATGAACATGATTCAGAAAAATTAGCAGGAATGCTTTCTAACATGGGATATATTGAAACTGATGACATAAATGAATCTGACCTTATTATATACAATACCTGTTGTGTACGGGAACATGCAGAACAAAAGGTATACGGTCATTTAGGAGCTTTAAAAAAGCTAAAGGAAGAAAAACCAGAGCTTAAAATTACAATATGTGGATGTATGATGCAGCAGGGGGAAGTGGTTAGTCATATCAAGAATACGTATAGACATGTTGACTTGATTTTTGGAACACACAACCTATATAAATTTCCAGAACTTTTATTAAAATCTTTTGACAGGGATAAAATGCTTATAGATGTATTGGATACAGATGGAGAAATTGTAGAAAATATTCCTGTTGAGAGAAAAGACAGTGTGAAAGCATGGATTACAGTTATGTATGGCTGCAATAATTTTTGTTCATACTGTATTGTTCCATATGTACGGGGAAGAGAGAGAAGCAGGGAAGTTAAAGATATAAAAGAAGAAGTAATGATGTTAGGACGTCAAGGGTTTAAGGAGATAACACTTCTTGGCCAGAATGTAAACTCTTACGGAAAGGATTTAGACAGCAAAGCAACTTTTGCAGAGCTTTTATACCAATTAAATGAAGTCCCTGGAATTGAAAGAATCAGGTTTTTAACTTCCCACCCTAAAGATTTATGCGACGAACTTATATATGCAATAAGGGATTTAAGTAAAGTTTGTGAACATTTGCATCTTCCTATTCAAGCGGGGAGTACAAAGGTTTTAAGGGAAATGAACAGAGGATATACAAAGGAACAATACTTAGAGCTTGTTATGAAATTGAAGGAAAATATACCAGGTATCTCGCTGACAACAGATATAATTGTAGGTTTTCCAGGGGAAACGGATGAGGATTTTGAAGATACTTTAGACGTCATAAAGAAAGTCCGTTTTGATTCTGCTTACACATTTTTATATTCAAAAAGAACAGGGACACCTGCTGCAAAAAGCAAAAACCAGATTTTAGATAAAGTAAAAAAAGAAAGATTTGAAAATCTTCTAACCCTGCAAAATTCAATAAGTAGGGAAATTAATGAAACATATTCAGGGAAAAAAGTAGAAATTCTTGTTGAGGGAATTAGTAAAACAAACGATAATATATATACAGGAAGAACAAGAACAAATAAAATAGTTAATTATAAGGGAAACAAAGATGATATTGGTAAATTAAAAAATATATTGATAGGTGAAGTAAAGACATGGTCACTAGCAGGAAAAGTAATTACAGATTAGGGGGAGATAAGCTTATGAAAAAACTTGCTTTGATTGTTGCTATAATGATGGTGCTTCTTTTTACTGTTAATGAACTTGAAGTACATGGAGAAGCACAAGTAAATGATGAGATTAAAGTTACTATAAACGGATTTTTAGTTGAGTTTAGCGATGTAAAACCTATTATTATAAATGGCAGAACTTTGGTTCCTGTAAGAGGTGTTTTTGAAAATTTAAATGCACATGTCAGGTGGTTTGAGGATAAAAAATCAGTCCTCATTATGAAGGAAGCTTTGCAGATTTATTTTTTCATTAACGATACAGAGGTCAGTGTAAATCAAAAGCGATTTACCCTTGATGTTCCTGCTACCATAATAAATGGCAGAACCATGGTTCCCCTAAGGTTTATATCAGAAGCTTTAGGTGCAGAGGTATCTTGGGATGCAAAAAGCAGGACCGTAGAAATAAGTGTACCTCATTACCCTTTTGCTTATACTAAAGCTATAAGTTTAGACCTTTTAAATGAAAAATATCAAAATAATATACAATGGCTTATTGGTGCACCTGTAGGGTATGTTGAGCATATTTTGGGCAAGCCAGACAGAATAGATTTAAGCAGATATGGATTTGAGTGGTATATTTATAATTCAGATTTGGAAAAATATCTTATGGTTGGTGTCAAAAATAAAACTGTAGTAGGTCTTTATTCTAATTCTAAGCATTATAAAATAAATGAAAGTATTGGATATAATACACCTAGAGAAGAAGTTCATGAACTTTTTAATCTCCCTATGGGATCTATTGTAAAAGGCAATGGAAGATATACGATAGGTATAAAGAATACAGAGGACGGAGAACCTGAATATGAGATGTTTGACGTTGAAAGAAGGTACTATGCTACAATTTTTTATGACATACATAATGAGGGAAGGGTAACTTCTTATATGATTATAGATTATGCAACGGAATATTCACTAGAGAGTTATTACGGAGAGCCTTCAGAAGAATTGAGGGATAGCTATGAAAGACAATTATTTGACCTTGTAAATGCAGTAAGAACAAGAGAAAATAAGACTTTTTTAGAATTTGATGAAAAAGTTGCTGCTGTTGCAAGAGAACACAGCAAGGATATGTCCCTTAATGACTATTTTGACCATATAAATTTAAAAGGTGAAAATTCTTCTGACAGACTAAGAAACGCGGGAGTCAGTTTTTACGCTGCAGGTGAAAATATTGCAAGATTTCATATGTGCCCAATATATGCTCATGAATCTTTGATGAATTCAACAACAGGACACAGGGAAAACATACTTGGTGACTGCACACATTTAGGTACTGGTGTTTATTTGGATTCTGACGGGATACCTACGTATACACAAAATTTTTTGCTTCGTTAAAAAGCAAAATACTTTTTAAAAAATTAATTGTTAAGTTTTAAGCTGTTTTGTGATAGAATTATATAAAAAATATAATCTTAAAAAACAACCTAAAATTGCAACTTGAAATTTTACACTCAATATTTTTTCAACACAGCAATGCATAAAATAAATTAATTAAAAAGGGTGATTGGTATGGATATTTTAGAAAAAGCAAAAGAACTTGGAGCAATGATAGGGACATCGGAACAGATGATCACCTTTAAAAAATGGGAAGCGGACCTTGAAAGGGACCATAAAGCAAGAGCTATACTACGCGAATATCAAACATTACAGACTAAAATGATGCAAGCAGCCCATGAAGATGCAGAAAAAGAAATACTAGACCAAATAAAAGAAAAACTTTCCCTAAAATTTGATGAGGTTAACAGATGTGACATAACCAGAAATTATCTTGAATCAAAGGACAAGCTGGACCACCTCATAAAGAAGGTAAATGATGTACTAGTATACTCTATTACAGGCGAAGAACAATGTTCATGGGAAAGATGCGGCTCTTCCTGTGGAGGATGCAGGTAAATTTTATATTAAATGAGCTTTATGACATCTATGTGACAAATTATAGAGAGAGGTTAGATAAAATGGCGACACTGACACCTATGATGCAGCAGTATGTTGAAATCAAGGAACAATACAAAGATTGCATTCTTTTTTTTAGATTAGGGGATTTCTATGAAATGTTTTTTGAAGATGCAAAAACAGCATCTAGGGAGCTTGAAATAACCCTTACTAGTAGGGAATGCGGATTGGATGAAAAGGCTCACATGTGTGGAGTTCCTTTTCATTCCGCTGATTCCTACATTGCTAAACTGGTAAACAAAGGCTACAAAGTAGCTATTTGTGAACAGGTAGAAGACCCGGCACAAGCTAAGGGAATTGTAAAAAGAGATGTGGTACGGGTTGTTACTCCTGGGACAATAACAGAATCCTCAATGCTTGAAGAAAAGAAAAACAATTATTTAATGTCCATATATAAAATAAAGGGCTATTTTGGATTGGCTGTAACGGATCTTTCTACTGGTGAATTTTTGGCAACTTCCATAACACTAGGTAATACTACAGGAAAGCTTTTTGATGAAATAGCAAAGTTCTCCCCTTCAGAAATTGTAGTAAATGGTGAGTTTTTAAAAGATAAAAATTTAGTTAAATTAATAAAAGACAGATTTAATGTATATATATCTAAAGTAGATGACAAATTCTTTTCTAGTGATTTTTCATGTGATAAATTAAATACTTATTTTAAAGATAATCAATTTGAAAACAATGATTTTAGTTTATATATAAATGCATCAGGTGCTCTTTTAGGTTATCTTGAACAGACACAAAAAATGAATTTAAGCCATATTCAAAACTTTGCTAAATACGAAATAGAAGAATATATGGTTTTGGATATTTCAACAAGAAGAAATTTAGAGCTTACTGAAACAATGAGAGAAAAAGCAAGAAAAGGCTCTCTTCTTTGGGTTTTGGACAGAACTATGACATCTATGGGAGGAAGAAATTTAAGAAAGTGGATTGAGCAGCCCTTAATAAACTTATATGATATAAATGACAGGCTCAAAAGTGTAAATGAGTTAAAAGAAAAATTTATGATAAGAATGGAAATACGAGAACTATTAAAAAGAGTTTATGATATAGAAAGACTTATGGGGAAAGTTATTTTAGGGAGTGCAAATTGCAGGGACCTAATTGCAATTAAAAATTCCATAGCTCAAATTCCCTATATAAAAGAACTTTTAAAAGATCTTAATGAAGGTCTTAATGTTAAATATTATAATGAACTGGATCCTCTTTTGGATGTACATGATTTGTTAGAGAGGGCGATTGTTGATGAGCCGCCTGTTACAGTAAAAGAAGGCGGGATTATAAAAGAAGGATTTAATGAAGAAGTGGATAAATATAAAAAAGCATCGAGGGAAGGCAAAAACTGGATTGCATCTTTAGAAAGCAAAGAGAGGGAAAAAACAGGCATTAAAAACTTAAAAATAGGGTATAACAAGGTTTTTGGCTATTATATAGAAGTTACTAAGTCATATTATTCTCAAGTTCCTAAAGAATATGTGAGAAAACAGACTCTTGCAAACTGTGAAAGGTACATAACAGAAGAATTAAAAAAGATTGAAGATACCGTTTTAGGTGCTCAGGAAAGGCTTATTGAACTTGAGTATAATTTATTTACAAAAGTTAGAGAGACAGTATCAAAAGAGGTAAACAGAATAAAAACAACGGCCCAATCTCTTTCAAACATTGATGTTTTATGTACATTGGCAGAAGTTGCAGACAGAGAAAATTATGTTATGCCAAAAGTTATAAATGGCGATGATATAGAGATTGTTGACGGTCGCCACCCGGTGGTTGAAAAAATGATTAATGAAGGAGAATTTGTACCTAATGACACATACCTTGACAGAGGGGAAAATTTAATTTCTGTTATTACAGGACCTAATATGTCTGGTAAATCAACATATATGAGGCAGGTTGCATTAATTGTTCTCATGGCACAAATTGGAAGTTTTGTTCCTGCCACAAGTGCTAAAATAGGGATAGTTGATAGAATATTTACACGTGTGGGGGCATCAGATGATTTGGCATCGGGGCAAAGTACATTTATGGTAGAAATGACAGAAGTTGCAAACATATTAATTAATGCAACGTGTAGAAGTCTATTGATTCTAGATGAAATCGGCAGGGGCACTAGTACTTATGACGGTCTTAGCATTGCCTGGTCGGTTATTGAATATGTAGCAAATAAAGAAAAGCTTGGGGCAAGGACGCTTTTTGCAACTCACTACCATGAGCTTACTGAATTAGAAAACAATTTAGAGGGAATCAAAAACTACTGCATTGCTGTTGAAAAAAAAGGCGATGATATTATATTTTTAAGAAAAATTAAAAGAGGAGGCACAGATGACAGCTATGGAATTGAAGTTGCCCAGCTTGCCGGGGTGCCGCTTCCTGTAATAAACAGGGCAAAGGAAATATTAAAAGAATTAGAAAATGCAGATATAAGCAAAAGAGGAAGAACAAAAAAGGGTAAAAAACCTATTGGCGGTCAAATTGACATTTTCTCCTTTAATACTGCTCAAAGAAATACAAATGAAGTTTTATCTGATTTAAAGGATATGGACATTAGCACTCTTACTCCATTAGATGCACTAAATGCATTATATAATCTGCAAAAGAAAGTAAGGGACTGCAGCTAAAATAAAAATGATTTAGTTAAATTATAGATTTAGGGTTTTGTTTATAGAATTTAAATGTTGTAGAAATTAATATAGTATTAGGAAAGGTTTTGATTATGGGACAAATTGTAATACTAGACGAAAATACATCTAATCAAATAGCAGCGGGAGAAGTTGTGGAAAATCCTGCATCAGTTGTAAAGGAACTTATAGAAAACTCCATTGATGCAGAAAGTTCAAATATAACAGTGGAAATTCAAAAAGGCGGGATATCCCTGATTAAAGTAATTGACAATGGCTGTGGAATGGAAGAAGACGATGTTTTAATCGCTTTTGAAAGGCATGCAACAAGTAAAATACGAAGTTCTAATGATCTAGATGGGATTTTGACACTAGGTTTTAGAGGGGAAGCACTAGCAAGCATTGCATCGGTATCTGTTGTTGAGCTTACAACCAGAACTAAAGATAAATCATTTGGAAGCTATGTCAGGGTAAAAGGCGGGGTGGTGGAAGAGGTAAGTCAGGCAGGCTGTCCTGTTGGGACAACTTTTACAGTTAAGGATTTGTTTTTTAACACCCCTGCAAGGTTTAAATTTTTAAAAAGAGATTCCACCGAGGCGGGATATATTTCGGATATAGTAAATAGAATAGCATTAGGCAATCCCCACATATCTTTTAAGCTTGTAAATAATAAAAAAACAGTTGTACATACACCAGGAAACAATGACCTTCTTAGCACAATATTTAGTATATACGGAAAAGATACTGCAAAGGAATGTATAAAAGTTTCTTATAAAGATGATATGTTCAAAATAGATGGATTTGCAGGAAAGCCTTCTATATCAAGGGCTACTAGAAGTTGGCAGTCCATTTATATAAACGGAAGATACATCAAAAACAAAACCATATCAGCAGCCATTGATGAGGCTTATAAAACAAGCCTTATGAAAAACAAATTTGCTTTTGTTGTTTTAAATATAGAAATTAACCCTGTTTTAGTTGATGTTAATGTACACCCTACAAAGATGGAAGTACGTTTTACCAATGAACAGGATGTATTTAGAGCTGTGTATTATGCTATAAATAACGCTCTTTTAAGTGAGTCCTTGGTAAAAAATATTGAAGTTGAAAATAAAAATAATATTTTTAAATATGAAACTGATTCTAAAAAGGATGAATATGTACAGCAAGGGATTAGGGATATTAAAAATAAACCCATTGAATATATTGAAACTAAAAAAGCACAAATAAATGAAAAAAGCAAAAAAAAAGAATCAGATATCCATTATGCTGACAATTTAAACACAGCAGAATCAAATACTGCAGAATTAAATACTGCAGAATTAAATACAATAGAATCAAATACAGCAGAATCAAATACTGTAGAATTAAATACAATAGAATCAAATACAGCAGAATCAAATACTGCAGAATTAAATACAATAGAATCAAATACAGCAGAATCAAATACTGTAGAATTAAATACTGTAGAATTAAATACAATAGAATCAAACACAGTAGAATTAAACACTTTAAATTCAATCACTGGGGATAAGAAAGAAGAAAGCAAAACAGAAAAAAAAGAAGTAATTGCAGATGATATATTTATTAACTCAAAAATCATAGGACAAATTTTTTCAACATATATTATACTTCAAAGTGGTGAGAACTTAGTTTTAATTGATCAGCATGCAGCACATGAGAGGATAGTTTTTGAAAGCTTAAAAAAGAAGTATCATAAAGAAGAAAACTTAGCTCAATACTTGTTAGAGCCTGTTGTTATAGAGCTTACAAGTCAGGAGATAGGATTTATAAATGATAAAAATGAAATGCTTAATAAATTAGGTTTTATTATTGAAAATTTTGGTGATAATTCTATTATATTAAGGTCGGTACCTGCAAACAGCGAAAGTGGTAAAGTAAAGGAAGCTTTTTTGGATGTTTTGGACTTTCTAATGTCAGAGAATAAAAAAGACAATGTTTATATCGCAGAGGAAATACTTTATAAAATGGCATGTAAGGGTGCTGTTAAAGCCAATGAAAAACTTGAGAGTATTGAAATTAAAAATATTTTAAAAAAGCTTTCACAAATTAAAAACCCTTATACTTGTCCTCATGGCAGACCGACAATTATTAAAATTACAAAATATGAATTAGAAAAGATGTTTAAAAGGATAGTTTAAGGATATGGATAATGTAATAGTTATTGTGGGACCTACAGCTTCAGGGAAAACAAAGGTATCAATAGAACTTGCAAAAGAAATAAAAGGTGAAATAGTGTCCGCCGATTCAATGCAAGTGTATAAATATATGAATATAGGAACAGCAAAACCAACTGAGGAAGAAATGGCTGGAATAAAACACTACCTTATAGACCAAGTGGAACCTTCAGAAGAATTTAGTGTTGCAAAATATCAAAAACTTGCATACAAATATATTGAGGAAATTTTAAAAAGGGGAAAAACTCCAATAGTATGCGGTGGTACAGGACTTTATATAAATTCACTTGTTTACAATATTGAATTTGCCGATACTATTTGCGACTGGAATTTGAGAGAAAAACTTAAAGAAGAAGCAGAAAAATATGGAAATGAATATATTTACAATAAACTAAAAGCCATTGACCCAAAAGCTGCCGAAAAAATACATATGAACAATGTTAAAAGGGTAATAAGGGCTATAGAAGTTTATACCTATACCAACAAGCCAATTTCCTTACATCAGGAGGAGTCTTTGAAAAATCCTCCAAAATACAATTACATTATTATAGGTCTTACAAAAGAGAGAAAGAGGCTTTATGAAGATATAGAAAAAAGAGTGGATATAATGATGGAAGAAGGCTTGGTGGAGGAAGTAAAAAATCTAATGGAAATGGGGTATGATAAAAATACTATTGCTATGCAGGGATTAGGTTATAAGGAAATAATGTCATATGTAAAGGGAGAAGTTTCCAAAGAAGAGGCATTGTATATCTTAAAAAGGGACACAAGACGATATGCAAAAAGACAGATTACCTGGTTTAAAAAACTAAAAAATGTTTATTGGATTAAAGCAGATGAGATAAATAGGGAAAAAGAAATTGTAGAAAAAATTAAATATCATATTGCAAGGTATGGAATTATCTTGTAGAATATAAATTGTAGTATATGTTTTAAAAAATAATAATTTTATGTTTTTAAAAATAAAGAAAATAAATAAAGAAAGAAAAATAAAGAGAGAAAAAGAGGAGGATTATTTGTGTCTAAGAGTACTATTAATTTACAAGATGTCTTTTTAAATCAGGTAAGGAAAGAACATATCCCTGTAACAGTTTATCTTACTAATGGATTCCAATTAAAGGGATTAGTAAAGGGATTTGATAATTTTACCGTTGTTCTAGATAGCGACGGAAGGCAGCAACTAATTTACAAACATGCTATTTCTACTATTAGTCCAATGAAATTGGTTAATCTTATTTTTAATGACTCCAGAGGTGTTGAATAACAATTTAAAATAATGAAAGATAAGCATGTAATATGTTTGTCCTTAAGTTTGCATTCCATGAAATTTATTTTAAAAAAGGGTAATCTAATAAGAAGGTCTTGTAGTTCCTTTGAATATGGCATGTGGGCAAAAAAGAGACTTCAAAAAGAGAAGTCTCTTTAGCCATGTCTTAAAGATTGAAATCACATTTTTCTAAAAACACCTATAACTTTACCTAGAATCATTAAATCATCTTTTATTATAATAGGGTCTAAATATTTATTTTCTGGTTGAAGTCTGATGTGTTCTTTTTCACGGTAAAAGGTTTTAACAGTTGCTTCATCTCCAATAAGTGCCACCACTACATCCCCGTTTATAGCAGTAGACTGCTGTTTTACAAGTATATAGTCGTTGTCTAAAATACCAGCTTCTATCATACTGTCCCCACTTACTTTCAGCATAAATGCAGAAGAATTTTGAACAAAATCTACAGGTAAGGGGAAAGTATCTTCTATATTTTCAACTGCTAATATAGGCTGACCTGCGGTAACTTTACCAACTATAGGCACATCAACAAGTTCTTTTTTGCTGTAATAGTCTTTTTTACTATAGTGATTATCAGAATCTTTTAGGTTTTCTTTTTTATCATTTTTTATAACTTTAAGAGCACGTGGCTTTGTAGGGTCTTTTACTATATATCCTTCCTCTTCTAATTTGCTTAAATAGCTGTGTACTGTTGATGTGGATTTAAAACCAACAGCTTTGCATATTTCTCTTACTGAAGGGGGATAACCCTTTGTTTCTATTTCTTTATTTAAAAAATCCAAAATTTCCTGCTGCTTTTTAGTAAGTTGCTTTTTCATTTTTTCACCCCTAGAATATTTGTCTTGAAGGTATTATATCATATTATTTAAAAAAAAACAAACTAATGTTCGGCAAAAGTATTGACATAAGAACTAATGTTCGGTATAATTCTTTTAAGAACACATGTTCTTGAATTATTAGTTTGGGAGTTGGTTTTAATGAAAAAAAGATATGTTTTAAAAAACAAAAAGAGATTTATTTGCTTCATTGCTTTTGTTTTAACTTCAATGTTTATAATAATATCAATGGCTAATATTTATGGATATAAAGAAGAGTGCTATGAAGTAATCAGGGTTAACAATGGAGATACTTTGTGGGATATTGCAATGCGCTACAATACAAAAAGTGATATAAGGGAATACATACATAGAATAATGGAGTTAAACAAGTTAGAAAACAGTGAAATTAAAGCAGGGGAAGAACTTATAATTATTGTTGACTAATTTTATATTTTATTACCCAAAACCCTTTTAAAAAAGTTGTTCTTTTGATAAAATGATTTATGCAAAAATTTAATTTTTAAGGAGAAAGATTATGACAGGGTGGCTTGTTGTAAATCATTTTATCACATCAAAAAAGTTTTTAGAGATATTTAGTATGCTTACAGAAGCTGCAGAAAAACAACATGTTAATTTAATAAAAAAAACAAATGTTGAACTGATGAGTGGTTTATTTGATTATGATAATATTAATAATTTTGAAAAGCCAAGCTTTATTTTGTTTTGGGATAAAGATATAAGACTTGCAAACTTTTTAGAAGAAAAAGGTTTCAAGCTTTTTAATTTAGCATCAGCAATTGAGATATGTGATGATAAATCGCTATCGCATATTAAATTATCCCAAAGGGGGATAAAAACACCCAAAACAATTATAGGACCTAAAATTTATAGAGATAATATTAATTACGAAAATGAAGAATATATTGACATGATAATAAGAAACCTAGGTTTCCCCTTGATAATAAAAGAATGCTTTGGTTCTTTTGGTCAGCAAGTTTATATGATTGAAAACAAAGACAAATTAATTGAGATGCTTAAAACTTTAGGAACAAAGCCAATTTTGTTTCAGGAGTTTATTGAGTCTAGCAGGGGTAGAGATGTAAGAATACACATTGTTGGAGGAAAAATGGTTACATCAATGTACCGCTATAATGAAAATGATTTTAGGGCTAATATAACAAATGGAGGGAAAATGAAAGAATATACTCCAAATGATGCCCAGATTGAACTTGCAGTTAAAGTGTGTGATACCCTTGGTTTGGATTTTGCCGGTGTCGATATTTTATTTGGCGAAAATGAAGAGCCTGTTTTTTGTGAAGTAAATTCAAATGCACATTTTAAAAATATATATGACTGCACAGGTGTTAATGTGGCAGAATACATTATAAGACATATTGTAGAAAAGGTAAACGGCTTTAGCTTAAATTTAGATATGAAGCTTTATGCCAACTAAAACTTAAAAAATTTAAAATTAATTAATACCCAAAAAATACAAAAAGGAATGTGGAAATAAAATAATGGAAGCATGGCTACTTTATGACAAGGCAAGAGTGGAGCGGAATATAAACTATATTAATATATATTTTGAAGAATGTAAAAAAAGAAATATAGACCTTAAACTCATATTAATTGAAGATATTGAATTTGGTATAAAAAACAACAACTGCACTCTTTTATACAAAAACAAAGAGTGCAGTATGCCTCAATTTATAATTATGAGAACCATTAATCCCCTTTTAACAAAACATTTTGAATTTATGGGGATACCTGTTTTTAACAACAGTTTTGTAAGTGCTATATGCAACGATAAACAAAAAACCTATCAGTATGTTTCTAAAGCAAATGTTGAAATTATGGATACAGGCTTTGTTAAAAAAGGTACTTGTATTTCTATTAAATACCCGTCTGTTATAAAGCCTTCCTTTGGCAGTGGTGGAGAAAATGTTTTCTTAGTTAAAAATGAAGAAGAATTTAAAAAAGCTATAGACTCAATTTCTGATGAAAATATTGTAATTCAAAAACCAGCTAGTGATTTAGGAAAAGATTTAAGAGTTTATGTGTTAAAGGATCAAATAATAGCTTCTATCTTAAGAGTTTCAAATTCTGATTTTAGAAGCAATTATTCTTTAGGAGGCACTGCAAAGATATATAATTTAAGCCATGAAGAAAGGTCTATAGTATATAAAATAATTGAGCTATTTGATTTTGGGCTTGTAGGTATAGACTTTGTATTTCATAGAGGAAAAATGGTTTTTAATGAAATTGAAGATGTTGTAGGAGCAAGAATGTTATATTCAAAAACTGATATAAATATTGTATCTTTATATTTAGACTTTATTTTAAATGAAATTAAAGCTTAAATTAAAAAATTTTAAAAACCTCTTGACTAATGCTTAAAATTGAAATAAAATGAGGTGTAAAGTGTTTTGCTTTACAGGTGAATAAGAATATGGATAATGTTTATAAAATGTCGATGCTTTTAGATTTTTACGGACAGATGCTAACTAAAAGACAATATGAAATTATGGATTTACATTTTAACAGCGATTACTCTTTAGGAGAAATAGCTCAGCACTTTAATATAAGCAGGCAGGGTGTACATGATAATATAAAAAGGTGCAAAGGAATACTTACAAATATGGAAGAAAAGCTTGGACTTTTAAATAAATTTGCAATGCAAAAAGACAAAGAAAAAAAGATACTCAAGTATTTAGAAGGTATAGATAAAAGCAATATGAAAAAAGAAGATATTTCTATTTTAAAAATGGTAGAAGAAGAAATACGCAGGATAATTGAAAGTTAAAGGATATCAAAAATGAGGTGTCTTAAATTATGGTTTTTGAAGGGTTATCCAGTAAACTTCAGGAGACTATAAAGAAGTTTAGAGGAAAAGGAAGAGTTACAGAAAAAGATGTAAAACAAATGATGCGTGAGATTAAACTTGCGCTTTTAGAGGCAGATGTTAACTTTAAAGTTGTAAAAGACTTTATTGAAAAGGTTTCTGAAAGGGCAGTCGGGCAAGATGTTTTAGAAAGTCTGACTCCCGGGCAGCAGGTTATAAAAATTGTAAATGAAGAAATGATTAACCTTATGGGTTCAAGCCAAAGTAAAGTAACCTTTTCTTCAAAGCCTCCAACTGTGTATATGATGGTTGGACTTCAAGGTTCAGGTAAAACAACTACCACTGGAAAGCTTTCTAATCTTTTGAGAAAGCAGGGGAAAAAACCTCTTTTAGTAGCCTGTGACGTTTACAGACCAGCAGCCATAAAACAGCTGCAGGTTGTTGGTGGTCAGCTTGATATTGATGTTTTTGCAATGGAAGACAGCAAAAATCCTGTTGATATAGCAAAGGCAGCAATTAAACATGCCAATGCAAAGCAGCATGATTTAGTTATTATAGACACTGCTGGAAGGCTTCACATAGATGAAGAGTTGATGGATGAACTTAAAAATATAAAAATGGAGGTAAAGCCTCAGGAAATTTTGCTTGTTGTAGACTCAATGACAGGTCAGGATGCTGTAAATGTGGCAAAAACTTTTAATGAAAAGTTGGGAATAGATGGCATTATACTTACAAAGCTAGATGGTGACACAAGAGGCGGTGCTGCTTTATCTGTAAAAGCAGTGACAGGAAAACCTATTAAGTTTATAGGTACTGGAGAAAAGTTAAATGAAATAGAACCATTTTTCCCTGACAGAATGGCATCTAGGATTCTTGGAATGGGAGATGTGCTAAGTCTTATTGAAAAAGCCCAGGAAGCATTTGATGATGAAAAAGCTCTTGAATTAGAGAAAAAAATGCTTACACAGCAGTTTACATTAAATGATTTTTTAGATCAAATGCAGCAGATTAAAAAAATGGGACCTTTAAATCAAATACTAGGAATGATTCCGGGACTTAACACCAATGCACTAAAAAATGTTGATATTGATGAAAAAAAGATGGTTCATATTGAGGCTATAATACAGTCAATGACTAAAAAAGAAAGACAGGATCCATCAATTATAAATGGCAGCAGAAGAAAGAGAATTGCCAGGGGAAGTGGTACAACAGTCCAACAAGTCAACAGACTTTTAAAAGATTTTGAAAATATGAAAAAAATGTTTAAGTCAATGAGTGAAATGACAAAACGCAGCAAACGTGGCAAAAAGGGATTTGGTAAATTCCGAATGCCATTTTAATAAAAAGTAGGTTATTTTAAGGTCGGGAGGTGAAAAAATGGCGGTTAAAATTAGATTAAAAAGAATGGGTGCAAAAAGAAATCCTTTTTATAGAGTTGTTGTTGCTGATTCAAGATCTCCAAGAGACGGGAGGTTTATTGAAGAAATAGGAACTTACAATCCTATGGTTGAGCCAGTTGAGGTGAAAATTGATATGGAAAAGGCTCAAAAATGGATTAAAAATGGTGCACAACCTACAGATAAAGTAAAAGCCCTTTTAAAAAAAGTTGAAGAAGCATAGAAAGTATAATAAGGGTAAAAAAACACGGGAGGCAATAATATGAAAGAACTTCTCGAAACACTTGCAAAAGCATTAGTAGATAACCCAGAAGAAGTATCTGTTAATGAAGTGGAAGGAGAGAAATCCATTATACTTGAGTTAAAGGTAGCAAAAGATGATATGGGTAAAGTGATAGGCAAGCAGGGCAGAATTGCTAAAGCAATTAGAACAGTAATGAAAGCTGCTGCTGTAAAAGAAGACAAAAGAGTATCTGTAGAAATACTACAGTAAACTTTTTCCTTTACCTGAATCAAGTAAAGATTTTGCCAAATAATTTTTTTATTTGATACTTAAAGAATATTTTTATAAAAGATGTGGACAAATTATTTGTCCACATCTTTTATAAGTGGGCTTAGCAATTATTATAGATAAAAAATTTACTAAAATAAATTTGGTGGTGCTTTTTGTATGACTAAATTTTTGCAAATAGGAAAAATTGTTAATACACATGGTGTAAGAGGGGAACTTAAAATTATTCCATTAACTGACGATGCAAAACGATTTGATAAATTAAAATGGGCTTATATTTCCCAGGATATATCAGAAAATATGGAAAGATATAATGTTGAAAAAGTAAGGTATCATAAAAATTTTGTATATTTAAAATTTAAAGAAATATCCAGTTTAGACCAAGGGGAAAAGTTTAAAAACTCATACATAATAATTGATAGAAAAGATGCAGTAACTCTCCCTAAAGATTCCTTTTTCATATGCGATTTAGTTGGTATGGATGTATTTGAAGAGTCAGGACAGGCTCTTGGAAAATTAAAAGAAGTAATAAAGACAGGGAGCAACGATGTTTATATTGTAAAAAACCAAAATGGAAGTGAAATATTAATACCTGCGTTAAAGTCGGTTGTTAAAGATGTTTCAATTGAAGATAATAAAATGGTTGTAAATTTGCCTGAAGGATTGATAGATGATGAGATTTGATGTTTTAACTCTCTTTCCAGATATTTTTGATGCAGTAATGAAAGAAAGTATAATTGGAAAAGCACAAGAAAATAATGCAATTGAAATTAATGCAATAAATATAAGGGATTTTTCCAAAAATAAACACAAAAAGGTAGACGATTATCCTTATGGTGGTGGGGGCGGTATGGTAATGACACCCCAGCCCATTTATGATGCTTACTTATCAATTATAAAAGATCTTTCCTACAAGCCAAAATTAATTTATTTAAGTCCGCAGGGAAAGGTTTTAAATCAAAAAAAAGTAGTGGAATTGTCAAAAGAAAAACATATTATTCTTCTTTGCGGGCATTATGAAGGCATTGATGAGAGAATAATTGAAGAAATTGTAGATGAGGAAATTTCTATAGGCGACTATGTACTAACTGGTGGTGAGATTCCTGCAATGGTGCTGATAGATTCTGTCAGCAGACTAGTTCCTAATGTGCTGCCAAGTGAAGATGCATACAAAAATGAATCTCATTACAATGGTTTCCTTGAATATCCCCAATATACAAGACCTTATGAATTTATGGGACGGAAGGTGCCTGATATTTTACTTTCAGGACATCATGCCAAAATAGAAGAGTGGAGAAAAGAACAGTCGTTAAAGAGGACTTTAGAAAAAAGACCTGATCTTTTAGAAAAAGACCCAACCTTATAAAAAGCGTAGATTCTTATGAATAAACACTAAGAGATATCAAAAAAATAGAATTGTTTATAAAAAAAGAAGGTATTTATTTTGAGGCAAAAATTTTTAAAGGAAAGGAGAAGTATTATGGTGGGTAGCAATCTTAAGGATAGAATTAAAGTTGTTAAAGGTGACATAACAAAAATGGAAGTGGATGTAATAGTTAATGCTGCCAAAAACAGCTTGCTTGGCGGTGGAGGAGTAGATGGTGCAATACATAGAGCAGGCGGAAAAGAGATATTGGAAGAGTGCATAAAAATTAATAAAAAGCAAGGTGGTTGTGAGACAGGGGAGGCAGTTATTACAACTGCAGGCAAATTAAAAGCCAATTATGTTATACACACAGTGGGACCTGTATGGAGGGGAGGAGAAAACAACGAAAGGGAGCTTCTTAGAAAATCCTATTACAACAGTTTGAGACTGGCAGTTGAAAATAAAGTAGAAAGAATTGCTTTTCCAAACATCAGTACAGGTGTATATAGATTTCCAAAGGACTTAGCAGCTGAAATAGCCATTAATGAGGTGATAAATTTTTTACAAAATGATGTAAGTATAGTTGAGGTTATATTTGTCTGCTTTGATGATGAAAATTATAAAATTTATTCAGAGTATATGAATAAGATTTTAATGTAAATATAAACTTACATAAAAGTGAGGAAAATAAAAACAAATGAGGCAAGAAACAAACATGCAAAAAATACATTTAATTTTAAAATAGCTTCAAGTGGAATAGAATTTTCACCTGAAGCTATTTTATATTTATAATAAAATTATTTTTCTTGTAATTCTCCTAAGTATAAAAAGCCGTAAATATCACCCCAATCGTCATATTTAGGTTTAAAATAAAATTTTGAACTCACATAAGGTTCAGAATTTTGAAGAAACAATGCACCTACAACAACACCGTCAATACTTCCGTCTTTTTTTACTCCTGCACCTAATATTTTAATATCATCATTTACAGAAAAGTAAATGTATTGATCTGAAGAGTTATTTAAATCCACCACTGCTTTATTTATTTCTTTAAAGTCTTCTATATCTTCTTTTATATAGTCCTTATGAAGTATGTGGTCGAAATCACCATAACTTTCGTGATGGAAAGAGATAATTTCTCCAAGTGTTAAATAAACATCAAATTCTAAGCTATCTTTAGAATAATATTCATTTGTAGATAAATTATATACTGTTTGTAGGTCAGAAATATATATTAAGTCATTAGGTATTGGTCTGTCAGAATTTGCAAATTTAAATTTTGAAGATAAAAGTTCTTGTTTAGAAGAACTAATTTGATTGGAAGAACCAGTTTGATTAGAAGAACCAGTTTGTTGAGTAATAGAAATAGAACCACTACCTATATTACTAAGAGGAACTGCATTTAATTGGTTAAAAGGCAGGTGTTTTATTTCTTCATAAACAGGTATTATGTGGGATGAAGAAATGGCAAAATTTAAATTTGCCTCTCCCATACCTGAGGTAGTGATGCCAATTAACTTTCCAGATTCATTAAATAAGGCTCCTCCAGAGTTACCATGAGTAATAGGAATAGAAATTTGAATTAAATCAATCCCTTCGGATTCCCAGAAGTTTGATATTATTCCTGTGGATACTGTATTAAAAAGTCCTAAAGGTGAACCAATGGCAACTGCTATACTGCCTTTGTCAGTATCACTGGCTTTACCCATAGTTACTGGCTCAATGCCAATTTCATTTGCCAATTTCAATACAGCTATATCTACATGAGGGTTAGAGAATAATACTCCTTCTACATCAACAGAAGTTTCATCTGAAAGAAGTACTTTAGCACTTCTTCCACCCTCAATTACATGGTAATTGGTAACCACCACACCGTCTTTTATAAAAAACCCACTTCCCTGAGAGCTTGCAGAGTCTAATTCAACATATATTGCAACAACTTTATGGTCATTATTTTTAACAATATCCTTTACAGACATAATGGTATCTTCATCAGGTGAATCAGGTAAGTAAGTTTGCATAGTGTCTTCAGTGTTTATATTATCTGATTCAGCAATTTCAAGATATGAAGACTCGATATTTTCGTTTCTTTCGTTTAATTCTTCTTCAAATATTCCTTCCATGTATAAATATTTTAATCCGTCATTTGGAGTTTCAAGTATTACTACATTATTAAGTAACAAAGCTTCCCCTTGATGATGAACTACTTCATTATTTTCTGTTGTTTCATAATCTGCATAACATATAAAGTCTAGTTTAAGAAGATGTTCTATACCATGTGGTTTTTTGTTTTTACCTATAATGGATACTTCATCAAATTCAACTATATCTAAACCCATAAAAGAAAATAATACATCTTCATAAATGGGGAATATTTCATATTCTGGTCCCCTGTACGCATAGGTATCGTAGAATTCAGAAGTGGATTCTAATCTGGCTAACTCTAAAATAGCAGTTTTAGCAAATTCAATAATGTCTTCTTCAGTATAATTGCTTTCACCTAAGGCAGTATTAGAATTTTCACTAAATGAATTTTCATTATTATCAGACTGTGTTTGTGTGTCATCAGGTGGGATAACACTGCCTATTATCAATAGAAAAATAATTGATAATATTATAAATCCACCTAGGATACCTGTAGCAACTAAAACTTTACTTTTGCTTTTTTTAGTAGGCTCAGTTTGTTTCTTAGAAGGAATATTTTGATTTTTTTGAATATTTTGAATATTAGAATCAACCTGTTTTACCTGTTTTATTGGTTCATCTAAAAGCATAGTTTCATCAAATTGGTTATCCTGAACACTTGTTACATTATTAACATTGTTTGATTGCAAATTATTTAAGGTACCTGTAATGTTATTTGTATTACTAATTTGTAAACCATTAGGAATATTTTTTATTTCACTTTCATTATTGTTATGTTCAGGTAGTTGGCTATGTATTCTTTTGATAACTTTTTCTAGCTTATAAATATTATCTTCTAAAGTGCCATTAGTTGCATCTAAACTATATGGGCTGCTTAAATAATATTCAATTAATTTTGAAGGTTGTGACAAGTCAATCTTAAAAGGAATAATAAATTTATCCTGAGAAGCAGCCTTTTCTAATTCACGAATTATTTGTGGAGATGCATTAGCATTTGAAGAATATATAAAAATCACAACAGCTGATTTTTCAATAGCATCAATTATGCCTTCTGCATAGCTTTGACCATTTATAATATCTTTTGATGAAATCCAACATTTTAAGCCCTTTTGCGTTAGTTCTGCATAGATTTTTTCAGCAATTGCTCTATCGTTTAGAGCATGACAAATATAAATCAAATAAATCACCCTTACTTTATATTATTTTTTATAAAACTGTTCTATGTTTTAGAAATTTGTTACAGTATTTTATTATATTATATTGTATGATTATTATAATTACAAGACCTTATGATATATTACAAGTTAAAAATTTTTTTAAAATTATACCGAGAGAACTCAAAATAGATTTAAAATCTGTAAAGATAATAGAAAATTTTTTTATAAAGAGAAAACTTAAAAAAGTGCAATTCATTCCAAAAATCGTGCAATTCGTCAGAAAATATGTAAAACAATGAAAAAATTAATTATAATATATGCACATAAATGAATTTCAAAAACGAGGGGAGAAAATATGTCATACATGTCTATTAATGTTAATTCTTTATTAAAAAGACAATAATTTACCCGAAGCGTTATTTTTAGACAAGAAGACGTATAACCTTCTTTATGAAAAATGGATACAGTCAGGAGGATATATTGATGATTTTTGGATAGACAAAGTAAATTCATGGATTAGTCCTTTAAAAGGTAGTTGTACGATGGATTTAGAAAAAGAAGGTAGGGAGTTTGGGGCATCTAGAGAAGGAGGTACCAGAGCTCATGCAGGAATTGACTACGTAGCTGAACCCGGAAGAGAAGTGGTAGCAGTAACAAATGGAATAGTTAGATATATAGATAGAAATTTTTATGCAGGTACTCAAGCTGTAGATGTCGAAAATGATGATGGTACATGGGTTAGATACACTGAAATATTACCAGATCAAAATATTACAGTAGGAACAAGGCTAAATCAGGGAGATGCAATTGGTATAATTATACCTAATACTGAGACCGGAAGTAGCATGTTACATTTTGAGGTGTACAAAGGGGTAGACAAAAATGGGAATGATTTGTCTGGGTTTTTGACAGAACGCTCTAATACAACTTTTGATTATGTAAGTGGCGCAAAATATCAAAGACGCCGTGATTTGGTTGATCCAACCGGGTCGAGATACTTAAAAGTGCTAAGTAACAGCCCTACTACAGAGCCAAGTATCACAAGTAAGGAGTATCAAAATGTTGATGTTTCAGGTTTATGTATATCGGTTTCAACTGTTGAAGAACTTAAAAACCTTAGTGAGCTTGATGTACTGGCAAGAACAATTTATGGTGAATGTTGTAGTGGTGCAGGTGATTATAGGCAAGAATCCGTAGCATGGGTATTAATAAATAGGAAGAATAGCGATAGTTGGGGAAGTGACTATAAGAATGTTGCTTTAGCTCCAGGTCAATTTGAGGCTGTTACAGGTGCATTAGACAAAACAAAGTTAGCTAGAGAACCGAATGTATCATCAGATGAATGGAAGAAAGCTGTTTATATTGCTAAGTTAATCCTCGATGGAAGAACAAAGGATATTCCAAATAAAATAGGTTCAACACAATTTTTTTATACATCAAGTTGGTTTGTACCTAGATTCAATGAAAATTATGTTAGATTTGTTAATGGGCATTATGAGGTTAAAGTGTTTACAGGAAAAGGAGGCTACTATTGGCTAAAATAAAGGATGTTCAGATGTTTGGAGGAAATACTTTTTTTAACTTTGCAAGAGAATAATTACTGATTAAGTGTAAAAATAAAACATGGATATGGAGAAGATAACTTTAGATCTTAAAATATGTTTTTGATAGTGGTAAAATTTATATTATTAAAAGAGGTGGATTATGAATACAAAGGTTTATAAAATATTTGTTGTATTTGTATTTTCTATTGCTTTGATTATGGCTACATCATGTTCAAAAGATATAAATAGTACAAATGGTACACAAGGTACATATGGTATTTCAGTATCAACCAGAGTGATCCTACAGAGATACCCAGCCAGCGTGATAATGAGCTTGTAGCTATAACTAAACATGTTACTACAGCAATAAATGATGATATTTGGTACAAGGGTGATTTTTCAAGGTTTAAAAATTTAGAAAGTCAAGAAGTATCTATAGAAATTTTCAAAAACTCCGGTAACAGTGTACATATATTAATAGATAAGCCAATAAAAATTGCAGATGATGAGGTATGCATTGCTATTGAATTTTTATCCATTAACAATGAATTTTCAAATGAAATGTCAAATTATATAATAGATGCAGACATAAATAAAGTAAAAAAACAATTGGACTCGAAGGGATATAAATTCGACAAAAAGGCAGTAGTAAAATTTGATAAGGCAACTGAGCCTGAATATCCTATTACTACAGATACAAGAAAAAAGATAATTGAAGATATTGAAAAAAGACTGATTCAAAGCTTAAAAGAAGACACAATTTTTTCAAAAGGGACTTACAGAATTTATATTAGGAATTTCAAGGATAATGATTTTGGAACTAAGGCAGTAATTGAAAGTGCAGAAGGTGAAGTATGGATAAGAGCCGTTGATATAGACAGTGAAAACAGGATAGGATTTGGGAGGGTGTATAGTACTAATGAGTTCCCGTCAATGGAATATGAAGCAAACCAATACAAAAAAGTTGCCATACTAGAAAAAGAAGTAAACACATCAGATATATCAAACACAGAACAAGACACAGCCATAATTTATGATACAAATATTAATCACTCAACTTTCGCAGGACAATAATGAGAGTTTTTCCTTTAGGAATATGGGTAACGCATTAATAAAGTAGTCAATAAACTCACTTATTTGTTCCTTAGAAAGCATAAGTTTTTGTTGCAAAGCATTTT
>FZPS01000001.1_pt111 | contig 23647 bp, 25 predicted proteins | sample 1817821 | NCBI WGS metagenome assembly FZPS01 (sample SAMEA104158645, study PRJEB21678) | metagenome | place: Germany | collected 2015-04-21 | reverse complement strand
ATGATGCGGACGTTGGTCTTCACCGGCCTGGTGCCTCCCACCCGGTAAAACTCCCCGTCCTGGATTACCCGCAGCAGTTTGGCCTGCACATCCATGGGCAATTCCCCCACCTCGTCAAGGAAGATGGTGCCGTTGTCCGCAAGCTCGAAATATCCCTTTTTCCCCGAAGGATTGGCTCCGGTAAAAGATCCTTTTTCGTAGCCGAACAGCTCCGATTCGATTAAGTTTTTGGAAATGGAAGCACAGTTGATCTTTACAAAAGGCTGCATCTTCCGGGCACTGTTCTTTTGGATCAGGGTTGCTATCTTTTCTTTGCCCGTTCCCGTTTCTCCGGTGATGAGCACGTTGCAGTCGTATTTCGCTACGCTCAGGATTTCATCCAACACGTTGGCCATTGCCCTGCTTTCGCAGATGAAGTCTTCCACCAGGCTCTTACGATAGTGAGGCATTGCAAGCCCGCTGCCGGAGCGTCCCAAAGGATAGTCCACATTGTCCTCCACATCCGGCGTCACCACTGTGGCAGTCCGCAGGTAGGAAGCCAGCCTTCTCACAAGGTCTATGTCGAATTCGTCGTATTCTTCCAGGTAACCTTCCGCACAGCGGATTGTCAGCTGCCTGGAAATGGATTCGGTGATGTACACGGCTATATTATAATTGTTGATGAGGTTGGCGAAAAAGACAGTTCCGCCGTAGCGGGTGGCTAAAATGTTCACCGTCTCAGCCCCGGGGATGTTGGCGCAGTTGACGCTCATGTCGTAATGCCCTTCCGCATTCAGGCGCTGCAGGCATTCCACCGGACGCAGGATGTTCACGTAATGAATTTTCGTAAAGACTTCGTTAAGCAGCTCGTCCAGGCTGTCTCCTTTAAATATGATATCGGATTTTTTATCCAAAAGGCAGACCACCTGGGCATCGGGCCCCGCAGCGCTCCGGATGGCACATCCAAAGAGCAGATTGGTGAGCAGGTTGTTTCCTACTACGAGAAAGTTCCTCTTCCCTTTGGCTTCCCGGCTCACCGCGTAGAGAGTGCCGGATTCGTCGTAAGCGAAGAGCAACAAATCGATGGGCACGTCCTTCGGCGGCTTCACCACCGGGAATTCATCGAACAGGATCGCATAGCCTTCCGCTTCTATCTGGGAATAGGCCATGTCGATTTTCGTGATGCGGCTTATGTAAAGAGGGATTGCTGCCAGCGAAGCATTGCAGATAACCTCGTCTCCCGGCTTGAGGCCCTTTTTGTTGTGATACTCGCTTCCGATCTCCTCCACGATGCCGTAGACTACGCCCCCCGTATCCGTCACAGGATTATGAAGCTTCCCTCTTCGGATTACGATATCCATGATTTTATCTTTTATTTTTTGCGGGTCGTTGTTGGCTTCGATGCAGATCTGTTTGAAGCTGGTGCTTTCGATATGAAGCCTCTTTATCGACACGCGAAGCTCTTTAGGGTGGATTTCCCGGTTGTTGTCCACTCTCCACGCTGAGGTGGAGAGAACATGTTTTGGCTCAAGCACCCGGTTCAATCCAAAACGGTTAAACATATATTGAACCTCCTGTTTTCCGGTTCAACCAAAGCGATTGAACATTTATTTATTGATTTCTCTCCGGTTTAACTAAAGCAATTGACTTATCATATATTTATTGATTTTCCTTTTTCCCGAATCGCCCAAAATTATTGAACATATATCGACCCTCATAATTTTGGGGTGATGCAAATTCGGTTCGAAATCTGGCTGATATAAGCATAACGCATTGGTATAGAAATTGCAAATTTAATCTGTTAAGATCGATATATCAGAAAATCGGATATAATAAGATCGATCCCTTACCATTATTTCGTTCTCCTGCGACAGAAAAAAACAGTGTTTATTATCTGGCTGCAGGACTACAAAACAGGCAGCGGTTTCACTATTCTGCTGTAATCACTGTTGTCATCACAGTGATCAGCGATAGGAACGGATCGACAAAGGATCAGTAACCGCAATGCAAGGAACATTAACTGCATGCGAGTAACAACAATCGCAGCACACAAAACCATGAACGAATCGATCATGAAGCAGCTGCCACAATACACAAAACGAGGAGGAAAAAACAATGGAAAAAGTCACTTCTACGCTCAGAGTTAGAATGTCTTACAAAGATGCCCACTACGGCGGCAATTTGGTGGACGGTGCTCATATGGTCCATCTCTTCGGCGACGTAGCAACCGAACTACTTATCAAAATGGACGGCGACGAAGGCCTGTTCCTGAAATACACCGATGTCGAGTTCCTGGCACCCGTATACGCCGGTGACTACATCGAAGCCTACGGCGAAATCTACGAAGTAGGCAACACCTCCAGAAAGATGCGTTTCACAGCGCACAAAGTCATCGCAGCAAGACATGACATATCCCCCTCCGCAGCCGACGTATTGGACGAACCCATCCTGGTCTGCAAGGCGGAAGGAATCTGCGTCATGCCAAAAGACGCAAAGAGAAAATAAAGCCAATAACCAGAATATGTCGTGCAACCGACACAAGGAGAAAAAATCCAATAGCTTGAATATGTCGGCGCAACCGACACAAGAAGAAAATGAAGCCAATAGTCTGAATATGTCGTCACGATCAAAGTCAACAAACGGGGCAACGGAAAACTGCCCCGTTTTTATTTTTATAAAACTTGTATTCGGTGTCTGACACTTTTTACAACTTTCAGGTCGGAAGCAACGATAGCCAGTTCCGAAACTGAATCCTCGATGCTTTTTCCCGGCAGAGTCAACGATATTGTTAATCAAAACCTAATCTTCGTTGCTTTTCTCCGAAAGAGTCATCGACATCTCCTCCCGAAGTCAAATCGTCGATGCTTTTTCTTGACAGAGTCATCGATATCTTTAATCGAAAATAGATCATCGTTGCTTTTGGAGCGCAGGGTTGCTCTCCGGCGAGTACAAGCAAGTGCCAACCGGGCAGGACGGGCCGTCCAGATAGTATGGCACGCAGCGCGTAGCTTCTTCGAGCAGGAGAGCAACCCTAGGCTCCAAAACGTGATTAAACAATTGTAAAAAGTGTCAGACACCAAATACAACTTATGTTAAGCGGCGGCTGTATTGACATGGTTCAGTAAAGGATATAAAGTGTAGAAGTCGCACTATAAAAATCGAACTTAATATTTCAGGAGAATACCATGTTTGCACCCTTTTTCGTCCTTTTCGGACTGATGGCCGTAGGGTATCTATGCAGAAAATTTGATTCAATTGACGATGTGAAAAACGATGGGCTTGGCAGCATGGTTCAGCTCTCCATGCTCACTTCAAACAACGGTTTCATGGGTTTCTCCATCACCATGGCTTTCTTCGGCCAGCAGGGTCTCATCCCATAAATGTAATGTCAAATCAGACTTAAATCAAAGGCTTTTTAAATACTCCACTTCCTGCCGGGTCAGTTTTCTATAGTGCCCTTCTTTCAAATGGCCCATGTGAATCCGGCCGATTGCTATGCGCTCAAGCTTCATCACCTTGTTGCCCACAGCGGCAAACATCTTCCGGATCTGGCGGTTCTTTCCCTCATGTATTTTGATCTCCACTAAGGCGGACCTCTCCCACTGTTTCAACACAGCAACCTTGGCGGGAGATGTAACGAACCCGCCGATATCCACTCCTTTTTCCAACTTGGCAATTCGCTCCGGAGACAGCACGCCCGCCACTCTTGCCCGGTAGGTCTTCTCCACCTCATGTTTGGGATGGGTCAAACGGTAAGCCAGTTCTCCATCGTTGGTCATAAGCAGCAGCCCGGAAGTGTTGTAATCCAGTCTTCCGACAGGAAACAAACGCGCATCCACCTCCGCCACCAGATCCATCACCGTGGGCCTGCCCTTCTCGTCGGATACGCTGGTGATATAGCCTTTGGGCTTGTTCAGCATGATGTACACATGTTGTTTGGCAGGCTGGATGATGCTGCCCTCTACCTCCACCACATCATCGGGCTCCACAACGTAACCCGGCTCGTCTAAAACACTCCCGTTGACCTTCACCTTTCCGGCCTTTATCAGTTCGTCCGCCTTTCTGCGGGAAGTAAGTCCCGAAGCGGCAATGTATTTATTCAATCTCATTTTTTCACCTGTATCCATATGATTCCCCTGGTCATTATGACCGGTCCCGGCAAAACACCGCACCGTGCTTTTTATCTATGGTATTTAGAATATCACAATATTTTTTCCTTGTATATATTCTCCAATCCATACTTTCGTATGCGATTCCGGATGGTCTCCCGGTCCGTAGTGTAAAGCCCCTTCTCTTTCATCCGCTCAAAGTACTCCGCCCCGGCCAGCGTATATCGGGTCATAAGTCCTTCCTTGGTCTGCACCATGCGATTGGCATAGGAAATCAAATCCCCGATGGCAATCTGGTTGGGAAGCATCAAGGGCCGGAGGCCTTTTAAATACCTGGCGCAATTGTGCCCCGCCAGAGTACCCGTGGAAATAGCTTCCGTGTGCCCGATGAACAGCCCCGACTTTTCACCGCCGCAAAAAAGGTTTTCAATGCCTTTCACCCTCATGTCGTCATCCCGTTCCGCAACGGACAAATAGCGAATGGAGTTGCCTTTCCCTCCCGCATAAGGATCCGCATAACGGGCGTTTTCCAGGCCAGGTATCCGGCGTAACTTCTCCAAAGGTACAAAGGGGGTCATGATTTTCGCATATCCCGTATCGAGCAAAATGATGTTTTCCGCGTATTCGGGCAAAGCGTACTGCAGGCAGACCTTTAATTCCAGTTTTTCCTCGGCCACGTCCTCCTTGGGAATAGGGATGATGACTACGCCTTTTTCGTCAAGCTCCCTCTGAATCTCCTCCGACAACGAACCTTTTTCCAGCTTCCCCGACCCGCTGAAGGCTCCGAAGGCTCCATCCTTCCTCTGCCCCATGATATCCATTTTCCCGGCCTTTTGCGTAATGCTGACCCTGGGTCCAAAGGAGGGACAACGCAGAATACACATGCAACAGCCGTTTCCATAAGTAAGACAATTCCCCATAGGCCCTGTTGACCCGGTAGTCTCAATGAAGGCATCGCCCTCTATCACCGTATCGTCGGCCAGCACAACTCCCTTAATCTGTTCCGGATCTTCCATTACAACATCCACCGCACGGGCAACGGTACGAACCTCTACCCCTTTCTCCTCAAGGAGCTTCCTCACCCTGGGCTCTACCTTTATCACATCGTACAGGCTGGCATGGCTGTGCCCCGGAAAGTCCACGTTTACATGCCGCGCACAGCTGTCCGTTATATTGAAAAGCTCATCGGCGCCAAGCGCTATATTTTCCTCCGCGCCCGTATACCTGCCGTTATTGCGCATAATGCCGCCCACATTGCCAAGCCCCAGGAGCAGATCCGTTTTTTCAAGAAGCACTACCTCTGCCCCTGCCTTTTTCGCTGCTAAAGCGGCAGCACATCCGGCCCAACCTCCGCCGATCACCACTATTTTATACATATAAAAACCACCCGCCTCACTTATTTAACTATCTTAGTGTATTCCGGCGGGCTGGCTTACGTCACTAACAGTAAAGTTCTATTGTTTAACTATTTTAGCGGGTTCCTTCAGGTTTTTACGCCGCTCCCATAGTATGGTTATGGCTTCCACTTACTCCGGTTTCTTCATCAGAAGCACCAGGACGAGCGCCACCAGGCATGTGGCGGCGGCAAGGATGAAGGATGCTGTGGCCGGATATACGCCTGCGGCTCCGCCGAAGCTGAAAGCGGTGGCAGCGATGCAGATGATAAACAGCACGCCCTGGGCCACGATCATAATCAGTATGAACGCCATGGTAATTAAGATAATCCCGCACACCGCCTGTTTTTACGTCCCACCAGATCCGAAACCCAGGAAGTGACTAACCTGCCGGAAGCGCTTGCTATCCCGGTAACCATGACTCCAAGCAACGCCAATTCATGGGACAGCCCCCGCTCCGTACCCAAGGTTATGAAAATGGGATTGAGTATGAAATAGGCAGGTAAAATGCAGAACAGCGACAAGGCAATCAGGTAGAACTGCCGGGTTTTCAGCATTTCCGCCGTAGTGTATTGCTTTTCCGTGGATTGGGACTTTGGGGCAACGAATCCCGCCGGGAGATAATTTGCCGGAGGATTCTCAATATATAATGAACTGGGTACGCAAACTATCAAAAAGATGATTCCGAAAGCGATAAAGGTGGTGGGAACGTTTCTCCAATTCGGCAAAAGACATTTTGCCATATAAAGATAATTATACAGATTTTTCAGATTATTAAAAGTGTTTTTTATTCAAAGACATGTTAATGACATGATTCATCTACGGGAATCCAGAATTACGCTCCATGCTTCGATGAGCCTTTCCAAGCCCCATGCAGCGTTTGCAGGGCTTGTAGACGGCAGCTTTTCAATGGGGCGTCCCGTTTTGGAATAGGAATACTTCATATAGAGTTTGTATGCAGTTCCGCCGTTTGCATAGATTTTTTCTATAAGCGCATTATCAAAAATAATACTGAGATCCGTCGGCACCACATCTTTGATGCTGCTGTCACTGGCGCCTGTAATCCTGCAGCTCTTAACCACATCCCAGACCGCGAAACCGTTGCTGAGGATCAGTTCCTTCTTCTCCTCGATGGTCTCGGGAACGGGGGAACCGGTCAATGCAGCCATCACCTTCCAGAAGCGATTTTGCGGATGGTGGTAAAAGAATTTTCCTTCTCTCGATTTGGGGGACGGAAAGGTCCCTAAGATTAAAACTCGCGAGTTTTCATTAAAAAGTGGTTCCACCGGATGAACGAACCGCTCCGGTGCCATTGACTTTTTCATTGTCGTCTTATCCTTTTATATAGTTTTTGAATACTTATATATTTGCAGGGTATAAGATTATTATCCACCCCATTTGCAATACAAAACAAGTACTTTTTTAATCCAGCGAAATGAAACCAATAATGGCCATGGCTCAAATTTGACAAAGGCAAAAAGGGTTGGCACAAAACAAGCCAAAACAAAAAGGCCGAGGCTAAGACCAGCCCAAGAAAAATGGCTGGGGCAAAACAAGCTTAAACAAACATTGTCTGGTTAAAATTATCTAAAGCAAAATAGCCCAGGCCAAGAAGAGGAGGTGAAGGAACATGAAGTTTCAGCTAACCGATGAACTAAAAAACCTTATGACCTCGAAGGACCTTGATAACATCGTGTTGGAAACCAAGATCCGATCTTGTTGATCAGGCTCCTATGCTGAAGTTTCAGCAAAATTCGGCAATAGTCCTAAAAACGGGTTCGATGTACATGAAGTAGACGGGTTCCGGGTTTATGTACAGCCGGGAATTAAAGCAGATAAGGAAATCGTTACATTAGGACTTGAAAAGATGCTGTTCCTTGAAAGGATCACCATCGACGGTATCAGAACGATATGACAATGCGGCGCCAAACACTGTAAAACATTGACGCCGCATCCTTTTTTACTCAACACCGAACTGGGGGCTATGCTCAAAGGCAATTGTTTTATGAGCAATTTTATGATCAATCCTACGATTATTCAATGATCACCCCATGCTCATTTCATTAATTATTCGATAATCGCCCCATGCTCATTTCATTAATTATTTGATAATCGCCCCATGCTCATTTCATTAATTGTTCGATAATCACCCCCAGGCTCATCTCTTTAATTATTTAATAATCACCCCGGATCTCAGTAATTATTCAATAATCAACCCGCCGATTATCTGATTTATATCCGAGATATTTTTCTTCCGCAGGTAATCTTCTATTTCCGAAATGATCCTTTCCATTATATCCGGCCGGAGGAAATTGCTGGTCCCTACCTGCACCGCAGTGGCCCCCGCAAGGATAAACTCAATGGCATCGGCGCCGCTGGCTATTCCGCCCAGTCCGATGACGGGAACCTTCACCTTTTGCGTCACCTGCCACACCATCCTCAAAGCGATGGGTTTAATGGCCGGGCCCGAAAGCCCTCCTGTTATTTTCCCAAGCTTTGGCCGCATGGTATTTATATCTATGGCCATTCCCAAGAATGTATTCACCAGGGAAACCGCATCCGAACCGGCGCTTTCCGCTGCCAGGGCTATCTCGGTTATGTCCGTAACGTTTGGAGACAGTTTGGTGATCAAGGGAATTTCCGCCACGTTCTTTGCCGCTTTCACGATTTTATAAGTTTCCTCTGCACTTTGCCCGAAAGCCCGCCCGCCTTCTTTCAGATTCGGACAGGATACATTCAACTCGATGAAAGCCGTCTTCGTTTTATTGAGCTCCCTTATGACAGCCATGAAATCCTCTTCGCTGTAAGCGGATACGCTTGCTACAATAGGAACTCCATACTTTTCAAAGAACGGGAGCGTAACATTCAGAAAATACTCCAGCCCGTTGTTCTGTATACCGACGGCGTTTAGCATTCCGCAGGCAGTCTCCGCCACTCTGGGAGGCGTATTGCCCTGCTGGGGCTTGAGGGTAAAGCTCTTTGGCACAATGGCGCCAAGCTTGCTGCAATCCACGTATTCTGCCGATTCCATCCCAAAAGTCCCCGAAGCGGGCATTACGGGATTCTGCAGTTTCACTCCGGCTATATTGACCTTTAAATTTACCTTTTCCATCATCCATACACCTCCGCCAGCGGAAAAACAGGCCCGTCTTTGCATACCCTCTGGTAACCTTTTGTGGTTTTGCATACGCACACATAGCAGACTCCGATGCCGCAGGCCATGCGCTCTTCCAACGATATATAGCCCTCTATGCCGTGCTCTTGGGAAAAGTCATAGGCGAGTTTGCCCAACCGCTTGGAGCCGCATACAAAGATCTGGTCTATTGCCCCTTCCTGCCGGCTCTGCTCAAGTATCTTCCGGACGTTCTCCACATCGCTGCTGCCGTCCCCATCATAAACTTCATATACAACGGCGTCGGATAATTCCAGCGCTTTTCTGCCAAACACATGATCGGGAGTTTTCCCGCTTAAGATCGCCTCCACCAAAATGCCTTTCTCTGCGGCGGTCACACCGAGGGATACCAGGGACGCTATGCCCACTCCCCGGCCCAGGATAGCAATTTTCTTTGCCCCTTCCTTAAGCTCATAGGCTTTTCCCGTGGGACCCAGCAGATCGATTTCATCACCGGGCTTATAGTTCGCCATGATATTTGTCCCTGCGCCTTTTACCGCATAGACAAACACTATGGTTCCGGCTTTCCTGTTGTAAAGGTAAACGCTGAAAGGCCTTCTCAAGAGAGGCTCATTGCCGTGATTCACTTTTATATGGACAACTTGCCCGTCTTTAACTTCTTCAGCTATTTTCGGGCAACTTACAACCATGTGACGGTAGCCGCCCCCTATAACGTTATTAGAAAGGACTACACCCGAATGCATATTTACATCCTCCTTGGAATCAGCTCTTTGCTAAATAAGTTTTCTTTGTGTTGGTCCTCCCCGAAATCAGCTCTCTTCATAAACGATCTTGCCGCCTACGATAGTCGCAACCGGCTTTCCCTTTAACCGCATGCCTTCATAGGGCATATTCCTGGCCTTGGAGAAGAATTTATCCTTTTGGACAACCCATTCCCTGTCCAAATCGATAATCGTCACATCCGCAGGCTCTCCCGGGGTCAGATTTCCCCCTTTAATATTCATAATCGATGCCGGATTTACGCAGAGCATCTCAAATATCCTCTTGAGTCCTACCCCGTGCTTTTCATGGAGCTCCGTGATTGCCAGCCCCAAAGCCGTTACAAGCCCGATGATGCCGTTGGGGCCGTCCACCAGCCCTTTCGCCTTTTCCTCATCCGTATGGGGCGCATGGTCCGTCGCTATGGCATCGATGGTGCCGTCTTTTATCCCCATGATGATCTCATCCAAGTCTTCCTGGGTTCTTAAAGGAGGACTCATTTTAGCATTAGGGCCTTCTCTTAATACAACGTCCTCTGTAAATCTTATCCATTACCCCTCCTCGCTTCTTCGTCTCTCATTTTTATGCTCATTATTGGGCTCATCCACATAACCTACTATTGAAACTACCGATGAATCCGCTATGAAACCTGATAAATCCGCCTGAAAACTGACGCGATTCAGCAGAAGAAACTCAAGCGGAAAGGACTTTTACCGCCTCTTTCAGCACCTCAATCCCCGCTTGAATATCGCCAAAGTCCGTGAACTCATTTTTGTTGTGGCTGATGCCCCCCCTGCTGGGAACAAATATCAGCCCCGTGGGAACGAGGGGCGCCAAGTTCATGCAATCGTGACCGGCTCCGCTGTTCATCCTCTTATATGGAACATCTTTCTCCTTACATATTGACTCAATTATGTTAATGATCTCCGGATCCAGTTCCACCGGATTTTCACTGGACAAGTGTTCAAAAATCAGCCCTATGCCTCTCTTTTCCGCAATAGTTGAAGCTGACAATCGAACCTCCTCGTATGCTCTCAAGATGCTTTCTTTTTCCACTCCCCGAACATCTACCAACAGCTCCGTATAGCCAGGCACTATGTTCATGACGCCGGGGCGCACTGTGCATCGTCCTACGGTTGCAACGGTATGATGATCTTTTTCTTTGCAGCCTGCCTTCTCCACGGCGAGAATTATTTCCGCAGCTGCCGCCAGCGCGTCATGCCGCTCTCCCATGGGGCATGCCCCCGAATGGGCCTCGACCCCATGCAGCTCAATACGGGCTCTTGTGGGAGCCGCAATCCTCTCAACGATTCCGATCTGAAGCTTCTCCCTTTCCAATATGACGTTCTGCTCCACATGAAGCTCCAGAAAAGCTTTATAGTCTCCGGCAGCAAACCCGGGCAGATCATCGGGATCGTAGCCCAGCTGCTTTAACGCCTGGTAGACGGAAATACCTTTATTGTCTTTTGCGGCCTTCAGCGCCTCAGTGTCCAGCTTCCCCACCAGGATTTTGCTGCCGGCGGTGGCTATGTTGAACCTGCTGGATTCCTCCCCTGCGAAGACCACCAATTCGATGGGATGCCTGTTGGGAAAGCCCTCCCTGTCCAATTGGCGCATGCACTCAAACCCGGCCAATACCCCTACAGCGCCGTCATATGCGCCTCCTTGGGGCACGGTATCCAGATGGGAGCCCACAAGCACCGCGGGAAGATCCGGATCTAGCCCTTCTTTTCTGATCCAGAGGTTTCCTGCATTATCCTTTCGAGCTGTAAACCCCAGGTCATCCGACAACTTTTTCAGAAGGAGTTTGGCTTCCTCCTCCTCCCGGGTATAGGCGAGCCTTGTGATGCCCCCGTCCCTTTCCAGGCCGATTTTGCTGAAGTCTTCAAATAATTGTTCGAAACTGTATTCCGCGTCCTTTACCATCATATTGATACCTTTTTGGCCAATAGGGCCGATTTAGGGCCAGCTTATTTAAGACTAATTATTTTAAAGCCATAACCACTAAAATTTTTGCTATTTTATACAGGCCTTTTTTATCATCCGAGTTTGATCTTTATAGTTGCTAAACTTGCCTGCATATTTATTATTCTTTACTCGCAGGCTCTTTCACCTTTAGTTTATAACCTTAAGTGTGAAAGCGCTGCCGGCTTCCCATATCTTCACACTCTTTGTTTATAGCCGGCCTCCTACCGTATTTTTGTCTTTACTTGTACGCCAGGTTCGGAATAAACATCGAAACCTCCGGGATATAGGTAATGATCAATAAGGCGATAATATTAACCAACACATAGACCATTACCGCAGGCACCAGCTTCGCCATCTTCATCCCCGTTATTCCCGTAGCAACGAACAGGTTCAGTCCGAAGGGAGGCGTGAAGTTGCCGATGGCCAGGTTTGCAACCATGATGACTCCCAAGTGCACCGGATCGATTCCAAGGTCTACCGCTATGGGATAGAACAAGGGGCCCAGAATGATGATGGCTGCTATGCCTTCCATGAACATGCCTACAATGATCAGAATTACGTTGATCAGAACGAGGAAGAGCCAGGCAGAATTAATGTTCTCCAGCAGGGCAGTCGATATGGTTTGAGGCACTCTTGCCACCGTTAAAAACCATCCGAAAGCCTGTGCCGCAGCTACCAGCACCAGCACTTGGGCGCAGGTGACCGCAGAATCCCTTGAAACTTCCAGCAGCTTCTTAAAGCTCAACTCCTTGTACACGAACATCCCCACAAAGATGGCATAGACGGCTGAAACGCCGGCAGCTTCCGTAGGCGTCATGACTCCCAGGTAGATTCCTCCCAAAATGATGACGGGGATCATCAACGACCAGGCCGCGTCCCTGGTTGCTATCAGTATTTCTCCCATGGATGCCTTGGCGTCCTTCGGCAGCGAATGCCGCTTTGAATATATGAAAATGTATACGATAGTAGCAAGTCCGTATACCAATCCCGCGCCTATTCCCGCCATGAAGAGCTCGCCTACGGAAACCCCCGTAGTCGTGGCGTAAATAATCATGGTTATGCTGGGCGGAATCAGCAGGGCGACGGAACCGGAGCTGGTGATCAAGCCGAGAGAAAAAGCCTCAGGGTAGTTTTGTCTAACCATCTCGGGATAAAGCACCTTACCCATGGCTATAACCGTGGCCGGGCTGGACCCCGACAAAGCTCCGAACACCATACAAGATGCCTCCGTGGTATAAGCCAGACCGCCGCTTACACGGCCTACGATGGATCTGGTAAACCTGAGTATCCTGTCGGCAAGTCCTCCCACAACCATTACGTTTGCCGCGAATATGAAAAAGGGCATGGACATGAGTGCAAATTTATCTACACCGGCAAAAGCCTTTTGTATCATTATCATGGGGGACATGTCGGTGAAGATCATCATTATAACCAGAACTGCCAGGTTCAGGGCCACAAAGATGGGCACACCGAACAAGAGCAGCGCAATCAACAGAACAGCCAGCAATATCACCATGTTACATCACCCCGCCTACATCTAAATTCTTATCTAACGGATCAATGTTTACTTCATGCTTCCCTCTTAGGATCTTTATAAATATCTCCAGATTCCGTATGGTCATCAGCGTGAATCCTATAGGAAGGGCCAGATAGGGTATCCACATAGGCATGGAAAGCGCGGGTGAAACCTGGCCGCTGTTTTGAATGAACTCCACCAGTTTTATACCGTAATATGCCATAGCGGTGGTGAAGGCACCGCAGATAATGGTAATGACGGTCACCATGAAGATCTGCGCTTTTTTCGGCAACAGATCCACAATGAAGTCAATGCTCACATGGACTCCTTTTCTAAAGCAGGTGCTTCCTCCGATAAAGGCAATCCAAATCATCAGATATTTAACCACTTCTTCGGCCCATGTCAAGCTTTGATTCATAAAATATCTCATGATTACATTGACAAAAATGATCAAGGTGGTTGCCAAAAGAGCTATGCCGATGACGTTTTCTTCTATTTTGTTCATAAGCTTCATAAAACCCATCTCCTCTTGGCGGTTTGGATAATAGAGTTATAGAATTTAGCCCGGACAAAGCATCAAGCAAATGCCCGGGCGTAAAGTCAGACAAGCACGAAAATGATTATTGATACTTTTCGATTGCCTCCAGGATGGTATTGAGTACTTCCTGTTTGCTCGGGGTATTGGCAAAAGTCTCATGGATGGGCTTGGATGCTTCCACGAAAGCTGCGCGGTCAGCATCGCTGAACTCTACGATTTTGATGCCCGTCTCTTTGATCTGTTCCATATAGCCCGTTTCTTTGTCCCTCAGGGATTGTCTCTGAACCTCTGCAGCCACCTTGCCGGCTTCCTGGATCATCTCTTGATATTCGGCCGGCAGGCTGTTGTACCAATCCAGGTTTGCAACCAACGCATACAGGAGGAAACCGTGATTGCTGAGCATTAAGTAATTCTGAACCTCATAGTATTTCTGCAACGTAATCGTGCCGATGGGGTTCTCCTGCCCGTCTACAGTCTTCTGCTGCAACGCATTGTAGAGCTCGGCAAACTCGATGGGAATCGGGTTTGCTCCCCAGGTCTTGTACTGCTCCATGAGCAGCGGCGACGGCATTACTCGTATCTTCAAGCCCTTCAAATCGCCAGGAACATGAATTTCCTTGTTGCTGGTGGTTATCTGCTTGAAGCCGGAAGCCCAGAAGCTGATGCCTTCAAAGCCTTTTTCCCTGGCATACTTAAACAGAACATCGCCACCCTCGTTGTCAAGCACCTGCCACATGGTATCCTCGTCCGGCCACAGGAAGGGGAAGTCGGCTACTTCAAACTCTTCCACAAAAGGAGTCAGAACGGATATGGGCTGCAGGGTCATCTGACTTGCGCCCATCTGCACCGCTTCGGCTTGCTCTCTCATGGATCCCAGCTGCATGGCCGGATAGATGTCCACTGTGATCTTTCCGTCGCTGAGCCTTTCAATCTCTTCCTTGAATGCCACTGCGCCGTCATGCTCTGCACTGGCTTCCGGCTGATTGTGGCCGAGCTCAATGTGTACTGATGGCAGCTCAGCTGCATCGCCGTTTTCCTCGTCCGGCGCTTCGCCTCCGCCGCCGCAGCCGGCCATTGTGAATAATAACATTGAAAGAACTAATAATAGAGCCCATTTCTTCTTCAATTTCACACCCTCCTTAATAACTCTTTAATAACTCTTTGATTTTCCTATATAAATATCATTATGATATTTATCCTCCCCGCATCCATGCAACATGGAAACTGCTTTCGCCGTTTTTTTCAATATGGCTATCTTTTCGTCCACGCCGATGTCCGTTTTGCCTTCCAAAATGGTGATGCTGGCGATGCATTTGCCGTCCCTGTTAAACACAGGAGCCGAGTATCCGTTGACGCCGTGCTGCATTTCTTCCAGACATGCACCGTAGCCTTTTTCTTTTATGTCCTGCAGCTTGGCAAGAAAGTCTTCCCTGGTCATGATGGAATACTTGGTGTAGGGAATAAATTCCATGTTGTTAACAATCCGTTCAATGACATGCCTTTCCTGGTAAGCCAGAAGCACTTGCGCCGAGATCGCCACGGAAAAAGGCATCAGCGCGCCTATTCTCACATAGAAATTGGAGTTTGGGCTTTCTGAAATCGTGTCGATGCACACCACCCTATCCTGTTCCATGACGGACAGGAAAACCATACGCCCTAAATGGTTGGAAAGCTCAACCAAGAGATCCCTGGACCTCTCTCTGATGTCGAGGTGGTTCAGCAGTCCGCTGGCAATGGATAACAGCTTCACGCCCAGTTTGTATCTCTTTGTTATTTCGTCCTGCGTTACAATGCCATGATCTTTCAGCGAGGATAGAATCCTGTGTACAGAGCTTATAGGCAATTGCAACTCATCCCTGATTTCCGTAATCATCAGGCCTTTTCTGCTGTTGCCCAGCATTTCAAGAATCCAGATTACCCGATCTATCGATTGCATTGTTTTCCACCTTTGCTTTGTCCATATGTCAATTCCATCTCTTTATGCCTTCGGGGCTTTGCCTGGGCCGGTCGTTCTCCGCCTCTGTCCCGGCTTATCTTTATCCTTTTCCGCCTCGTTCTTCCTCGTCTCCGTCCTATTCCAGGCCAATAATCTAATTACTTTTTTCTCATCCCCGCCACTTTTTCGGCTCATTCCCAGAACAATTATCTTCTATTTTTTCTTATCCCTGTCTTACTTCCACCAGTTTTCTTCTATCGTTACTCATCTTTGTATGGGTATTTCCGCTCACCGAAAACCGTTTCCGATTTTGGCATATATTTATAACCTTCGCTTTTACTTAAAATTGGGATAATTGATTTTTAAAGCCATTTTACACGCTACCAATCCATTTGTCTATGCTTTTCTTCAAAAAATCAAAAGGGACAGTCCCTTTTGATTTCCAAAAAATCAAAAGGGACAGTCCCTTTTGATTTCCTGATTGTTGCGCAGATAAAAAGCCCTCCTGAAGGGAATGCTTTTCAATAGTTTATGCACAGATTCATTACTCTACATATTCATCTACGCTTATGTACAGGTTTCAGTCATCTTTCATAATATCATCCAAAATTTTCAACGCCTCCAAAACATATCCGGGGCATCTCTCAAATATAACACCGCTCTCGAATGCTTTTTCCGCATCACCGGGCTTTCCAAAATCGTATCCTATGAGATCCCGACAAATAGTAGAGCCCTTGGCTTCGGTAAACCGACGGTTATATTCAGCCACCTTTTCTCTCATTTTCTCATCGCCCTCAATATCGCCGGGCTCGCTATGTCCGTACTTCATACCGATTGCAAGCATGGCGCCGGCTACTGCGCCGCAGGTATCTCCATTGAACATACCGCCTCCGAAAGGTGCTGCGATTCGAGCCGCTTCCTCCTTTGTGTATCCTAAAGCCTCAGCCCACTCCATTAAAACAATTTGAGAGCAATGGATATGATCCATGAAATATTCATTAATCTGTTGTTCCGTTAAACTCATACTCACTTCCTCCCTATTTTATCCGGCGTTTTTTCCGGTACTTTTTGCGTCTTTAACTTCGCTTCCGATACGTATTATTGTTTATTTTAATAACGATAGAATATTTTGTCAATTTGGTTCATTTATTTTTTGCCAGCTTCCCCTATAGCTTTGCCGGCTCTTCCTCCCCAGCTTTCAGACGTAATGTTTTACACATATTTCCTTGCGCCGAGTATGTGCAGATATCGGGCAACGTCATACTTATAGGAATCAAGCGGCCGCATCCAAGCATCAAAGCTGTGGGCCGCCACAAAAATACGGCCATCAATGATTCCGCACACGATGGGGGAGTGGTAGAAATGCCCGTTGGCATGGCCAAGCTGTACGATATCACCGATAGCCACCTGAGAGGGGGAGGTTACAACGGCATAAGGACCTTCCTTCTTGTTATTTACAAGAAAGTTGTACAGGTACTGAACCCCGGTCCAGGCGGGCGCCCTGTCATTAGCAGAATTGTAATACCAACCGAAGGTAGGCGTGTAGTTCATTACCCCACAGCCTGCATAAATGCACTGTGAAACGTAGTTGGTGCAGTCTCCGCCAAGCTTTTCAAAATCCAGATACCTGGGATTGCGATCAAACGCCCACCTTTCCGCGTATTCAATGGCTTTATTTCTGTTATATTCCGTATTTATCAGCATACCATTCCCTCGGGTTGTATTTGATGTCTGACACTTTTTGCAACTAAGAATGCAAGCTCCTGTTCTACTCTTCGCTTCTCTGCTGCCAAAAGCCTGTTTTCTGCACGAAGTTTCTCTATTTCCGTCATTTCTTCTTCCGGTTTGGTTCTACCACGTTTATCTATCAAGCCATCTATTCCTTTTGCTTCATACTTTTTTACCCATTGATAGACTTGCTGATACGATACTTGGTATTTTTCTGCGGTTGCTCTGTGGTTCAGCCCGTGCTCCATACAGTATCTCGCAATCTCTAACCGCTCATCTTGAGCGGTTTTTCGCCCTTTGGTCATGATTTTTCTTCCTCCTTTTTGGAGAGTTTCTTTATCTTCATGACCATTATACTTCATAACCCAGTTATAGAGTTGGCGATGAGAACGAATTCTATATTTTGGCTAATTTCTCTTAAAGATCCCGCACCGGACAGATATTCCGAAACTGCTGCAGCTTTCACGTCTTCACTATATTTTGTGTATGGGCACGGCCTAAGACCATCCATTCCAAAGGTATGGTAATTTTGGATCCACATCCATATCGTTGATGGATAAATTCCCAATCGTTTTGCCTGGTTGCTAATGGTATCGGTTTCTTTCTCCACTCTTTCTATGATCTTTCGTTTTTCCTCTGCTGAAAAATTCCTTACGATTTTTATCTCATATGCTCCCTTCCTCATAGACTGTTTTTTATTTCATCTGTCTACTTTATGGGTAGCATATCCTAGAGTGAGATCCTCGATGCCTTTTCTTGACGGAGTCAACGAAATCATTAATCGAAACCAGATTATCGATGCTTTTGGAGCGTAGGGTTGTGCTCCAGCGAATACAAGCAAGTGCCAACCGGGCAGGACGGGCCGTCTAGATCGTACGGCACGCAGCGCGTAGCTTCTTCGAGCGGGAGCGCAACCCTACGCTCCAAAACATAAAACCAGTTGTATTTGGTGTCAGACACCAAATACAACTTGGCGTTTTTTTCAACTGTCATTTCCCCACAGATTGTTTTTGCGTTCCTTTACAGCCGGCGGAAGATTTCATTAAGCAGGAGGATCTGAATGAAATCCCTGAACAGCCCGCGACGTCGAAATCTACGCCGGAAAAAAGGTACAGTGACAGGTTGTGCGTAATCCTGACTGCCACTCCGTTCTGATACTGATGTTGGAGCTGTATCGCCGCCGGCGTATTCCGCCAGATCGGGATACATGGTAAGTAAATCCGTGTAAATGCTGTCGACGAGCCTTTCGATTACCTCCATAGAAGGCATCGTCCCGCCGTAAGCTTCCAACTGATCGCAAATTTCCATAATAAAGGGTTGTACTTTGTAATATATCTCGGGGTAAGCCGGTTCATATGACATGATTTCATCCATCGTAACGTCCATGTTGGAATTGCTCATTACGCCCTATCTCCTTTCGGGTTTATAAAAAATATCATAACATCTTGCACGTTCTATCCAAACGCGAGTGTTTGATCCAAAGCCTTTTAAACCCAAGCCGGTAATTCCACCGTGGATCTGGTGGAATCTGGCATACTACTTAATATATGAAGGAGCGTGGGAAATGTGATTTGTGTTGCATTTGCACATTTTGATCCAATCTCCATCCTTGCCGGCCACCGTGCAGGCGCCGCATATACCCTCACCGCAACATATGCGAAAATTGTTGCTGACAGCCAGCTCAGCACGGGGCAAACGCTTTCTCACCATATTCCCTATTTGCTCAAGAAAATAATCCGACGTAAGCAGAACCACTATGTCGTATTGCTCTTTTTCCAGGATATCCCCCATATCTTCTCGATAACCTTCTTCGTTCAACTGCATGAAACGAATAGTCCCCTCGCCTTCGCCCAGATAGTCAGCTATCAGATCTTCGCTGATCTTTTCCATGTCGATGATCAGATCTACGCGGTTTTTGCTCCACAGGTAATTTACCGTAAGAATCGCGGGAGCAAGCCCAATTCCCTTTGCCACAACCAGAATTTTCTTGTCCTTTACGTGTTTGGATGTAATGGAATCGATTCCGAGCACTCCGTTTCTGTAGATCCCTCTGATCATTAAGCTTCCCTCCGCTTTTGCAAGGGTCTTGGTCTTAGCGGATATGATCTTTATGGCAACGGCGATGATTCCGTCCTCAATATTCGCTTCCATTACGCAAAGCGGAGTTGCATAGTAAGATTCGCTGTTTTTCTCACGCAAAAAAACGTAGGATCCGGGACGGCTGGCCTTTATAGCGAATCCCTTTCCTACCCTGAGGCCCAAAACAATCAAATCGTCCAAATAATTTTTCCTATATACGATCTCTGTGGCAAAATCAGTCCTTGGATTATTGACTCTCCTGTTTCCCTGAATGAATTCATTGTAGACGCATACGCCTTTCCAATTGCAGTCGCAGCCTTCCCGGCCCTGAAGCCTGCTGCAGATAAGACAATCGTTAGTTAGTGCCAAATAACATGGGCAGTTCTCACTACCCACATCTATACAATCAACGCTGTGATTACTCACTACCTGCACCTTCTCTCAAATCGTAGGCCCCAGCCCGAATTGTATTCGGTGTCTGTATTCGGTGTCTGACACTTTTTACAACTCCTTGCGTTTGGTGTCTGGCACCAAATACAACTTTCGGCAAAACCAACTCCGAATTTGCTGCATCGATTACAAGCAGCGCTGACGCCCAATTACTATAAAAGTATGCATTAAAACTGTAATGAGTGACGAAGGGAAGGTGTCCTGTTTTTAGCTATATTGTCGCTCCATCGATATCTTCAAGATAATACAAAGGATAAGAGCACAAATATTCGCCGCTCACATAGAGCTCCAAAGTACCCGCTTCCTGCCAACGACGGACGGAAGCGCGAACATTTGTCGGCAAGCGATACACCACTTCAAGCTTTTCCGTTTCTCCTTTCCGAACAGGCAGCACAATCGGATCTTTCGGGCCAACGAAGACATGGCCTTTGTTTCCGGAGTTTACAGGAATGGCTTTCAGCGCCCTCTGCCCTTCAATGATTTTGCTCATTTCAAAGCATTCGAAGGCGTAATCCATTAGCTTATAACTGTCATTGAACCAATTCGGAGCATTCATGACCACGCATATCAGCTCCATCCCGTTTCGCTCAGACGAAGCTACCAAAGTCCGCCCCGACCTTTTTGTATAACCAATCTTTATTCCTGTTCCGCCAGAGTATTCAAAAACAACCTTGTTTTTGTTATAAAAATGCCTGTACTTACCCTCCTCCCGGTCGGCAACCCAGGATTTGGCTCCCGCAATCGCTTTGAATTCATGATTCTTCATGGCTTCACGAGCGATGATAGCCATATCGTAGGCCGTTGTGTAATGGTTTTCATCAAACAGACCGCTGGGATTCACAAAATGAGTATCCATAGCCCCCATCGACCGAACCCGCTCGTTCATTTTCTGAACAAACGCTTCCGTCGATCGATCGATAAGGCAGGAAATTGCCTTGGCAGCATCGTTACCCGACCGGAGCATCAGCCCGTATACCAGATCCCGGAGAGAAATTTTTTCTCCCGCGGCAAGGTAAATGGAAGATCCCTCCACTCCCACCGCCGACCCCGGAACCGGAAAGACCCGATCCAAACTCCCGGATTCAATAGCTAAAAGCGCCGTGACGATCTTTGTAGTGCTGGCAGGATAGACCTTTTGCCTGCCGTTTTTCTCATAAAGGATTTTCCCCGTAACCTGTTCGATTACAATGGCGCTCTGCGCTGAAACATCCGGGGGAAGAACCCGGGGCACACCATTCAATGGTTGAGATTCTGCAAAGCTCTCCGGCGGAACCAGCAAGCACGCTGCTATAATAAAAAATATTGCAAAAGCGGTGAACAGTCGCAAATATGGATTATTAATCATACATTCTCCTTTCGTTTGTATTTGGTGTCTGACACTTTTTACAACTTGTTGTATTTGGTGTCAGACACCGAATACAAAACGCAAGTTTTGTCAAATAAAAAAACTCCTCTCTGCTATGATTTGCAGCAGAAGAGGAGTTTATACTTGTAAAAAGTGTCAGAGACCGAACGCAACTGCAAAGTCGTAAAAATATTCGATGCCAGATATTACCAAAAAAAGGAATGTGACTTCGGCTATTTGTTCGGAATCTCCAAGGTGATCTGCAGGGGATCCGCTGCTTCTCCTTCATCGGATTCCCGGATTACATCGCTGATATCCTCCATCCTGGGCAGATCATTAAGATTTTTAAAACCGAAATTTTTCAAGAAAGTCTTTGTTGTGCCGTAGAGGATAGGCCTGCCGATTCCGGTGCTGCGGCCCACTTCCTCGATGAGATCCTTCTTAATCAATCCTTCGATAACCCTGTCGCACTTGATGCCGCGAATCGACTCGATCTCGGCCTTTGTTACAGGTTGCTTATAGGCGATAATGGCCAGCACCTCCATGGCGGATTGGGTCAGCCTTTTCTCCTTCACCGGCGTACAGAGCTTCCTTATGTACTCGTCGTTGCCTTCCCAGGTGCAGAATTGAAAGGCTTTATCGATTTCGCGGATTCGAATGCCGCGGTTCTGCGTCTCATACTCCATTTGAAGCTCTTTAAACAATTCGTAACCTTCTTTCCGATCGATGTTGAAAATATCTGCGGCCACTTTTGAATCCAGGGGCTCCCCCCAGACGAACATCATGGATTCAAATGCGGATTTTATGGTTTCTCTCAAGCTCACCGGTTATCCCCCTCCTTAGCGGCCATCTCCTTTTCATTGACCGTGATTACAATTTCGCCGAAATTCGCGTTCTGGCGGACCTTCACCGCTTTCTGTCGTATCAGCTCCAGCATGGAAAGAAACGTCAACACTACGTTTTGCCTGGTCCGCTCGCCGCCTAAAAGTTCGCTGAACTTCAATCGCTTCTTCCTGATAAAAAGATGCTTTATCTGCTCGATACGGTCCTCTATGGTCATCCGCTGGCGCTCAATAATCCGGTAGCGCTCCCGCACTTCCTCCAGGGTTTTCTTCCTTTCAAGAAACAGTTTAAACGCCTTGACAAAAGCGACCAGATCCAAATTCAGATAGATATCCGGTTCGTTGGTGTAAACGGACAGGTCCTCCTGGGGCTTGGTGTGAATCCGCTGCATGCGCTCTTCCTGCTCTTCCAAAAATGCAGCAACCAGCTTGTATTGCTTGTACTCCAACAACTTCTGCACAAGCTCGCTCCTCGGGTCCTCCATCAGCTCCTGACCGTCCTCACTGACTCTTCTCGGGAGCAGCATCTTGGATTTGATCTCAATCAATGTCGCGGCAAGCACCATGAATTCGCCGGCGAGATTGGCGTCGATCCTCTTCATCCGCTCTACATATTCAATATATTGTTTCGTGATTTCGGCAACCTGGATGTCGTAGATGCTCATCTCCGCATTCTCGATAAGGTAAACGAGCAAGTCGAAGGGTCCTTCGAACACATCCAGCTTCACTTTGTACACCATAACCCACTCCGTCGACAGTTTGGCAGTCTTGATAAATGTGATATTTAAAATCCCGGGATTATTTTCCCGCCTGTCATCTTTTTACATTCAATCTGTCTTAGCGTGTTCTTTTCTTTTTATCACGGCCACCCGGTCCTTCCCGGCCAAATCCTTTACAATCTCCACCGGTCCGTAGGCGCCTGCTTCCTCCGCCAGCAGGGTCACCGCAATCCCCTGATCATACCCGATCTCTAAAAGGAGCACGCCCTCCTCCACAAGATAGCGCCAGGTCTCGTCCAAAATCCGCCTGTAGAAATCCAACCCGTCCTCGCCGCCGTCCAGCGCCACCAAAGGTTCATGCTCCCGCACCTCCCGCATGAGAGTGGGCAGCACCCCGGTGGGAATGTAAGGAGGATTGCAGACGATCATATCAAACTGCTTCTTTCCCCTGCCTTTTCTGTTTTTCGGGAAGGGCCCGAACAGATCCCCTTCCGCAAAGCGAATCTGCCGCTCCACCCCGTTTATCCTGGCGTTCTCCTTGGCCACCTCAAGGGCACCGGAACTGATATCCGACCCCAGGACGGCAGCCTTCCGCTTGGCCTTTTTCAAATAATAGGCCAGGCTCACGGCAATGGCTCCGCTTCCGCAGCAGAGGTCTAAAATCCGAAAACCTCCTCGAGGCTCCTTCCGTGCTTCCAAAATCTCGAGAGCCTTCTCCACCAATATTTCCGTATCCTGCCTCGGAATCAGCACTTTCTCATTCACGCGGAAGGGCAACCCCATAAACTCCTGGCTTCCCGTTATGTACTGCAGGGGCATACCCCCTGCCCGTATATCCACCAGCCGAAAATACTCCTCGCATATCTTGTCGTCCAACTCATCCCCGTAGTGCAGAAAAAGCCAGGACTTGTCCTTCTTTAACATATGACAGAAAAGAAGCTCCGCATCCAAGCGGGGCGTCAAACATCCTTCCCGAGTAAAATGCGCTTCGGCCATGTTCAGAATATCTTTCAGCAACAGCTTCATATTTCCGTCTTTTCCCCCATAAGAGCCTCCTCCGTCTCCGGAAACAGATTTCCTTCTATGTCCGTAATTCCGACGAACTCCTTCGGGCCCTCAGCATTCAGCACCGCCTTGAGGGCAGCGATGGCC
>FZPS01000229.1_pt274 | contig 23660 bp, 23 predicted proteins | sample 1817821 | NCBI WGS metagenome assembly FZPS01 (sample SAMEA104158645, study PRJEB21678) | metagenome | place: Germany | collected 2015-04-21 | reverse complement strand
AAAGCTGGACATGGCAATTGAAAAACTCCCAACAATGAGCGTCTGGTGGCAGATCGAAGAAGCCACGGCAAACAGGTTGGGCGTTCCCGCAAGCGACCTGCCGGGCGCACTTCACGCAGTGGAGCATGCCTCCATCGCGATCCTGCCTTTACTAGCAACGTGTGACAGGTGGGACCTGGGCGGACTATCAACCGCTGATCACGAACAGACGATGAAACCTACTGTCTTCGTTCACGATGCCTACCCCGGAGGCGCTGGATTTGCTGAACATGCTTGGAACCACGCGCAAGAGTGGGTGCTGACAACCATGAAAGTAATCGAAGACTGTCCGTGTGAAGACGGCTGCCCGTCGTGCATACAGTCACCCAAATGCGGAAACCGAAACGAACCCCTATCAAAGTCTGGGGCGTTAAAGATCCTCAAACTTCTAGCGACCCACTGCCCACCCACAACAGGTGAGCAGTGAATACACCAAAGGGCCAAGCAGCTGCTTGGCCCTTTGTGTTTCTGCGTGGCTAACCAACCATTTACCAGCAGAAAACGCGACGATCCGTCCTAGCTCTCCCATGCAAGACGGGTCGCGGCGCGACCTAGGGTCGCACATCCCTTATCTTGTCATCTCGAACCAATTTTTTCCTACTGAACAAAAATCAGGTGAGCCTTACTTTCATCCACTCCCGCGCGAGATTTCACCGTGAAACTAATTGGAAAAGGACCCACATTTTTCGTCACTCTTGACGTCGCAAACACGTCCAAACCAACGACCTTACAAGAGCTAACATTCACGCCATTAACTGTTGCCAAATTGCCCACAACGTCGCAAACTGAGGCCGTTTCACTTGCTCCATACGAATCGATCAAGACCTGCGCACCCGCCAAAACGGCTATATCCAGGCCCGTTTGAGCAGTTTCTACCAGCCGAAAAACTTTTGATAAGACCATGAAATTAAAGGTAATTACAACAAGAACAAAAATGATAGACAGCGCCCTAACGGTTCCATTTCCTGACTCTTCAAGCCCCTTTTCTTTCTCGATTTGAGGCTCTTTTTTTCGGTCATTCACACCAGCCGTTCTCCCAAATATTAGTGAAAGTCCACAGTCTGATGTGGGAAGATTCACACCCAAATTGAAATCTTTTTCAGTCGTTTTTGTCCAGAAAATCATTAAAAGGCAGATTCTTTCCAAACAATTGCACAAAGTTTCACTGGTAGGCAGACTCTTTGCGGACAACTACAGAGCAGTTCACTGGCAGTTGAAACACTCCCCCGGTAACCGCCGATGCACTCACCGTTGCCAATTGAGCCTCGTGACTCACAGACACGTTTACCGGATTAGATGAAACTCGATGAGCCAACGCGCTCGCCTGGCTATCGGTTTCCCCGGCGGCAACAGATCGAGCTGCCATTCGCGCCGCGTAGCACACCTGGTTTTGTGTCGACACTGTCGCTAGTCCTCCAATTACTAGCGCAGCCACAGTGACGATCGCGGGGATAGTCAAAGCCGTTTCGGCAGTCACCATCCCCGCCTCGCCCTCGAAAATCTTCTTTTTCACGAAGCTCAGTTTCCTAGCCGTTGAGCGCCGACTGGATAATCTGCGTTAGCGCCGACCTGATCGCTCCCGACTTCACCACGGCAAGCAATACGCCCGCAAACGCGACGGCCGCGATGATTCCCACCGCGTATTCCGCGGTTACAAAGCCACCTTCATTATCGAAATCAGATCGATTATCGAGGGCGGAACTGGGCGTGAGATCATTGGTGATTGGCGGGTCGTATGGTCGGTTGAAAAGGGCTTTCATTCTGGTCGAGAAGAGTTCTAGGTTTGACATGTTTCCTCCTTCGTTTGGTTCATGTCGACACCCATGTTTCGCGAGCTGGAAAAATCCGGCGACGCATTCGTCTGCAGTCTGTGGATAGACCGTGATCGAGAAACCTGTGGCTAACGCATGCTCAGATCATGAACCCGATGGCTAACACACGCTCGGATCAAGAACCCGATGGCTAACGCATGCTCCGTTCAAGAACCTGATGGCTAACGCGAGGATCGAGCTAGCGACCTGTGGTTTGCGCGTACACGGAACTAGAGGCAGAAGCCGGCGGCTAACGCGTAGCGCAAGGAGAAGTCGCGAAGTCAGAATCCGGGTAGCGAGATCGTGGAGATGATAGGAACCACTCCGATTGCGACGAAAGCCGGTAGCAGGCACAGTCCCAGCGGGATGACTAGGCGCACCGCGAGGCGTTCGGCTTCTTCTTGCGCTCGAGTTCCACGGGCCGCTCGGATCCGCTTCCCCATCAACCCCAACAGCGGAGTTGGCGATGCCCCAAACGTCCATGCCGGACGTAGCGCTCGCACGAGGTTCAAATGCAAAGGGTCGTCGATCTCGGCCTCAAGGGCGCTAAATGGCGCACCAACCCGTAGTAGCGTCCCGCACCGTTCAAACTGCGGCTCGCCACAGGCTTTCCCAAGGGCGGTAAGGGAATGCGGGATCGAAGCTCCCGACCTCAAAGACGCAACGAGGAGGTCCATAATGACGACGGGGTCGACTCGCGTGTTGGAATCCGCCATCGTTTTCTTGATCATTCGCCGCGACCACTCATGCCCCGTAATCCACAGGATCACGCCGATAATCGCGGCAAAAGTCGCGGCTCCACCGCTCATCCACAGGCCGAGGACGTCTACACCCAGCGCTATTGACGCGATCACTCCGACGAGTGGCAACACCGTCAGTAGTCGTGCAGTCATCTGCGGCCCGGCGCTTGCCACTACCCGGGCACGGTCGGCTGCGTCTACTTCGTCGATCGTGTCCAGTACCGATTCCAAGATTTCAGCGAGCGGCGCCCCGATCTGATGCGTCAGTTTGCATGCCGCAGAGATCGACGACGAAGCGCGCAACCTATTATCCGTAACAGCTGTGGGCACGCCCTCGTGGTCGATAACGGGGCCTTCAAATTGAATTCCGGCGTCTTCGAGGGCGGCCTGCCACGCGGATTCAACGGAGGCGCCGGCGTTTAGGCGGGCGATGACTTCGGCGATGATGAGCGACGCGGAGACTTCAGGCGTGGGGACGTTGGTTTCGACTCGTTCGCCGAGCCAGGAATGCCACGCCGCTCTTTGTCTTCCTCTGCGAACCGACCACTGCCAAACTGCGGCGACCACGAGTAGTGTCCACAGGCCCGCTAGTAGTGCGCTCAAGTCTTAATCCTTGCCTGCAGGCGATCGAACCCCGACCCCGCCCCTTCGCGGGTGAGTGCGGTGGTCACGCGCATGGGCACGCCCGGTTCAAACATCGCGATTTCGCTAACTTGCCGACGCCCACCGGGCAAGCGCTTTACGTGAATGATCGCGTCGATCGCGGCGACGGTTTGCGCGTGAACGGTTGTGTCACTCATGCCCGCGAGCGCGCCAAGCGCAACCAACCGTGCCGGCACATCTGCCGCAGAGTTCGCGTGAATCGTCGCCCAGCCGCCCTCGTGACCGGTGTTGAAAGCGGCGAGGACGTCGCGGACTTCCGCGCCGCGACACTCGCCGAGAACGATCCGGTCGGGACGCATTCGCATTGCTGCGCGCACGAGGTCCGCGAGGCTGACTTCGCCCTCGCCCTGCACGTTCGCGTCGCGCTGGCACAGGGTCACAACGTGGGGATGTTTTGGCGACAACTCGGGGACCTCTTCGATGCACATGATTCTTTGCGTGGGATCCACAGCGGACAGGATCGCCGACAATAGCGTGGTTTTGCCCGTGCCCGTGGCGCCTGAGAGAAGGACTGTTGCTCGCGCTTTGATGAGTCCCTGAATCGCGTCCTTCATCTGCGCCGTGAGCGTCCCATTTTCTTCCAACTGGTCCAAAGTGAACGTGACTTGGCGTTTTGTGCGCAGTGAAATTAAGGGGCCTCCGACAGCTGGTGGGGATAGCACGGCGTGCAAACGCGTCCCATTCGGGAGCGTTCCATCCACGATCGGCATCGCCTCATCCAGCCGCGTCCCTGCAGCCGCCGCCATGCGCACAGCAAGTTCGCGCACGGCCGCCTCGTTTCCCAGTTCGATCGAAACGCGTGACATCGTTCCAGCCCGATCAACCCACACGTCCGTTCCATTTACGAGGACGTCGCTGACTGCAGGATCGTTGATAAGGGCCATGAGCTCCGCGCCGGGACCTCCGATAGTGGCGTCGACTGTGCGCACGGTTTCAATCAGGCGACCCGCTCCGCTGAGTGGATGCGAGTGTCGCGCGACAGCTTCGACAGGTTGAGCGCCGCTGGCGATATCTTTTCGGATGGCGGGCCAGAAGTTATCTCTCATGGTCTACCCCCGTGTTGAAAAGACGAGATTCCCGGGGTTTTCCCTCGGTTTGGAACGAGGTAGTTCCCACGTGGCCTGGCGTCGAGATGGAAGGAATGCCCGATTCGAGCAGGGATTCTGCTGCCAAGTTCTTTATTTTCTTTCGGGTTCGTCTGTTGAATCTAGACGGTTTTGATAGCCAGGTGACTTGGTCTTGAAGGCCAAAGTTTTCAAGTCGAGCCTGAGCCACTAGGCGCGCGTAATCAGGTCTGCTGACTTGTTGTGAGCGTTGCGCCGAAAGTTTGGTTGAAGACCCTGGGAAACTAGTTGAACGATCAGAGACTCTAGGTGAATATTGAGCCGAACCGGATTCCCGGGCCGTGCGAGATTCATTACTCGAACCGCGCCTGCGGTTCCGACCGTCATTTTCGTGGCTTCCTACTAGGATCAGTTGCGCTCCAACTGACAGGCAAAGTTTCACTGTGTCGGCGCAAAAACGACCCGCATCAACAACAGTCGGGCCAACGCGACTAAGTGTTCTAGCTAGGCCCTCCACCTCTGAAATCGGAGGCGGACCGCTGCCCCGTGACGGCAATATTGCGAGGAGCCCGGGAGGAATTCTCGAGGTCACCACGTCATCGTCAATGGTCACCTGATCCCAGGTCAGAATCGTTGGGCTCCCCGGCAAGGGTGTTGGAGCTTTCGGCGTGAATTCGCGCGGTCGGCCTGTTCTGCCTCTTGGTCGACGTTTCTTAAACGCGGGAGCGTCCTGCGCGAGCCAGAAGCGAATTGCTACGTCATCGACCAAATCCAGAACAAAGATGTGCCGCAGATCGAGCTTTGCTAACTCCTTCACCAAGGCCAATGCCGCCGAAGTTGTCCCCACGCCTCCGGCAAGTCCGCTAAACACGTACACAGGAAACACACGCCCACGTCGTGCCGATTCAACTATGCGTAACAGATGCGCTTCTTCGCCCGGAATTCGCACGTCAACACCGAGCCGGACCAACTGCGTCCTAGACGGTAACGGCGACCTTGATACCGAAGGCCGCGTAAGGGTTTCGCCCACCACAGGTCCGCCAGCAACGGAACTGTTGGCAATCAAACCGTCAGTGATTAGGACATCGGGAGCTTCCTGATCCCGCACCACGCTACGTCCACCGGCAAAGTCGGCCTCGTAAATAGAAACGTCGGAGACGGAAGCGGATTGGGTGAACTGGAGGATCTCGCGGACTCGAGAGCGCAAGTCTGGGTTGAAGATTCGAAGCTCGATACGCATACGGAAATGACAGCGCAGACGTGGGCTCCAGGCACCTCACGCCGATGGTGGCTGTGAACAGCGCAGTCACGACCAACCTGGGGAAACAGGGTGTGATCACACAGCGCGCAAGCAGTCAGTCGAGCAGTGCGCAGATCACAACTCCAGTTGCCGGCGGTGCAACTAATGCGGCATTTCAGTCCGGAAGTTTGCCTGCCTGGACGTGTCGGATCATCTCCAGGGTGGGAGCCACGGCGGATTCCATGGCTCGGCAGTAAGCGCGCAGCCACGGCCTGGGGTCTGGGTTTCCAAATGAAATTAAAGCCTCTTCGCTACGGGCCAACTCGAGGCCGATGAGGAGCGTCCCCGTCGGCTCGAAGCCGCTGATAACCAAGTGGTGACGCGCAAAAGTGCGAGCCACCTGAACTGAATGCGACTCAAAAACCGGGCGTTGCCCCGCCAACCAAATGATCAACCCCGCCCGGATAGGAGCCGGCAGGGACGACGCAACAATCATGTTCACAGCTTGGACAGCTCCCGGATCGGACGGGATCGCAACACCGCCCTCGGAAATCAAACCCTGCGACGATAGGCGCGACGTGAGGATCTTATGGACCTGACCAAGGACCGTCGGGATCGGCTTTTCCACAACGCGGATGGGGCCGCGCGTGTTGAGGGGCGGCCAGGTGCGCTCGGTCCAGTGGTGCGCCTTCCAATAATCCAAGGCCTGCAAGAGCGACGGATCGGCGCGTTCGTCACCCTTATTTTCATGCCCCACTGTTGCAAGTCGCAGTTCGGCGAGGTCGGTGCGGGCCCCGTCGATGGTGGATTCATAGTGCGCTAATTGGATGCTCGCTTCGGCGCGGGCGGCCAGCCAGTTGCGACGAAGTCCTTCCGCAAAGCGAAGCTCAACGACGGAACTATCAATGCGGCCCAGCAGCGCATGCATGTCCGGGGTGTTTACGAATTCGCCTAAGAGGTCGGAAGCGTCGAGAGGTTGAGAAGCAGTCACTGTTCCAGCCTACCCACGGGGTAGAGTGTAGGCATGACAGCACCTGCGAAAAGGGAGACGACCCCGGGCGCGCCACCTATCCGCGACGTTTACTTCGGTCGAGGAACCGTTGGCGTGCTGTCATTCATTATTTCGCCGCTGGCGCTCGGCCTGTTGTTCACCTCAACTGCGCTGCTGCAAGACGTTGGCGCAACGGGAACACCGCTCGGGTCGCCCGGTGGCCAGCTCGGAATGCTAGTTTCCGCAATCCTGATTGCACTGATCGCGCATTCGGCGCGCTGGTCAACGATCGGGATTTCAACGCTCACCGGGTGGGCAGGCGTATTCGCAGCCGTAGTCACGTTCCACACGCTCCGACCGCCAAGCTACATGAACGGCCTGGAAGCCCTCCTGATGTGGTCACAGCTACCCATCTTGACCTTCACGATTCTGCTCGCGGCCACGCTTGCAACCATGCTGGTGCGCACCCGTAAAGAACGTGACCGCATGCCAGGCCCGCCCTCGTCGTTTGAAATGACGGCATACGCAACAATCGCGCTACTGTTCGGCCTTGCGACCGTTTTTCTGGTTTACGCGATCGCGCCGGAAACCGCGGAAGCGATTATTTTGCGCTACCCGTCCATGAGCCAACGCCCCACTTTGCAACACTGGATCGTCATCGTGGTGATTGTGGCGGTGCTGTTCGCGCTGACCTGGCTCGCCACACGTGCGCTGTTTGCCGTGCAACTTATTGGCTGGCTGCTGCTACTCATCCCGGGACTTTTCCTGGTTCCACTGATATCCACATTGACCGGAATGGTTGCGACTCCACAGAATCAGATCCTGCTTGCGGTCGCGTATTCCATGCCCGTGATAGGTGTTATTGGACTACTGATTGTCACGTCGACGCACTCAATTAGCTTGATGCACCGCCTATCCTGACGGGCCCCGTTTGCTTTCGTGACACGCCGAGCCGCGAACTTTTTCATCTCGTCTGCCGTGTAATCATGGTGTTATTGGCCTGTCTGCGCATGCTTATTTGCATGTTCGACGGGCAGGATAGAGGAGGACTTAATGGCAGATCGTAATCTGAACGAGCCGAACGATCCGCACTACCCTGCGGATGATAAACAGCCCGCGTGGGAGAACAGCGACCGGACCAACCAGTCGGAGCCGACCCCCAGCGAGCAGGATTCGGAAATCCAGTATGACGATTCCGACCCAACCATGTCTGACGCCAGCGTAGATCCGCAGGCACTTCCTGACGAAGGCCTCCAGATTGACGAGGGCGCTGCTGTCTTCCGCGACGATGAGGTTGAAGACATCGTGGGTTCTGCCGAGCCTGACACTGATGAGATGGCATCCTCCGATTTCCCAAGCGCGGAAAATGATAGGCGAACCTTCTCTGGGTTTGAACCGGCCGCTGACAGTGGCCCGGCTAAGGGCGCTGTGCCGGAAGCCGATCCTTATGCAGAGCCCGCACCCGCTGGGGAGCCCCGGTTCGCTGACGATGGTGCACCCGCTGAAACCGCGCAGAACACTCCGTTTGCAGAACCGCGCGAAGCAGCTTCGGTTGAAGAGCCACAGGTGGCCGAGGAGCCCATTGAACAGCCGCGTGATTACACCGCAATCCCGCATCACGTGTCACTAAACGATCAAGAGATTCCGCGCGACGTCCTCGAACGCAGGCAATCGCCTGACGACGATTACGAACGCATGCGCGAACTCCCCGCAGACCTGCAGCCAGAAACTACTGAGACCACCGAACCGGCAGATGCACCCGCAACTGGTGAAGAGATCGACTACTCCCAGTGGCAAGAAGATGCTGACCCGGACTCCTACCCGGAGGTCTCGCAAACTCGCGTGGAAGTCCACACTGAAGACGCCCAGGGCGCCCCGCTAGACGGCGCTGCCGCAGGCGTAGCTGGTGCAGCTGGCGCCGCCACGGCTGGTGCAGGAACTTTCGGAGCGGTAAGCGCCGAAGATGACGATGACCTGGAAACCACCAAGGTTCGCAGGCAGTCCCTGCTGAATCCGCCAGAAGAACCCCAGGCAGACGCCGAAGCCACGTCCTCGTGGCATCCACGCGAAACCGCGCAGCAGACTGACGACGTTGAAAGTTCACTGTTTGACGACGCGACTGTAGTTCCGGAGGTGCCGTCGCGGGTTGGTGCGCGCGTGTGGTCATTCTTCCTCACGCTGATTGGTTTGCCCGCGGCGTGGTACTTGATTACGGATGCAGCTGCTCGACTGACGTTGGCGGAAGGAAATCCGCTGGCGACTGGAAACCTGAACCCGGCGGCGCTGGCTGAACTTGGCGCCGGCGCAGTCGTTGCAATCATCGTGATTATGCTGACGATCCGGTCCTCGCTTGGTGCGCTGATCTTTGGATTCTTGACGATGGTGGCGGGCGGTTTCTTCCTCGCCGTCCCAACCCTAACGGCAGATTTCATGGAGCCCGCGTACAACTGGCTGACCGCGTTCAACGACTTCGGCGGAAACGTTGCCCACCACATTCAGTGGACCGGCTACACGGGCGCGATGCTCGTGAGTGGTCTGATGTTGTTCGTCATTGGCCTGACTTCGATCTTCGCACGCCGCGATGGGCGCCGTGAGCAGGACATTCGCACTCAGATTGAACGTCTAGCTCCGGGCACGCTCAAGAAGGGACGTCGTAAGAAGGCGTAATGGCATCCAACTTCACTGGTCGACCTTCGACGTCGAACCGCGATGGCAGGCTTCTACTACTACCGGAAGGCGATTGGACTCACGTCACCCAAAATGCGGGTGGAGCGAACTTCCACCTTGCCCAAATGGGTCCAAAAGACGGTGAGCCCGTAATCCTCCTTCACGGCTTCCCGCGCACGTGGTACTCAATGAGGCACGCGCTAGTCGCGTTGGCCGACGCCGGATTCCGCGCATTTGCAATGGATTTGCGCGGTTTCGGCACGTCGGATCTGCAGCCCCACGGGCAGGATCCGCTACGGATGTCCGCCGACGTTGCGGCCGTCATCGCAAGCCTTGGCTACGATCGCGCCCATATCATCGGGGTTGGCATGGGCGGCCAGTTGGGTTGGATCCTCGCGGCGACAAATCCCGACGTTGTCGCCTCCCTCCTCGCCGTCGCCGCCCCGCATCCGCTCACGCTTGACTCGAACCTGCCGTCCCCATTCACAGCCGCGGGCCGCACAGTTGCACGCATCCGTATGCCGTGGTTCAACGTGAAGGAGTTGCGTAGCGGCGCCCTCATCGATCAAACGACAAACACGTGGAGTGGCCCGTCCCCGAATCGTCAGATTTTCGAGGACGCAGCTGTCTATCGGTATGCATTTTCGCGGCCCTTTGCGGCAGAAACTGCCCTGGAGGCCGTCATCCGCGCTAACGCTTTAACCAAGCGGACGCGAAAGCGGATCGACACGGTTGTGGATCTGCCAATCTCGGTGGCGAAGTGTACGCAAGATCCGCTTCGGCCCACGAAACTGTATGCGCGCGACCAGCAGTGGGCGCGCCAACCCATCACCGACTACGAGATCGCCAGCGGCCACTTCCCCACCGAAGAAACGCCCGAACAACTCAACGACGTAATCCTGGACCACATGCAGCGCGTCGCCCAGTAGCGCGTCGGCCGCTCGGCGCCAATCGTGGTCGGCTGGCCGCTACTAGTCGACCTCAGCGGATGGGCACAGGTCCGCGAGCGCACAGTTCGCACACTCCGGATTCTGCGAATGACACACGCCGCGCCCGTGCTCGATAAGGCGGTGGCTCAAAATCGTCCAGTCTTCGTCGGGAAGCGCTTTCGCGATGTCTTTCTCTATCGCGAGCGGCGTCCCACCCGTCGTCCACCCCAGCCTTTTCGCAAGCCTGCCCACATGCGTGTCCACAGTAATCGCGGGGATTCCAAACGCGTTACCCATGATTACGTGCGCAGTTTTGCGCCCCACGCCAGGCAATGATTCCAAATCCGCGCGCCCACTCGGCACCTGCGAGTCAAACTTCTCCACTAACCCCTGCGCCATCTTCTGCAACTGCTTCGACCTGCGGTTTTGAAACCCGAGCGGCCGCACAATCCGCGCAATATCCTCCACATCCGCCTGCGCCATCGCAAGCGGCGTTGGATACTTCTCAAAAAGCTCCGGCGTAACCGTGTTCACGCGCTCATCCGTCGTCTGCGCAGACAGGATCGTAGCCACCAGCAGTTCATACGGATTTTTATGCACGAGGGCGCAGCTAGCATCCGGATACAGGCGAGCCAGTTCTGCCGCAACCGCGTGCGGCTGGTCCAAGCTTTCATCTTTGACGCTCATAACCTAGACCCTACCCGCTTCCACCGGCCGGCGGCCCCCAAGAGCCCAGAATGGCGTCACATGAAAACAAAAGCGCAACCATAACGCTAACCGGGTGCCAGCACCGCCCTCGGGAATCAAAATTTCACAAACTTTACAACAAATCTGTGACTGTAATCGGTGTTTTCCGCATACAACGACATAAAACCGTTAAGCTAGTTTTTAGAGATATGCGTTACACGTGACATCCACGCGATGCACAGACGTAATCACAGGAGCGGGGATCCGCTTTCAAGATACTTCCGAGACCGCGAACGCGCGGAGAATGAAGGTGACCGTGGAAGGCAACTACATCAGCCAAGTCCCGCTGTTTGAGGGGCTGGACGAGGAACAGCAGCGCTCCTTGCGCGCAAAGATGGGACAAACCACCTTGCGTCGCGGAGAAATCCTTTTCGAAGAGGGCGAGCAAGGCAACCGCCTATACATCATTACCGAAGGCAAGGTTAAGCTCGGACACACGTCCCTAGACGGCCGTGAAAACCTCCTGGCTGTACTCGGCCCCGGCGAAATCATCGGTGAGCTCACGCTTTTCGATCCAGGCCCGCGCTCGACCACTGCAACGGCAGTGTCACCAGTGACCCTGCTACACCTCGACCATTCAGACCTAAGCGTCATTCTTGACACAAACCCGACCATGGGCAAGCACATGCTCCGCGCACTGGCACGCCGCCTGCGCAGGACGAATGAGAGCCTTGCGGACCTCGTGTTCTCTGACGTTCCCGGCCGCGTCGCGAAGGCGCTGCTGGACCTGGCGGACCGCTTCGGAACTCCAACCGAAGAGGGCGTGCACGTACCGCACGATCTGACTCAGGAAGAGCTCGCCCAACTGGTTGGTGCATCACGCGAAACTGTTAACAAGTCGCTTGCAGACTTCGTTTCCCGCGGATGGATCCAACTGGAAGGCCGCGCAGTCACGCTACTCGACCTGGATCGCCTAGCACGCCGCGCACGCTAATCGCGTTGGTATCCGGCACCGCATCAGCGGCACTGTTCGCGAACGGTTGCCGGACAGCGCGAACCGCGCACTAATTGACCGCGCACTAATTAGGGAGCGCGAACCGCGCGGATTGGAAAACTTAAAAATATTGGGCGGAAGAACTTCGTGTTCTTCCGCCCAAACTTGTTCTTACTCGATCGGCCGTTTCATGTAGGCGACAACGTTTTCGGTGTTACCTGGAGCCGGTACTACCTGGACGAGTTCCCACCCGTCCTGGCCCCACTGATCGAGGATCGCTTTCGTTGCGTGAATCAGCAACGGCACTGTGGCATATTCCCATTTCTGCATGGCTCAATCCTAAGCTGTTGCAACTAAGAGTTGCGACTTTAGCGACGAGTCCGTGCCAGCACGCGCGGAATCTTCGGTGTGCGAAGTTCCTCTGCTAGCGGATCGTCAGAGTCCATGATCCATTCGCGCCAGTCGGTCACGGTCGTGTAGTAGCGGAGCATTGCTCGACGCTCACGTTCCGTGAGGCCACCCCAAACTCCGAAGTTAGCTTCGGACTGGAGCGCATCAGCTAGGCACTCTAGACGAACAGGACATGCAAGACATCGCGATCGAACTTGACGCTGGGCTGCTCCCTGCACAAAAAGCGCATCTGGAGACTCCGTTGCACACAGGGCTTTCGCCGCCCAGCTTTGATCCTTATCGGTATGTCCGTAGGTCATTTTCACCCCATTGTTCTGGTGTGTTTGCCACACATCACTTAATGTGACCATACACACATTTTGGCCTCGTTGCCAAGTTGAGATGACCTGCGCCACAAACCGTAAGAATAATCCAAAGTCAGTCACGCAGATCGTCTGCAACATCAAGTTTATGCAAAGTTAGTTCAAAGTCCAGTCTTGAAATTTGTGCGAATAATCTATCCATGTCTGAACTTCGCTGGACGATGCCTACCAGTTTGAGGCTCGCAACAGTTTCCACACATTCGCGGGCCCTATAGTTACAAACCGGACTTTTCAACGTAGGCTTAAACCATGTCGAAATCTCGCTCTAGGTACGTAGGTAAGGGTCAGTTTGCAACCCTGTTAACAACCTTCCTAATAGCCTCCGCACTTTCGGGAATCCTGCTTGCAGGAATCTTAGTTCCCGCCGCCGGGGCCGCTGGAATCATGGTCAAATCAGGGCCCAAAGTGTTTGACTCCCTGCCCGCAGAGTTTGAGATCCTCCCGCCTTCAGAGCAGTCAACCCTACTTGCCGCTGACGGATCCGAGATAGCTAGTTTTTACTCCGAAAATCGCATCATCGTTCCACTGGATGAGATTTCGCCACACCTTCGGGACGCGATTGTTGCGATCGAAGACCGCCGCTTCTACGAACACGAGGGCATCGACCCCGACGGCATGGTTCGTGCGGCCGTCAACAACCTAGCTTCTGAAAGCACCCAGGGCGCATCGACCATCACTCAGCAGTACGTTAAAAACACCCTCTTGGAAGCTGGCCTTCAGCGCGGTGACCAAGACCTGATTGATGCCGCCACCGAGCAAACCGTCGCGCGAAAACTTCGAGAGGCCCGTTACGCCCTCGCCCTCGAAAATAAAATGACGAAGGATGAAATCCTAACGGGATACTTGAACATCGCTCCGTTTGGAACGAACGTTTACGGGGCGGAATCTTCGGCGCGCCTTTATTTTTCAAAGTCGGCAAAGGACCTGACGATTCCCGAGGCCGCGATGATGGCCGGTATCGTGAAGTCTCCGACGCAGTACGATCCGCTTTACAACCCCGAGGCCGCACAGAATCGGCGTGACACAGTGCTGGCGGCGATGCTGGCACTTGGGAAGATCACGCAGGAAGAGTTTGACGAGGCCACGGCCCTTTCAATTGAGGACATGTTGCATCCGGACTTCACGCCGCAGGGTTGCGCCGGCGCGGGCAACGCGGCGTACTTCTGTGAATACGTTCGCCAGACCCTGCTGTCTTCGGAACAGTTCGGTAAGGATGAATCTGAACGTAAGCAAAAGCTGCTTCGCGGTGGCCTGACCATCAAGACCACGCTGAACCCGTCCATGCAAAAGGCGGCGTTTGAAGAAGTAACGGGCCTCATTCCAGTGAACGATCCGTCTGAAGCGAACGCCGCGCTGGTGACGCGTGAAGTTAAGACCGGCAAGATCCTTGCGATGGCGCAGAACACGAACTTCGGTGTGCCTACGGAAAATGATCCGCAGGCAACGCAAAACAACTACAACGCTGACAGTGCACACGGCGGTGGTGACGGATTCTCCGCAGGGTCAACGCTGAAGCCGTTCACTTTGCTGCAGTGGTTCCGGGAAGGACACAGCGCCTACGAACGCGTTGGTGGCCACAGCCCGCAGTTCTACGCGAACGAGTGGAACATTCCCTGTGCACCGGGTTACGCATCTGACTGGGAAGTCGGTGACGTCGACGGAAAGCGCGGAAGCTTCACCGTTATTGACGCAACGGCGCAGTCGGTTAACCGCGCTTACGCGGAAATGGCGACCAAACTGAATCTGTGTGAAATCTTTGACGGCATGGCCGCACTTGGTGTTGCGAAGCCGGACGGTTCACCGCATGACCCGTACCCGCCGGAGATCATTGGCGCTCGATCGACTCCGCTGGCGCTTGCTGGCGCTTACGGCGCGTTCGCCAACCAGGGTGTTCTGTGCGAACCCATGCCGGTGACCGAGGTTCTTGACCGCAACGACGAGCAGATCGTGGCCTACGAACCCGTTTGTAACCAGGTGGTTCCCGCTAAGGAAGCCAACCAGGTAGCTGCCGTGCTGCAGCGCATCACGCAGAGCCCCAGCTACTACGACATCGCTATCGACCGCCCGCACATCGCGAAGACGGGTACCGCATCGGATAACTCCAACCTGTGGGTTGCCGGCGCCACCCCGCAGATTTCAACGGTTGCCTGGGCGGGTCACGCACGCGCTTCGTCGAAGCCAATGAACGGCATCTACGTGAACGGTATCCAGTACGGCTACGTTTACGGTGGCACGTTTACCGGCCCGATGTGGCACTCCTACATGGCCCGCATTACCGAAGGCATGGAGCCCGTCGGGTTCCCCGACGCCGATCTTGGTACTCCTCCGCCACCGCCGCCATCACCCGCCCAGGAGCGCGGCAATGGCAACCAGCAGCAGAACCGCGACAACGGCGATAACGGTGAGGAAGACGACTAACCCCGTCCAACCTTGAAAACTTCGCAACTTGATCGGAGGAAGCTAACAGTGAACACTTTGAAAAAACTGGGGCTCGCCGCCGGTTCCGGCGTTGGCGTTGCAGCCCTTGGGGCGGCGTGGACGCAGATTGAGCGCAAGTCACCCACGCTTCGCCGCTACACCATCGAGGTCGACCTGCCCGCCACGGTCCGTCCGCTGCGGATCCTGCAGGTTTCCGACCCGCACTTTTACACGGGCCAAGATTTCTTGGTTGACTTCGTAAAGGATTTAGCGACACTCGACTTCGACCTCGTCATTTCAACTGGCGACAACCTCGGAGCCGCTGACGGATTTCCGCTACTTGTCGACGCGTTCGAACCGCTCCTGGAGCACCCGGGCGTGTTTGTTCTGGGGTCAAATGACTACTATTCGCCGCGTCGGAAAAGCTGGGCATCCTACCTGCGGCAAAGTCGGTCAGCGAAAACGAAGCGCACCCACAAGGACCTCCCGTGGTTCGAAATGATCAAAATGTTCACCGACGCCGGCTGGGTCGATTTGACGAACCAGTCCGAAATCATTGAACTTCCTTTGATTGACGAGGGCGAGGCTGAGTTCAACGGTTCACTTCCAACCAACCCCGACGGTGAAGAATCCGCGGCAGAGGTGAAGATTCAGCGCGCCCAGCGCATCGGCTTTATCGGTGTGGATGATCCGCATATTAATCGCGACCATATTCCACCGGTTCCCGATAACTGGGATGATCCGAACATGTACCGCCTGGGTGTTACACACGCGCCATATCAGCGGATTTTGAACGAGTACGTCTCGCTGGGCACCCACGCTATTTTTGCTGGTCACACTCACGGCGGGCAGCTGTGCGTGCCGTTTTACGGAGCGCTGGTGACGAACTCGGACTTGCCGCGATCGTATGCCTCTGGTGTGAGCACGTGGGGATTCGGTGGACAGTCATCTGCCCTGCACGTGTCAGCTGGGTTGGGGAACTCGCCGTATGCGCCAGTTAGATTCGCGTGCCGACCCGAGGCCTCGCTGATCACCTTGAAGCCGCGTGCCTGATGTGACTGTGGCCAATGTGGCACTGTTTTGATTTTGGTACAGCCTGAACGCTGGCTATACTGATCAAGTCGCTAAGACACGGGGTGTGGCGCAGCTTGGTAGCGCGCTTCGTTCGGGACGAAGAGGTCGTGGGTTCAAATCCCGCCACCCCGACACACTGCAAACCGCGGAAACTCAAACCAAAATGAGTGTCCGTGGTTTTTCTAATTTCTAGCGCAACCCCATTTTGCCAGCCATATGACACCCGACCGTCACCCACTCCCTAATTTTTAAGCAGCTCAAAAGCGCCTGGATTAATATCCATACCCAAATACGACGTATAAATATTCGTTGCTTCAAGGTCTGAGTGACCCAACCAAGCCTGAACCGTATTTACGGGCACACCACGCATTAACCAGTTACAAGCCGCTGTATGCCGCAAATCGTGAATCGTCCGGCCATGCCCGTTAACGTCCCAATTGCTCCCAGAAACAAAACGCGACCGCCAAATTTGAGACTTCCCATCACGCGAAATCAAATAATCAGACCGAGAACGATCCTTACTCATCTCCACAATGATCGGTTGAATCTGCGGCGCAACCGGAACCGTTCTTGAACGCCCCGATTTAGGAGGCTTCTCATCAGCACCCTCGGGATGAGACTTGACGATATTAAACCGCCAATACGCCCCAGTAAATAAGACATCCTTAACACGCAGAGCCCGCATCTCTGCCCACCGCAACCCACTGTAGCCAAGGACTTTCGTTATCTGCCCGTAGTATCCGCCAATAGTTTCAGACACCAAATCAAGTTCAGCTTCAGTAAACGGTGCTATCAGGTGCGGTTCTTTGCGTCTCTTCGGCAGTCTAACTCGATCCATTAAATTATCTGGCACATAGCCAAGCTCTGCTGCCCAGGCGAAAAACGCTCTCAAACTGTCAGCGTAACGACGGACGGAAGACACCTTCAGACCATCGCCCCATTTATCAATCACCATCTGCAAATCAACAGGTTCAATCCCCCGCATACGCCTATTGAGCAAATGATTCGGCAATAAGCCCAAAACAACCTTGTCAGTATTAAACGTCATGCGTTCAACATCGCGCTCACGCTCTACCAACCAGGTTTTAACCACATCACGCATAAACTTGTTGCCACGCTGAGCAACAAAGTTTGAGTTCACATATCTATCCCGTTGAAAGTCATGCCAGTTAACCGCCTGCTCATAAGTATCAAAAGTCTTAGTCGCAACAACTTGCTGCCGATACTTCACAACGGCCTGAAAAGCCTTACCGCGCTGGCGAATCATTTGAAGCACTGACTCCCAACAGATTCATCAAGTCAGCGCGCGAATACCTAACCGTACGCTCCTCATAAATCACCGGTTGAATCGGCCCCTGACCAGTGCGCCGCCACAAACACAAAGTCGCAGGCGAAACACACAACACCTCAGCCACTTCCTGCGTGGTCAAAGTAGGCCCATAATCTTCCAAATTCCTCGACCTAGAACCCATCGGAAACACCCTCTTCCACCCTCGAAGACCACTTCAAAATCTCTCGATCACTAACCATCGGCGCTCTAAACCGCACAGGCACAGGCTCAGCATCAGAACGCGCATACCCAATCCCAGCAGTTCGATAACCATTAGTCTCAGTAGCAGGTTCAATCAAATGAGACAGTGCCCCAGCCTCAACCGAGCCACTCCCCAACACCAAATCAACCTCTTGAGCAGTTTCAACACGCAAACAAAGCCGATTCATAAAATGCGCCCTAAACGGACCCAAAACTTCCTTTTGAGGCTGTTGCGCAGCCGCCACCACATAAATCCCCGCAGACCTACCCTGCGACAAAAGCAGCTGCAACTGCTCAATTACACGCTTGCGCCACTTTGCATCTGTAGAGGCAAAAATACTGTTGAACTCATCAATCACCAACAAAACAAATGGCTGATCTTTACTAGCAGAGAAATCCCGACGCCCCACCGACTGGCGTTGCTTCATCAACACCACCAGATCATCAAGCAAGGCCAATCCCTCACCAGGGGAAAACCCCACACGCTCCAACCGGTTCCCAACATTCGCTAACTCGGCATGCTTCGGATCCCACCCATAAAAGCGAACCAAATCCGGACCACCCAAACGGCAGACATATTCCTCAACGCCCATCAGATAAGACCAAATCAAAGAACCCTTACCTGAACCAGTAGCCCCCACAATCAACGTGTGGCCAAGCGATACCGAAAACGGTTCACCATTATCCTTGATCCCAATCACCACACCAGGCCCCGGAATCGACGCAGAATCTAACTCCGGCCTGCTATATGCCACAGGCGCCGCATCCTGCAGAAACACCTCAACTAACGCCACGCCAGGACGATCACTAGGCGAAATCCTCACCTCACGCGCCCGCAAATGATCCCGCAGCGCCTCCTGGTGATTCACAATGTCTTCAATCGAAGCACCCGTATTAGGACGCAACAGGAACTGATAACCCCACTCAGTTTTACGCCGCTTGAACGGCTGCAACCGATACTTAATCAAAACCTGCTTGCCATCACGCATAGAGGTTGAAGTCGTAGTAATCCCAGCACCATCAGAAAACCGCGCAATCGATCTTTGCAATCGCGAACTTGGACTAACCCAAACAAACAACAGCAACAACAAGCCCAACCCAGCAATGCCAAGCATCAACAAGGGAAACGGTTCTAACAGGCCCTCTACAAACTTTTCAGCCATGTTAATCAACCCTGCTTAAGGTTTGGCCTATCAACGACGACAGAATCAACCAGTGCACTAACACGAACGTTGTACTCATCTCGCGCAGAAATCGTAATCTCACCAGACCCCTGACCGCGAAGCACCTGCCCAAACGGAACCTTCGGTAGTGACTCAAGCGTTGACTCAACCCGAATCATTCCCAGATCGGTATCTCCATTCAACTGAGCCATCGCATCAAAACCATAAACCGGCTTACCCTCATGCAGCACTTGCTCACCAGTCTGCTGCCCATTAACCCACTTCATTTTGGGCCTCGGCTCCGAATCCCCACTAACAACGAGCGCCAAATCGTTACCCGAGTGAAGCTTCAACTTAACCGAATACATAACGAACCATCCTCCAGTTACTTGATGTTCTAAATCTGAAAATAACGAAGCAAACAAGTCCCCCTGCCTCCGTTATTCACACTATACGCTGCTTTTATCGCACCATCCTCTGGTTTAGAGGATATACCTCGTTTTTAGAGGTGTGCTATTTATTTCAGGACAAGGTTCGATATTCTCGACATGTGTCGAAAACCAAGGAAATACCGAACAAGAAGCCGCGAACAAAAGAAGCCGCAGGACACCTAGCGGCACTGAATTTGTGGCGGATCCGCCAAATTCTCGGTATCTCATTAGCAGAGGTAAACCGCAAGACTTCATTGTCAGCCGAGATGCTCAGTCGCGTTGAACAACGCACTCGGTCTCTGGAAGCAGGCGAGCTCATAGACCTAGCAGCTTTTTACGGCGTTCCCGTAGAGACGATTGTTAAGCCCTGGTCGTGGGATGATCTTCCTAACGGAATCACGCAAAGCGATCTGCCTTATTTAGAACCCAAGCCTGTTCCCTTGCAGCCACCACCTCAAATCGGATACGAAATTGCCCTGACGCCAATAAACCAACTTCGAGACGACGCGCGAGATGCCGTACTCTCATCAGACGAAGGGCTTCGCGCTCTCAGCAAATCACCTACACCCGAAACACTAAATCTTCTTATTGAACGTGAACTGATGAATCAGTTAGACGAAAAAATAGGTGCGAGTTTTAACTACACCGCAAAATTCACGGCAGTCCTTGACCACTACTACGACACCGAAGATTTGGAAGGGAAATACTTTTACGCCACAGCCTGGCGAAGCCATAGCAATACAATAAGAGACGTAATAGAGGCATACATTAAGGCCACATCCACATACGCCTTACCAAAATTCTTGACAGACCTGCTGGCCTCACTTGATCGGGACTTAAAGAGAAACGACAAACGCTTCGCCGATGAAATTTTGTCAATGCGCAAAGACCCGAACTTCAAGAACTTGGAAATTGACAAACAGGGCAACCTTTTCCGTTGGAAACACCCTTTGAACTACTTAACAACAGATGGATATCACGGACACCCTTATCCAAATCGCACCAAAACTAACAAGACACCTAACGAATAATTCCGTTCAACACAGACCCACCGCACCCATTACCACTAGGAAGGAGCCAACTTGTCAAGGCTTTCTGACCTAATGCGTCAACTACACGCTACGGATCCACGACTTGGAGCCGACCTCGAAGAAGAGATCAAGGCGCTAACAAAACGCCGCAGCTTCGGCCTAGTGTTTGAACGCCACCAGCCCGAGGCCGTTGAACTACCCGGTATTAAACCTAGACGCGGCAGCAAAGTCCATGTGTTGCCACCACGAGGCTCAACAAAAAAGGCCGATCAACGCCTATGGCAGGTCATCAGTATCGCACCGACCAGCACATCAGGAGTGGCGGAGCTAGTCGAACTGTACGCCGAAGAACCAGAAGAAACTCAAGCGCCACTTGAAGATCTTGTTGTCGTTGCCGAATTCAAGGACGGAATCTACCCCGGACTAATCGAAACTGGAAGAGTTGAACGAGGTGGCGACAAACCATTCCACACAGTAATAAACGCGGAAAACTACCATGCCCTCGAAATGCTCACATACACCCACCGAGGACGTGTAGACGCTATTTACATCGATCCGCCTTATAACACCGGCGCAAAAGACTGGAAATACAACAACGATTACGTCGAAGGAGACGACGCCTACCGCCATTCAAAATGGCTAGCCATGATGGAACGACGCCTACTCATAGCAAAAGAACTTCTAAATCCCGAAGACTCCGTACTTATCGTCACTATTGACGAAAAAGAATACCTCCGCCTCGGAATGCTCCTCGAGCAAACATTCCCAGAAGCGCGTATTCAAATGGCCTCGGTTGTTATCAATCCAAACGGAGTGGCCCGTGACGCTCAACTTGCCCGCGTCGATGAGTACATCTTTTTTGTTTCACTCGGGCAATACAAACCGGCACTTCTTGAAGACCCTCTTTTCACTAGAAATGCGGAGGAGAAAAAATTCGGAATGGCTACTTCTCGAAGCAGCCGTTCCCAACGGACTAAAGTCCGTTGGGAATGGCTGCTTCGAGGCGGGCCAGGATCAGATCGTGAAGATTCTCCAGGTTGCTTCTACCCTGTCTACTTAGACCCGAAGAAGAGGACAATTGAAAAGGTTGGAGAACCTCTACCCCTAGGCGTGGACCCTTCAGAATCGTTTGAGATGGATGGCCTGGTCACAGTTTGGCCCATTGCTCGGGGGACGGGAGCACAGAAACGCTGGAGGATGACTGCACCAAATCTACGCGAGTTAGTTGATGGTGGGTACGCAAAAGTTGGCGCACATGACCGAAAGAACGATCGGTGGACTCTACTATATTTGGGTCGTGGACAACGGCAACGTATCGAACGCGGAGAACTGACAGTTGTAGGCAGGGATAAAGGCGGTGCGCTTGAGGTCGTTGAAAATGAAGTAAGCGTGCCATTGCAAGCTGTCAAGACCGTTTGGAACCGACAATCTCATAACGCCGGGGAATACGGGTCACGTTTGAATCTAAGACTGCTTCCCGAACGACGGTTCCCTTTCCCGAAATCGCTATATGCAGTTGAGGATGCCTTACGTATCGCCGTAAAAGACAAGCCTGACGCTGTTGTCTTGGATTTCTTTTCGGGTTCGGGCACGACTGCTCATGCTGTTATGCGTTTGAACAAGCAGGATGGTGGGCGCCGTCAGTGCATCATGGTAACCAATAATGAGGTAAGCGCAGACGAACAAAACAAGCTCCGTAGGAAGGGTTTACGTCCTGGCGATCCTGAGTGGGAGCAGTGGGGTATTTGTGATTACATCACTAAACCGCGTGTAACTGCTGCAATAACAGGTAATACGCCTGAGGGAGACCCGATTAAGGGGGATTATAAGTTCATTGATGAATTCCCTATGAAGGATGGATTTGAAGAGAACGCCGCGTTTTTCACTTTGACGTACGAGTTCCCCTTAGCTGTACGCCACCACCGCGCTTTTGAACGTATTGCTCCCATGTTGTGGATGCGCGCAGGATCGCAAGGCAAAATCATCACGTCGTTAGGACAAAAAGGATGGGATATTTCCGAGGTTTACGGCGTACTTGAGGATTTCAACCATTCTGCTGACTTCTTCAACGCGTTAGAACAGTCTGAGACTGTACGCACCGTGTTCTTTATTACCGATGATGACGCAGCGTTCCAGATGGCTTGCCGCAAACTCCCCGACAGTGTCAAACCTGTGCGTTTGTACTCGTCATATCTAGAAAACTTCGAGATCAATAGGGGACGTGCCTGATGCGTTACACACTTAAGGATTACCAGGCTGACGCTGTAGAAAACGTACTGAAAAACCTGAACACCGCCCGCGATTTGTATTCCAGTGCAAATGCCTTATCCCAGTTTTCCCTATCAGCTGCAACCGGAGCGGGTAAAACAGTGATGGCTGCCGCAGTGATCGAAGCTCTCTTCTTTGGCTCTGATGACTTCTGCTTTGAACCAGACCCTGGCGCCGTAGTTCTATGGTTCTCAGATGATCCCTCGTTGAACGAACAATCGCGCGCACGCATCCAATCAGCATCTTCTGAACTCGCAGGCCGACTACGCGTAATCGAACCACCATTCGCCGAAACATCACTCAAACCCGGCAACGTGTACTTCCTAAACACGCAAAAGCTCTCAAAAAATTCCCTACTTGTACGCGCAGATCAATCACATGAAAACGGAGACGAGCTATTTCCTAAAACCCCGGACATGCTCCAAACCAGCATCTACGACGTACTCGCCAACACCATTGAAGACAAATCGCGCACGCTTTACATGATTCTTGATGAAGCACACCGCGGTATGCAACCAGCGAAAGACCGCACGACCATTGTCCAACGCCTAATCAACGGTCATGGAAATACGCCACCAATGCCGATCGTGCTTGGCATTTCTGCAACCGTGGAACGCTTCGAAGAAGCAATGAAAGGCGCCTCGAACCGTATTGCGTTCCCTTCAGTGGAAGTAGATTCTGCGCTTGTGCAAGCCTCTGGACTACTCAAAGACGATATTGTCCTTTCCATTCCCGCAGAATCCGGCACCTTCGACACAGTTTTGCTAACACGCGCGGTTGAAAAACTACGCACCTCAACACAAGCCTGGAAGGAATACACCTCATCTCAGGCAGATCAAGAAACCGTTGAGCCACTGCTCGTAGTTCAAATGGGCGATAAGCCCACAGATGAAGAACTATCCAGAACACTAACAACCATTTTCAGAGCGTGGCCCGAACTACCCGAAACCAGCGTTGCAAACGTCTTCGGTGAACACCAAGACCTAAGAATTGCTGGATACGACGTGCCATACATCGAGCCGCAACGCGTCCAAGACTCCACATGGTGCCGAATCCTACTAGCCAAGACAGCCATTTCTACCGGCTGGGACTGCCCACGAGCCGAAGTACTCGTATCATTCAGACCCGCCTCAGACCCAACACACA
>FZPS01000023.1_pt29 | contig 23660 bp, 24 predicted proteins | sample 1817821 | NCBI WGS metagenome assembly FZPS01 (sample SAMEA104158645, study PRJEB21678) | metagenome | place: Germany | collected 2015-04-21 | reverse complement strand
CCCCTGGGGTGAAGAGCACTTCCCCGTGGGCTTTGCCCTGGTGCGGCCGTACTTCTTAGGCGGGGTGACGGTGGAAACGCCCGTAACCGAGCTGGATGTAAGGCCCAGCCTGCGGGTGGGCGTGGGTAGTGAAGTGAATGTCTTCGGCCTCTATCCCACCGATGTCTCCCTAGGTGTAGAGCTAGACAGCGCCGCCAATGCCACCTTCAGGTTCGGCATTACGGGGCTGAGATTCTAAGCCCCGGATCGGCCTACTCGAAGTCTGTTACTTTGCTGATGCGGGTGAACCGGCCCGGTTCCAGCCCTTTGCTCTCGGCCAAGGCCACCCCCAGCAACTCTGGGCCGAGGATAGATAAAATAGGAGAGAGCGGCTCAGCAACGGAGGATAGCCTGGAAACGAACAGCTCGCTTCGGTCCTCATCCACTTCCACCGACTGGTCCGTAATGAACCAGGTGGGAGACTGAAAACCCGCAGTATCGTAGGCCAGCCTGGTTAGAAGCTCTGCTGTCTTTCCGCCTGGTCCGAAGATAACCAAGGCCACATGAGGACCGACAGCTTCCAAGGGGCCGTGTCTGAACTGACCTCCTGATATTCCAGAGCAGGGAATCCGGGTCATCTCCTGGAGAATCAGGGCCCCCTGCCTAGCGCTAATGATGCCAGGCCCCCTGCCCACCAACACAATAGAGTGGGCGTCTGCCATGCGCTCTTGAAACTGCCTGGCTTCAAGGGTCATTATGGGGATTAGCTCCTCCATGTGCTCCCCTAAGCGTCCTGCAGTTTCCACAGAAAGCAGCTCTTCTCCCAAGACAGCGTCGGCAAGCAGGTGCAGCACAACCAAAGTAGCAATAAAAGTCTTGGACGAGGTCCCTTCCTCCGGCCCCGCCAACAGTGGGAGCACCAACTCCGCCCGCAGCGCCAATCTGCTCTCCTCGTTATTGGTAATGGCAATCAGAGGCGCATCGGGAGGCAGTATTTCAGCAACAGCGCACGTTTCTGCGCTTTCCCCCGACTGCGAAATGGCAATGCACAAAACGTTTTCATCTTGCAGCAGGTGGCTATAGTAATGGTACAGCTCGCCTGCGTCCCATACAGAAGCGCGGTAGGTCCCGCTCAAGCGTTGCACCAAAACCTCCGCGGCATGATGAGAACTGCCCATCCCCACCAGCAACACCGAAGAGTACTGCTTCACAAGGGAGGCGGCTTTTGTCAAAGGGGCCCGCAGCTCCCCATTGTAGCCCTCAACGACCCGCCTGAGCACATGGGGCTGCTCCTTCAGTTCATCCAGGAAAGCGACGTTGCCATCAGGCATCAAGGCACCATCACCTCCACGTCCGTAAGCTGACAGAACTCTCTCAGGGCAGCCAGATGATGCCCAAAACCAGCATGCATATGATTCGAGCGCAGATGCTGTACCAGGGCACGGCTGTCGCAGTGCAGCTTCATAAAAGCGTGGGGCCATACGCCCCTTGCTTCTTTGAACACTTCCTTGGGCCTGCGTTCCATTTCCCCTTCAAAGACCACCATGCCCAGGCTTCCCTTAATGCGGAACAGCCGGGCAGCGGTTGCCAGACCGCTGCGCACCGAGAAGGTGGTCACGGCTCCGCCGGCATCGCTAATGTACTCGTATTGGCCAGCTAGATCCACATCTTTTCTGCTCTCCGCCAAGGATGAGGCCATGGAACCGCAGTTGACGATCCTCAAGATGCTATTGGCGTGATCCAGGTGGTTCACATCGCCAAAAAGCGCCGCTCCAGCGGATAGAATCCTGAGAACCTCCATGGTTATGGCGCCGTAGATATCCCCTTCACAGGAGACGGTGAAGCCATCATCATTCAACAGCGAAACGGCCAGACAGAAGCTGCAGTAGTTGTTGATCATCTCATCCATGCATTTCACTGCGGCCATTTTGTAGCCCCGCTCGGTAAGGATCTGTTTAAGGGCTAGGTAAAGGCGGACCGAGCGGTCCAGTACGGGGGCCTCTACAGTGATGGCACCGAATTGAGAGCGGATTTCTGCCGCGGCCTTCTCCACCTCAGCGGCAGGCAAGCTTTCTGCCGTAAGATAGACCTTCAGCGAATCAAGGTGTTCTGTCTCCACTCCAAAGCGGTCCTTGATCTGGATAATGTCGGCCATGGTTGTATACATGCCGGGAACGCGTCCACCCACTACGCACAAACGCTGGCCTTCCAAGCCGGTGCTGCAGGCTGCTCCGCGGACATATGCGGACACTTCTTCCATGAGCTCAGGCGCCGAGGGCGAACCGTAGATGAAGCGATGCTTGAGTCCAAATTCATCCAGAGAGCCGTGGACGATCCCCCCGGCTGTGAGGGAAAAGGACGCGGGGTTGTCTTCGGCCCAAATGGCAAAGGGAATACGCACTGCCCGCAGAGTGTCCACCACCACCGGCGAATCGATCCAAGTGCCCAAAAGGAGGAAGACGCAGCAAGCACCCTCTTCTTTGCACGCCTGAGCAGCGCGAATACTCGTTGGGGCGTCAAACACTAAATCCGGATGACTGCATACTTGAAACCCTGCCCTCTCCAAAGCTTCCTGCGCGCTAGCGTGAAAGCTCTGCGCCAAATCGACGCGCTCCCGCGGTTGGCTTAAGGTGATGAGCCCGACTTTCAATGCCAATTGACAACACCTCCCCTTACTGGGCAGCCCGGTCAAGCTGAATCGCGCCGGTGATCAAGCCCACCAAGTCCTGCATGGTCACTCCCTCCGCATCCCCCGCTCCCACCACATTGCCGTGTCGCAGAACCACATATTTAGTGATCACCTGCAGGGCATACTCAATATTGTGGGTAATGAGAATAATGGGCAGCCCCTGTTTGCTCACGTCTCTCACCAGCTGCAGGGCACGTCTGGATTCGGCAACGCCTAAGGCCGCGAAGGGCTCGTCCAAGAGTGCGATCTTGCCTCCCCAGTGGATGAACCGCCCAATGAGCACCGATTGGCGCTGACCCCCGGACAATACGCCCATTTCCACATCGATGGAAGGGACGTTGACCCCTATGTCCGACAAAACCTGCCGGGTTTCCTTGCGCATCTGGGGGACATCAAGGCTCTGAATGCCCAAGCGGCTCTTTACGGGTTCCTTGCCAATGAAGAAATTTTCGTAGACAGTGGCGTGGGCACAGATGGGGCTCTGCTGGTACACTGTCTCCACACCCGCCTCCCGGGCGTGGGCCGGGGAAGCAAACCTCACGGGCTGCCCCTCCAAGAGAATCTCGCCCTCATCAGGCTGGTAGTTGCCAGAAATGATCTTGATGAGGGTGGACTTGCCGGCGCCGTTATCCCCTAAAAGCCCCAGCACATCGCCTCTGTTAACCTTTAAGCTCACTTTATCCAAGGCCTGGACGTGGCCAAACCTCTTGCTCACATTGCGTACCTCTAATACCGGTGTCTCCGTTGTGCGTGGCACGGCCATCTACTCTCCTCCTCTTTCCTCTCGGCATCCAGTGTTATAAACCAACGCCTGACAAGTGTTCCGGCAGGCCCCGGACCGCGGCCTTCACCCTAAACAGGGCTCCAGCCTGGGGCCCATCTTCTGGCCTGTTGTCGCCACCGGCACTGGTAATGTAAAGCTCATCCAGTTCACTGCCGCCAAAAGCCAAGGAAGTAACCTTTTTGGCTGGCAGCAGGATTTCTTCCACCTGTTCGCCATTGGGCGCATAGCGCCTTACACAGCTCCCGTTCCAGAAAGCGATCCAGATGTGCCCCTCAGCATCCACAGTCAACCCATCCGGCTCAATCTCGGTCTTTTCCAGTTCCAGAAATGCCCTCCGGTTGCTCAGCAAACCGTCGGCGGCATTGTAGTCGAATACCGAGACAAAATGCTGCTTAGAGTCCACATGGTACATGAGCTTTTTATCAGGACTGAAGCTCATGCCATTGGATAAGCCGATGCCGTCTACAACTAAATCCAGGGATCCGTCGGTATCCAGCCGGTAAAGGTATGCTTCACCCGTGGCATCGGGCATGGTCCCGCAAAAGACTCGGCCCACAGGATCCGCAACCACATCGTTAAACCTGGTGCTGCGCAGTTGTTCAATTTCCTCCACCAGAACAGTGTATCTCCCCTCTTTAAATAGGCCAATCTGGCCCTTGTCCCCAAACAAGAGGAATGAACCGTCTTTTTGCATGGTGTAGCCTCCAATGAGCGCGCCTTGATAGATCACACCGTGCTCCTGGCTGGCAGGGTCATAGTACAGCAGCTTCCCCTCGGGAATGTCCACCCAATACAGCTTCTGCTCCTGGGGGTGCCACAATGGGCCCTCGCCCAGTTTGAAAGGAACATCAAGCACTGTTTGCAGCGTCATTTAAGCACCCCTTTCTCCCCAGTGCCTTTAGTCAAAAAGCACTACGCCTTTCATGTAGTTGTCGTCTCCTTTACCAATGAACCCGCTGGAAAACAGCTCGGGAAGATCTTCCAGCCTAAAGGTGTGGGAAATCAATTCTTTGACACTGATCATGCCGCTGCTCACCAATTCAATGGTGCGGGGATACCTCAGGGGCGATGCATTCAACCCCTTGATCACCAGTTCGTTCATCTGGATGGGCTGGACGTTAATGGGGGAGGCTCCTCCACCTAAAACGCCGTAGAGCAGCAGCTCGCCGCCTTTTTTCAGAACCTCCAGGCCGCTGTTGAAAGCCGAGGCGGCGCCGGCAGCTTCAATTACTACATCCACGCCATTGCCCTGGGTGTCCTGGAGGATGAACTCTTCAACCTTGTCCTTCTTAGTGTTGAGGATCACGTCTGCTCCGTACTGCTCCCCAAAGGCCAGCCTGTTATCCCTGGTGCCCACCAGGTACACCTTCTGCGCCCCCCGCAGTTTAGCCAGCTTGCAGAAGAACAAGCCTGCAGGGCCCGCCCCATAGACCGCCACGGTGGAGCCTACCTGGATGTTTCCTTTCTCGATGCCCCACACCGGTCCCGCCAAAGTGTCGATTAGGGCCGCCTCCGGCCAGCTGACATTATGGGGCAAAATATGGACATTCTTTTCCGGAACCACGAAATAGTCGGCATACTCCCCATGGTGGCCGATCATACCCACCACCTTGTGGTCAGCACACAGATTATATCTACCGATTCTGCAGTTATGGCACTCACCGCAGTAAAGCAGGCATTCGGCAATCACCCTGTCTCCCGGTTTTACCCTGGTGATCTCCGGGCCAACCGCCTCCACAATACCTCCCCCTTCATGGCCGATGATCAGGGGCGGAATAGCTTGTGGAAAGCGCCCGTCGAAAATTTCCAAGTCGCTGCCACAAATGCCGACGGCCTTGGTTTTTATCAGCACGTCGCCCTTACCGGGAACGGGCTTTTTAACCTCCCGTATCGCCAACTTATACGGTCCTTCATACACTGCTGCTTTCATGTACTCCTCAGCCACAACCAATCACCTTCCTTTGCATGTGTCCACACAGCAGCATCAACTACTCTTTACGGTGGCTTCCGCCGTGGAAAGATAGGTCAACCTGGCCCTGGCGTTTCTAATGACGATATCGAGGGTTACGGCCGCGAGAATCAGTGCACCGCGAATAATGTTCATGTAAAAAGGATTCATGCCCACGATGGAGATAACCGTGGAAATGCTGCTCAAGAGAAGTGCGCCCGCGAAAACACCGGATAGCCTACCTATGCCGCCCTGCAAACTCACGCCCCCGATAACCACCGCAGCCATGGCCTCAAAAAGCATGCCCATGCCCAAGCTGGGTGAGCTTCCGTTGGTCCGGGCGGCCAGCAGCCATCCAGCCACGGCAGACAATACGGAGGAGAGGATGAAAACCCCAAAGAGTACACGGCTAACCCGTATGCCCGCATTAAATGCAGCATCCCTGCTGTCGCCTACGTAATAGATGTACCGGCCGAATTTCGTTCTGCCCAAGAACCAGTGGAACACCGCGTACAGGGCAACCATGATGATGACGAACATGGGTATTGGCCCTATGCCCGTTCGAGCCACCGCCACAATGCTTGGATGAATATTGAGGACACCCCTACCGCCGGTAATCACCAGCCCCACAGCCCGGTAGGCCAAGTAACCCGCGAGGGTGACGATAAACGAGTTGATTTTCATCTTGACCACAAAAAAAGCATTAACGAACCCCATAAGCGCGCCAACAGCGATGACGATGGCTAAAGTGGCAACGGCACCCATGCGCAAACCGGAGGCGTCTGTACTAGTCCCTGCCAAATAGGCAGTGAGCACAGCCGCCAGCGCCATGACCGATTCGGTCGATAAATCCATCTCTCCGCTGATGATACAAAGTGCCTCCGCGATGGCGAGAATGCCCACGAATATGGCGTGTGAGAGGATATTTCTGTAGATAGGCCACTGGGCGAACCCTTCTATAGTTAGTGAAAAAATAATGACCAAGGCACCCAGAATGAACCAAGCAATGTTGTCAAAGATCCAAGCGAGAATCTTTACCCTAGACGATTTCTGCATCTGCCCCCAGCGCTCCTTCCAATTATTGCCATGCAGCACACAGCCCGCACGGCAAGTTCTCCTTGATAGTCTTCCACGTGGTGATAGAAGGATGGGGCCAGACCCATCCGCAGGCGGCCCCATCAGTTTGTGACCTTAGTTGCCTACCTGGTTGCCCCACCAAATTGGATCGTCTACGTTGTTGATGTCAATGACGTTACCGGTGATGCGGAGCTCAGGGCCATAAGGCATTTCAATCAGCTCGGCCTCAATGCCTTTCACGAGATATGGACCAAGCTCAGGCGTGTTGCCGGCAATGATGTCGTCCAGGAACATGGCAATGCCTTCAGCCTGTGCGCTCACAGGCTCCTCCACTATGCAGGAGATCCATCCTTCGCGGATCAGTTCCAAGCCCATGGGCATACCGGTACAGGAGACCAGGATAATGTCGTCCTTCTCATAACCTTTGTTCTGCAGAACGGCTACTACTGCTGCAGTCAAGTGGTCAGAGTGGGGGAAGATCAGGTCAGTGTCTGGGTGGGCGGTCAGCCAGTCTTCAGCAATGTCCGCCGCGCGGGACGCTTCCCAAGCCTGAGCAATCTTGGTCTCGATGATAACTTCAGGATACTGCTCCATGACTTCGCGGAACCCTTCTTCAATGAGGGTTGTATAAGAGTCACTGGGATCGCCCATGATGTCCAGTACGGTTCCCTTTACTGTTCCATACTTCTCCTCCAGCAGCCTGGCAATCTCGTGGCCAGCCCGGATGCCCATCATTTTGCAGCCTGCAACGGAGTGGAAGTCCACAAAGGTTTCGCTGATAACCCGGTTAAAGGAAAACACCGGTATGCCTGCGGCCCGGGCCCGGGCTACTCCGTCCGAAACGGCCACGCCGTCTACAGCAGCAATGATGATAGCCGCGGGATTCTGGCTTATGGCGTTATCCAACTGGTTAAGCTGTAGCGATACGTCTTCATTACCCGCGGTAACGGTCCGGCAAGTATACCCAGCAGCTTCCACAGCTTCCTTAAGCATTACTGTAGCTGCAGTCTGCATTTCATCGAACTGGTTGGGACTGAGGTAGTAAATTACCCCTTTGCTCTGCGCAAAGATGGCCGAGGTGCTGAAAAGAAGCAATAGGAGCGCAACGACACCAACTGTCATAAAGCGTTTTGACATTGCAGTTCCTCCTTATTAATATTGTTTAGAGACACAAGACTGTCAGCAAACTGCTAAAGCCGCGACCCTCCTTTCTTTGTTGTTCACACATCAAGGATTATCCTTCATAACGGCGGCCGAATTTGACAGGATATGTAATATGTGTGGTCTAATACCAAAGAAGGAGACGTATTGTAGGGATTAGGCAATCATTTTGCACATAATGCAACTCCGTTGATGTCGGTGTGATCTTCTTCGACGTATGTTAACACAGTCCTGCAAACACCATTTTTTTTTTCACATTCCGCCCCAGTTGTCGTGGCAACAACGGGGCAAAAATGATCTGGGCAACAAAAAAGCCCCAGCCTCAAAACAGACTTTGGCTTAACGGGGCTTACGCGCGCCCACAGATGAGGAAATCTGCGCAGAGACGTTGATAGACTGTGCCCAGCGGAGCACTTCCTGCTCCATCTCCACTTTTTGGCGCTCTCCCTCCGTGAGCTCAGCAAACTCAGAGGCGGGCAACTCCTCCGCCTTTGCGCCCATTCCCCAAAGGGAAGCAAACAACGACAGCGTCTTCAGTCCGGTTCCCGTAACCACATTGATAACCGTGCCCTTCACTACGCCGGACTGGGACGCCTTGCGCACTGCGGTTAGGCTAACAGCGGCAGTGGGCTCTACCAGGATGCCTTCAGAGGAGGAGATCTGGCGGGTCATGGCCAGGATCTCTTCATCTGCCACTGCCACAGCCGTTCCGCCCGATTCGCGGACCGCCTGTAGAGCCATGGGGCCATCGAGGGGATAGGGCACCTCGATGGTGGTGGCGATAGTGTCCGGATTCTCCCAGCGCCGGATCCCTTCAGGCGGATCGCCCGCGGTATAAGCACGCACCAACGGCGCACATCCGGCGGCCTGGGCAGCCAAAAGCTTGGGCAGCTTGTCTATGAGACCCAGACCGTGGAGCTCTTGGAAGCCCTGCCACAAAGAGGCTATGAGTCCGCCACCGCCTACAGGACCAGCCACCCAATCGGGGACTTTCCAGCCCAGCTGCTCGCAGATTTCAAAGGCGATGGTCTTGGAGCCTTCCCGCTGGTAGGGGTTGACTGGCCCAGCGGTACTCATATGGTGCCAGCCAAAGAGCTCCCTGCCCTGCTCCGCCAGTTGGATGCACTCGTTTACGCTACCATCCAAGGTAATGACAGGCGCTCCATACATCTGCACCTGGATAAGCCTTTCAAGGGGAGTGGTCTTGGGCATGAAAGCAAAGCAAGGCAATCCGGCCCTGGCGGCATAGGCGGCCACTGAAGGAGCGGCATTCCCGTCGGAGGCAATGGCCAGGGCCTTGGCACCCATGAGTTTAGCAACGGTAACGCCCACCGAAGCCGGGCGGTCCTTGTACGTGCCCGTGGGGTTGCCCGTTTCGTCTTTAATGTACAGCGAACCATCTAAGCCTATGCGCTCCTGAAGCTGGTCGCAGCGGTGCAGGCGAGTAAGTCCTTCGCTGAGGGTGATCGCTTCATCGGTCAGGCCGGCAGGCAAAAGTCTGCGGTATCGCCACATGCCGGGCGAATCAATAATGAACTCCGAAGGCGTCAGCTTCCCCCGCAAAGCGTAAGAAATATCTAGGCTGCCACCGCACTTTGAGCATTGATAAACTGCATCCTCAACGGTATAAGTAGCAGAGCATTTTGCGCACTGTAAGTTATACATCGATTACACCTCCAAGGGACTGTGCTTACTGCTTTACTGCTCCTTCGGTGATTCCCGCCACCACATAGCGCTCCAGCAGCAGGTAGAAAACGACGGGCGGTATGACAAACACCAGCGTCCGGGCCATAACTGAGCGCCACGAAATGAGGAACTGGCCGATGTACGATGACAGGCCTACGCTGGCTACCCAGTTGGCGCGGCTGCCAATGAACGTGTAAGCAAAGATATACTCATTCCAAGCATCGAAGAACGTCAACACCCCAATGGTGACCAGACCCGGGATAGACAAGGGCAGCATGATCCGGAAAAACGTCTGGATTCGGGTGCAACCATCCACCGTAGCTGCCTCCGCGATTTCCCTGGGAATCCCTTCGAAGAAGCGCATGAGGATCCAGGTGGACAGGGGCAAGGTAATGGCCACGTTGCCCAGAATCAAGCTCCAGAGCGTATTGATGATGCCGATTCTACTGAAGATGACGTACATAGGCGCCACCAAAAGGGCCTGGGACATCATCTGGGTGCTCAGCACCAGAATCAACACGAGATTCTTCCCCTTAAACTTCAGCCGCGCCACGGCATAGGCCGCGGGAGTGGCGATGCACAAGTTCAAGACCACGGTAGACAGGGCAACGGTAAACGTATTGCGCAGCCACCGGACCATCATTGTGTCCCTTACGACCTCTCCATACTCCTGCAGGTCGCCCTGATAAGGGAAGAGCTTGGGCGGATAAAGGAGAGGATCATTGACACTGGAAACGAACATCCAGTATACGGGGAACAGGATTATAAGAGCCAAGACGACTGAGAGCCCTTTAGAAAGGTGCCTTTTTCCTCTGGTTATGCGTCCTCTCATCGCGCCATCCCCCCTTCTTCCTTAGACCTGGTCACCCACAGGAATACACCTGTTATGATCAAGAGCAGCAAGAGAACAATTGTGCCCATGGTGTAGGCATAGCTGGGATCGAAGTACTCAAAAGCCGTTCGATAAATGCGCACAACGGCGGTTTCAGTTGAACCGGCGGGCCCGCCTCCCGTTAAAAGGTAAAGAATGGTAAACCTCTGGAAGCTCCACACAATGGTCAACAGCATGAGGACTTCCAAGACCCTCTTGATGGAAGGGACGGTAATATGCACAAACGATTGAGCGGCATTGGCCCCGTCTATGCTCGCGGACTCATAGAGCTCTCTAGGCACTGACCTCAGCGCAGCCAGGATAATCATGCTGTGCAGAGGGAACAGCCTCCAAACAGTAGCCAAAATAACTCCGTGCATGGCAACATCAGGGGAAATGAGCCAACCCACTGGTTGGGAAATAAGCCCTAGGCCCCGCAAAATATAGTTCAAGACTCCGTAATTATAGTCAAAGATCCACATCCACAAAAGCGATGCCGCCACGTCGGGAATGGCGTAGGGAAGGGTCATGAACGTATTGCAGATCTTCTGCCCTCGCCAGTTGGTGTTGCCCACTAGAGCCGTGACAAAGCCGACAAAAAAGACGCCCACTGCGTACAAAACAATATAAAGAAAGGTGAGCTTTACATTGAACCAAAAGGACCGGTCGTTAAACAAGCGTGCGTAGTTCTTGATACCAATGTAGTCTCCGTAGTTGTTATGGAAACTGAGATAGACGGCGCTCAACAGCGGATACAAAAAAACAAAGCAGACAATCGCCAAGAGCGGCAGCACGAACCCATAGGGCAGAAAGTCGAAACGCCGACGGCCAGGCGATGTTCTCACCCTCAACGAAACCACCTCACTAATATCGTTGGGCGGGATAATAAATATCCCGCCTCACTTTAGACTAGCTATTGCTTTTCAAGGGCCAGAGACTACCGATCGCTTAGCTGAAGCAGCTGATTCTTCAGATCGGCCATGGACTGAGCAGCTGTCTTCCGTCCGATGAGGACTTCGGAGATGGCGTCAGCGACCATCTTGCGGGCCTGTGCCGTATGCCGCTCCAGGCCTGGGTAGATCCGGACGACGCCGTAGGGGCTTACGTCACTGTAGACCTGGAACCACGAGTAAGCATCGCTAACTGCATCGAGGGTCCACGCTTCGCCGGTACCCATCCCAGAACCTACAGCCCATGTCTTCTGGATGTCCTTGATCAACAGGTGTTCGATGAACTTAGCTGCGATTTCCTTGTGCTGGGAGTTTGCGCTGATCATGTACCAGTTGGTCTCATAGGGGCTGGCTGGATCCGGGAAGGGCAGCCTGGCTACTTCCAGGTGTTCGTAAAGCTCAGGATTCTCTTCCTTAACGATGAGCGGCCAGTATGGCCCATCCATGACCATGGCTACCTTGCCTTCAGTGAACCACTGCCTCTGCAGCCTGAACTCGGTACCCACCGGTACTCCACCAGAATCGTACAGCTGCTTCAGGTACTCTACACCCGCGATGAATTCTGGAGAATCAACAGCAATGTTTCCATCTTCATCCACGATTCTGCCGCCAAAGCCCTTAATGACCATCATGCCGCTCTGCATGATGTAGGCGTGGTTGGCAAAAGCAAAGGCATGGGCCAATCCCCACTGATCCGGAGCCTTGGTCAGTTTTTGAGCTGCTTCAATGAGTTCTTCAGGGGTCGTGGGAATCTCTACCCCCGCTTCCTCAAACAGCTTCATGTTGCAGATCAAACCTGCATAGGGGAAGCCTTCATAGAGCACGGCATAGGTCTTGCCGTTGTAGATAGCAGATGATTGTTGCGGCAAGAAATCATACTTCGCAAGGTCGATGAGATCATCCAGGGGAGCCACAAAGCCATCTTGAATCCAAGGAATAATGGAGAACTCCTGGGAGAAGAAAACGTCGGGGCCCTGGCCAGCCCGGAGCTCGTTAGCAATTCTCTCGTTATAGGTGCTGTAGGGGATGGCCTCGGCGACGATTTCTACACCAGGGTTCTGTGCTTCAAATTCTTCGATAAACTGATACAGCAGAGTATCCCGGCCGGGTTCCAAGAACTGCCAGTTGGCAAATCTGATCTGGATTTTCTGTGCCTGCATTATTCCAGAGAAGGCCACCAGTAAGAGCACGGACAAACTTACAACTACAGACAACTTCCTCAGTCTTGCGTTCATCACTTTTTCAGTCCTCCCGTTTTATCGTAATCGGCATCCTAACACATTGCGGCCATTATACCAACACTGAGATGCCCATCACCCCCTAGTAAATCTTTCCTGAACGGCCCTAGAAACCTTGGTTCTCACCACGACTTGAGTTGCATCATACACAACGGTGTTTCTCGCCAATTGTTATCTAAATTCAACGTATCCGTCACGTTTTCCTTCCTATCGTTACGTTTTTTCCTCTTGCGAACCCTTCGTGCTCTTAGTCGCTCAAATCACTCTCTCGCAGTTCGACCATCCACTAAAGGCCATACCTGTGGAACAGAGAACCCACAGGTATGCTTCCAAATCGACTAGAGAATCTGCGCCAAGAAGCGCTTCGTACGTTCGTGTTCTGGACTGGTGAAGAATTTGTCCGGCGGTGCTGCCTCCACGATGTTCCCTTCGTCGAAAAAGATGATGGAGTCGGCCACTTCTCGCGCAAAACCCATTTCGTGGGTAACCACGATCATGGTCATGCCTCCCCGAGCCAACTCTTTCATGACGTCCAAAACCTCAGCAATCATTTCGGGATCCAAGGCCGAAGTGGGTTCATCAAAGAGCATCACGTCTGGCTGCATAGCTAGTGCCCGAGCTATGGCCACCCGTTGTTTCTGCCCGCCGGAAGTGGCCGCCGGATACTTGTGAGCCTGATCTCGGATACCAACCTTGGCCAAAAGGTCCAGGGCAAGCTCCGTGGCCTCCTCCTTAGGCATCTTCTTAACCTTCATGGGGGCCAAAATCACGTTCTGCAAGACGGTCATGTGGGGAAAGAGGTTGAACTCCTGAAAAACCATGCCGATCTTCTTGGCTATCTCCGTTGATTTCGTCCGGTGATCGTTGATGGCCAAACCGTCCACGCTGATGGTGCCATTGTCGACCTTTTCTAAGCCATTTATGCAACGGATGAAGGTGCTCTTGCCAGAACCGCTGGGGCCGCAGATCACCACAACCTCCTTCTCTCTCACCTGCAGGCTTACACCTTTCAGGACGTGCAGCGAACCAAAGTGTTTGTGTACATCTCTGGCATCGACAACGACCCTATTCGACCCGTGCTGAATCATGAGCCCAGCTCCTTTTACTTGATCTCTCCAAACGCTCCGAAACCTTAATTACGGGGTAGCAGATGATGAAGTAGAAAGCGGCCACCAGCACGAAAATGATAAAGGGATTTTCTCCCCTCTGCGTGAGCTGCCTGCCAACCCTTGTTATCTCTGCCAGCCCGATGAGGGACACCAAGGAGGTGTCCTTGACTAACAAGACCAATTGACCGGTTAAGCCGGGGATAATGATCTTCAGGGCTTGGGGAACGATTACGTAACGCATCTTCACAAGGAAGTTCAATCCTAAAGCCTGGGCAGCTTCGTGCTGGCCTTTGTCTATGGCGTTCAGGCCACTGGCCACAATTTCGGTTATGTAAGCAACCTGATGAATGACTAGCCCCAAAACAGCTGATTCAAAAGGGCTGAGTGTATAACCGAAGTAAGGAAATATGTAGTAAATGATGAAAATAATCAAGAGAAACGGAGTGCCCCGGATGACCGCAACATAAAAGGAGATGAGAAGATGAATTACCGGTACCCGCACACTCTTTAGTGTCCCCGTAACGAATCCTACAGCCACAGCAATTAGTGCTCCCACTATGGATAGCCGCAAGGTCACCAGAAACGCGTCCCCGAAAATCTGCAGTATGCTCACAAACGGCAGATTCATCTCGACACCTCCCCACCGGCAGAAGCGAATTTCTTGGCGGAAAGCCTGCCCAACAGCATTAAGACGAAGTTGACGCACACATACAGCACAAGGGCGACCATAAACGGCTCAATGGGCCTAAAGATCCTGGCGTGGACGATTTTGGCTGTATTGGTCAGCTCATAGACTCCGATGGAGGCCAGGATACTCGTGTCTTTCACCAGGATGGTCATCTGCCCAATGATGGGGGAAAGAACCTTTCTCAGCGTCTGCGGCAGAATGATATAGAGGATGGTCTGCGTACTGCTCAGCCCCAGGGACCTTGATGCTTCAATGTGCCCCTTGGGAATTGATTCCAAGCCACCGCGAACGATCTCAGCCAAGTAAGCGCCGCTGTTGAGAACTAACGCAATGACTCCGCACCAAAAATCCGGGATAGTGACCCCTACATAGGGCAGGCCGAAGAAAATGAAATAGACCTGGACCAAAAGGGGAGTGGCCCTAATGAACATGACGTAAGCGGCCACGGCCCTGGAAACGAACCGTATACCCGCCGTTCTAAGCAGGGCACAGATAATGCTGAACGGCAGGGCTATAAGAATGCTGACTAGTGCCAATTCGGCGGTGTTGTATAAAGCTCTATAAAAAAGATCAGCGTTGTTCCTGATCACTGACCACATGAACGTATACGTCATGTGCATGGCCTCCTTCCACGGCGGCGGAATAGGCAACCGCCGGTCGAAACCCAGCGGTTGCCCCCTTCCAGAACCGATCACCGTTGCCGAGAGCGGTCCACCAAATGTTTACAGCTCCTTCTGCGGTACGGGCTTCCACTCAGCCTCAAGCCATTTCTCGTACAGCTCACCAAACTCACCAGAGCGCTTAATGGTTTCAAAGAAGAGGTTCAGCCAGTTCAAGAGATCCTGGTCCCCTTGGCGTACTGCAAACGCGTAGGTATCTACCAAGAGATATCCTTCAATCAGCCGCATGCTTGGATCTTTTTTGATCTCGTTGAAGGCCACGATGTCATCTTCCAGCACCACATCACAGCGGCCTGCTAACAGGGCCTGGGTCGTATCTGCCGTGGAGTCATAAGCGATAATTTCCGCATGTTTCAACTTCTCCCGAGCGATAGCCTCACCTATGGTCCCGAGGATCACACCAACCCTGACACCGGGCTGGTCAATCTCACTAATATGGGTATAGTCCGTGCGATCCGTAGTATAGGCAATGGTTCCAGTCAACAAATAGGGATCAGCGAAGCTAATGTTCATGGCCCGTTGCAGTGTGGCTGACATCCTCTCACCGATCATATCAGCCCTTCCGGCCATGAGAGAAGGGATTAACCCTGCCCAGTCAACGTCCACAAACTCAACCTCTACACCCATCTGTTCAGCGGCTAACCTGCCCAACTCGATACAGAAGCCCGTCGGGTTCCCGTTCTCATCGAGGAAGCTGAAAGGCGGCACACCCGTGTTTATCAAGATCCGAACTTTCCCTCGCTGCTGAATGTCCTGCAGAGTATTGGCCTGCACCAGAGTAACCGCCAATAGCATAATGGCCAGTACCAGTACAGCTATCATTCTTGGCCTTTTCATTGTCCTCCCCTTTCTTAATTTCCAAGATATTGTGGCGTTACTGCTCAGCTAGCTCCCTTCCTCCTTTCCGGTAATTCGTTACCTAGTCTGTTTGGGGTTGCGCTTTTTGCAACGTTGTTACGTTTGGGTAAATAACTTCAACGTACACGTCAACAGTTCCTGCTAAAACTAACACATTTTACACCCGCACCACCCTGTGAGCCATGCTCGCACGCAATTGAAAAGACAACTCCCCTGCCCGAATCAACACTCATCACAGCAAAGGAGTTGTCTTATCATTCTTTCCCAACCGGGGCTCAGCCGTTAATGCGGACGCTGTGGTGCTTCTCGGCAAGCAGACCTTCCCGGTCTAGCCATTCCTGCAGTGCGTCCAATACAGGCACGATTTTGTCGAGACTAGCGCCGGGGCCCATATGGCCGACTCTCACCGTCTTGCCGGTGAACTGCCCCAGACCGCCTCCGATCTGAATGCCATGCTTCTCAAGGACAAAAGATAGGATGTCACGATCGCTGTAGCCCTCCGGTACGCGAAACACACCAATAGTCGGCGATGCGTACTCATCTGGCCCCACGGGCTCCAGACCCAGCTCCCTAATCCCCTTGCGGAAAGCCACGGCTATTCTCTCATGCCGCTCAAAGCGAGTCTGCAGCCCCTCCTCCAAAATCATTTTCAAGGCGGTGTGAAGCGCGCGCACCAGATTCACCGCCATAGTGATGTAATAGGGCTGCACGGCTCTGCCTTCGTCGGCAGACTCTTTCCATTTCAAGAGGTTCATGGCCCAGCCAGAGATGGGAATCTTGCGAGCCCTCATGTGTTCTACGGCTCTCGCGCTCACCGAAACCAGGTAGAGGCCCGGAGGTGCTTCCATGCACTTTTGGGACGCGCTAATGCACACATCTACGCCCCAGTCATCTACTTTAATATCCATGCCGCCCACAGAGGAGACCCCGTCTACCATGAACAGAGCATCCCGTTCTGAACAGACTTGAGCGACTTCTCGAATCGGGTTAATCAGCCCGGTAGAGGTCTCATTCTGGACAATGGCCACAACCTTGGCATTGGGGTGCGCTCGCAGGGCATCCTCCACTTGCTGCGGATCAACCACCCCGCCGTAACCCACATCTATGGCATGCACTTCTATACCATTGGCCAGTGCCAGTTCGCTCATGCGGTGTCCGAAATGGCCCGTCTCAACTACGATTATTTCTCCCCCTGGCTCAACAAGGCTGTGAATGGAGGCTTCTACGCCGTAATGCCCCGAACCAGGCAAGATAAAAAGGTCGGATTTGGTTTGAAAAACTTGCTTGGCCATGTCCACAGTATCATTGTAAAACTCGGCCCAACTCGGCCCGTAGTGCGCAACGATGGGCTGTGCCATGCTGGCCAGAACCCTTTCGTCGATGGCAACGGGCCCTGGGATCATAAGATTACTTGTCATTTCCACTCCGAAGTCCCCCTTTGCGGCTTCCAGACCTGTAGTTAACTGACCCTGGCTGCTCTGGCAGCCACGATGTAGTCTTGCGCCAGACGAGTCAATGCAGCCCAGTCCTTGGCAGCCACAACGCTCTTGCTCACCAAGGCCGAACCGACCCCAACAAAAGCTGCTCCAGCCTTCAGGAATTCTCCGAGGTTGTCGAGATTCACGCCGCCGGTGGGGGTCAGCTTAACCTGCGGAAGCGGTCCGCGCACGTCCTTGAAAAAACTGGGGCCTAACTTGGTGGCGGGGAATACTTTCACCACATCCGCGCCAGCTTCCCAAGCTGTAAGAATCTCAGTTGGGGTAAACGCGCCAGGAACCACAATTTTGCCGTAACGCTTGCAGAGGGCAATAACATCCTTGTTCAAGATGGGCGAGACAATAAAATCTGCTCCGGCCAGCATTGCCATGCGCGCCGTTTCCGGATCCAGTACCGAACCTGCTCCGATAATGGCTTTTCCCTTAAGTTCTTTCGATGCTTTGTCGATGGCCTCAATGGCTCCGGGAGAGGTCATGGTGATTTCCACGGCTATTACGCCGCCCTCAACCAGCGCTTCGCAGATATTTACAAGCTCGTCTCCGTCCTGGGTGCGGATAACCGCGACAATACCTGTCTCCTCAATGCGTCTTAGTTGTTCTTCCTTCGTCATGGCAGATACCTCCTGAGTATGCTAATTAGGTTTACAATGAAGAAAAAGGTTCCCAGCTCTGTTGCAGATACTGCAATGTCGTTGCTGGGCTTTTCACCAACCATATTCCTAACCCACCTTGAAAATCCTGCAAAACACGGGCAGGCAATTTCCAGGCGCGAGGGCTTGCCCCTGCCGTGACAGATGGCATACGGGGACTCCGCAGGCATCCAAGGCGAAAAGGACTCGTGACCATCGTGGGAGGAACGCCAAAAGTAGTAACCGAGAGCGCCACAGGCGGCATTCGGGCTGCAACACACAACCCCCATGTCTCCATCAGAACTATTGCTTCCTCAAGCTAACAGCCGGAGCAAACAGTAGGCATAAAAGCCGGCAGCTGCTCTTAACTCCTCCACGTCCACAAACTCGTTGACCTGGTGTGCTTGGGCAATGCTTCCTGGACCGATGACCAAAGTATCGATTCCCGCGCCGAGAAACAACGATTGTTCGCAGGATGCGGTAAAACCAACCACCCTCTCCTCTTTTTCCGGGAAATAGTCCTGGTGCAATTCCTCCATTCTCTTGAGGAATGGAGAGGTGGTGTCGATTTCCCCCGGGGCCAGATCGATGTATTTCTCCACGGCGTACGACTCCTCCGGGAGCTGAGCATGCTCCGCGATGAACGCTTTCACTTCATCTTCAACCTGTTGTCCCGTCTCGCCAGGCACCATACGCCGGTCAATCGTGATCTCCGCCCGATCTGGAATGACATTGTCCTTGACTCCCGCTTGCGCCATGGTAACCACGCAGCTGGGCGAAGGCAGCAGAGGATGGCTTCTGGCTTGCAGCGACTTGTGGTAGAACTGAAGAGCAGAGATCACTCTGTTCATGAGCTCAATGGCGTTAACTGCGTTGTCAGGCTGACCTGCATGGCCGGCATGGCCGTGCACTCTTATCCGGAAACGACATACTCCCCGGTGTGCAACCGCTAAAGCCATGCTGGTGGGTTCTCCGATAATGGCATAGTCGCCTTTGGGGTATCGCGCCAGGAAATCCAGGGTGCCCAAGTTCGTAGCTTCTTCATCGCAGACGAAACAGGCCACTGCCCTGCCTCGAAGGGAAATGCCCGTGTCCTTTAGAAGCTTCATAGCCCCCAACATAGCGGCGATGGAGCCCTTCATGTCGGAGGTTCCCCGGCCGAACATGCGTCCGTCTCTGATCACCGGGTGAAAGGGGGGAGCATCCCACAGCCCTTCATCCGCGGGAACAACGTCGAGATGGCCGTTCAAGACCAGGGTGGGTCCTTGGCCACCCCCCAGAATGCCCACGGCGTTAGCCCTGCCCGGCGTGACTTGATCTACAGAAACGTCTGCACCCAACTCTTCCATTCTGAGCGCCAAATGCCTAGCCGCCTCTTCTTCGCCGCGGCCCTGGGGGGGATTGACGCTGGGGATGCTCACCAATTCCGCCAAGGTTTGCTGCACATAGCCTAAATCAATCAGCCTATCGATCATTTTCGGATCCATAGAACGTCACTCTCCCCCGGTTTCGCTAACCCGCATTTTGCACATACTAGCCCAGCAATGAACCCTAGCTTTCTCTCTCCTTCTCTGTGTACAGCAACTAGTCTTCCACTTCCACAATCATCTCTATTTCCACAGGTGTGCCAAAGGGAAGTTCATTGCACGACAAGGCGCATCTCGAATGCTTACCCTTGTCTCCAAACACCTCAACAAGGAACTCAGAGGCACCGTTGATCACAAAGGGCTGCCTCACAAAGCCCTCTGCGCTGGCCACATAGCCGTGGAGATTGACGATTCTTTTCACCCTATCCAGATCGCCTACAGCGCTCTTGAGTATGGCCAGAAGGTTGATCGCGGTGATCCTCGCTGCGTCATAGGCATCCTCTTCGGAAACGTCACGTCCCACCTTACCTTTGTACTTCAGTTCACCGTTAACCCGACAGTCTTGGCCCGAAATGAAAACCAGATTACCCGTTCTAACAAAGGGGACGTACGCTGCCACAGGTTTCGCAGGTTCGGGTAGCTTTACACCGAGTTCTTCAAGCCGTTTTTCTACTTTCATTTCTGATTCCTCCCTAAAGCCCTTCTGCTCAGTTCAATCCCGCCAGTTCCGCTAAGGCTTCATGCCACTTTAAAAGCGAACCAGTCACAATACAGACCACTGTGCAACCATCTGGGACCAACCCCTTTTGCACAGCCCTTCTCACTCCGGCCAATGAAGCGGCAGACGCATACTCCGCAAACACGCCGGTAGTCGCCAGATACCTTGATGCTTCTCTGATTTCAGCATCGCTCACAGATAGAGCCATACCATTGGCCTTCCGCAGATAGTCCAAGGCATGATTCCCTGTTATGCGCTCATTGATTGATACTGCAATCGAGCCCGCTTCCTTGAGGCGTTCTACACTTGGTGACTTCCTCCGAAAAGCCGTTATTAGGGGCGCTGCGCGTTCCGATTGGCAAGCCAAAACGGTTGGCAGGGACTCGACTACTCCCTTCTCCTTTAGCTCATACAATCCTTTTAGGATGCCGTAGAGCAGATCACCGCCACCGACCGGGACTGCAATTAGATCGGGCAGATCGCTAAGCATGTCCCGAACCAGTTCATAAGCGATGGTCTTATAACCTTCAGCACCAAAAGGAGTGGCTGCGGGATATGCAGTCAATCCGGTGGCCGGAAACCAGCCCTCTTCCACCAACCCCTGGATGATCACGTGGATTTCATTCCAATCGCCATGTCTGACCTGGGCTCCCATTGCCTTCAGCGCGTTAACAATGGTAATGGAAGTAGCCTCGGGAACCACGGCAAGACACTCCAAGTTGTTCGCATGGGAGTAAGCCGCGGCGGCCATGGCTGCGTTACCTGTGGATGCACACACCACTCTTCCAGCACCAAGCTTGCGCGCCACCGCACAATTGACCGCCGAGAAGCGGTCTTTGAAGGAACCCGTGGGGTTCAGCGTTTCGTTCTTGACCAGAACTTTAGTTCTGCCCAGCCCCAGAGACGCTGCGTCCACCTCAACCAAAGGCGTATTGCCCTCCCCTAAAGACACCAGGTCTCTGGCCAGAGGCGGGAGGCCGCCAGCAAAGATCCCAATGCCTTCATACGGCGAAGCAGGAACAAGCTCTGGAGTGCTCTCGAAGAGAAGTTGCCAGTAACCTCCGCACTGCGGGCAGGCACGATGACAAAGCTCCCAGGTTTCCGCGAAGTTGCCGCATCTTGCGCATACTATCTTCATGGGTTCACCACTTTCAGAATGCTGCCCCAAATGGCCGAGCCTTACTTCTAAATAATGGCATCGATGAACCGTTTGCACTCTTCAGTCTGCGGGTTGCTAAAAATCTCTGAAGGATGGCCTTCTTCCCAGAGCTGCCCCTCGTGTAAGAAGAACATCCTATCCGCTGTTTCCCTGGCAAAACCCATTTCATGGGTGACAATAAGCATGGTCATACCGCTTCTGTCTAGCTCCTTCATGACCTCGAGCACTTCGCCAATCAACTCTGGATCCAATGCCGACGTTGGCTCATCAAAAAGAATCATCTTTGGTTGCATGGCAATGCTACGGGCAATCGCAACGCGCTGTTTCTGTCCACCGGACAGCTGGTCCGGATAGCTGTCTATCTTGTCGCTTAAGCCCACGTCATCTAGTGCTTTCAGGCCAATACTTCGCGCCTCCTCTTCAGGGATTTTCTTGACAACTTTGAGAGCTAAAGTAACGTTTTCCAGGGCCGTGTAATGCGGAAAAAGATTAAACTGCTGAAAAACAAAGCCGATGTTTGCTCTCAGTTTCCGAAGTTTGTGTTTTTCAGGGGTAACTAGTTGGCCATCGACATAGATCTTGCCACTGTCAATGGGCTCCAGGTAATTGATGCAGCGCAACAGGGTACTCTTCCCCGAACCACTTCGGCCGAACAGAACACCGGTCTCTCCTTCCTCTAGCTGCAAAGAAAAGTCCTTTAAGACGTGGAGTCTCCCGAAATACTTGTTCACATTGTCAACCTCAAGCATCGACACTTTTCTGCTGCCCTGACGCCCAATTCCTTGGCCATTTCCTTAGCCAATTCAACGTCGAAGCCAACAATGTTGTAGTCCTCATCCAAGAACCCCCAGGGAGGTCCTGTGGTTAAAACACCAACCCTTAAGACTCCGCGATCCAGAATCTGATTCAGCAGGTTGTCTGCGGCAAACGCCTGGGCAGACATGGCTACGATCACAGCAACCAGCAAGAGCATGAGGATGCCTTTTTTACTAGACATAATAAACCCCCTCTTTTTTTATGACCTCCTAGCAACAATCGACAAACGGCTTCAGATTCTAGTATCACCCACCCTCCTATCGCGCTCTGATTCTGCTCACAACGCAAAAGGCGCCTTTGCCAATGCCTGTCCACAATCATTTCCCGCTCACCATGTTGCGACACCAGCAACGCAATTGCTCTACTGTATAACTATTCGCAGATCCTCTTAAATATCCTGCAACAACCTGAAAATATCGTAACGCTTCCAGCACATTAGTTAAAACCCGCCGATTGTATTAGCACATAGATATCCGGCTTACTTTAACATGAGTAGGGAAAACAAGAACGTCACTTCCAAAGAGTCTTGCCATCAACAAAAGAACACACAAGGAACACGACCCCTAAACGTCACTTGGAAAAACCTGGGGAATACTGCTTAAGACACTCCCCTCTGCTTCTTGCGTTGACAGAACACCCTTATCACACTAACATAGTAATATATATTGTTTTCCAAAACCCCGGAGATGACAGCTGAAACGGTTGAGCGGAGACACAGGAGACGTGGGAATTACGTAGAACATACATATTCGAGCAGACGGTTCGAGGCTATTTGCGAATCTGTGCAGCTGCTGCATCAACGGTGCGTCGCCGAATCCGATGAGGAGGTAGGTCACGCGATACAGCAACCCTATGCCATCAACAAAGAATCATCTAAAGAATACGAGGGCGGTGGTCCGATGCGTTCTGTTATGCATGTGCTGAAGACGCTTGATTATCTTGAGGCGTGCGGGGCCAGTGGAGCTGGAGTCACCGAGGTCGCCAACGCACTGGGTGTGCATAAGAGTACGGCTTCGCGACTCTTGGCCTCCATGAGACCGGGAGGCTATGTAACCAGAGACGAGCTCACGGGGAAGTACTACCTAGGCATCCGTTTAGTTGAACTAGCCAAAGCTAAACTGGATCAGTTTGATTTGCGCACCTATGCTCGGCCGTATCTAGAAGAGCTGTCCCAACTTACACAGGAGACGGTGCACCTAGCCATCATGGAGCAGAAAAGACTAGTTTACATAGACAAGATAGACAGTACACACATGCTAATCATGCGCTCCAAGATAGGTTACCGCATCTCTCCTCACTGCACCGCGTTGGGCAAGGCCATCCTGTCTGTGCTCAACGAAAAAGATCAAGATGCTATCCTCGGAGAGCTTGAGCTGCAGCACTTCACTCCCCATACAATCACCGATCCTGCCCGCCTCAAAGAGCATCTTGAGCATGTGGCCGCTCAGGGATTTGCCTGTGATGATGAGGAGCACGAAGCAGGCATCCGCTGCGTTGCAGCTCCCATTCGGGATTACACCAACGGTGTCTTAGGAGCCATAAGCGTGTCGGCACCAACCACAAGAATGTCCAAGAAGCGGATGAAAGAAGTGGGGCTGCTGGTCAAAGGCGTGTGCGGCAGGCTTTCCCGCTCTCTTGGCTATAAAGAAGGGGAAGTCAACACTTTTCCGGACATTCCTTAAGCGACACCAACTAAAGATAGCTCTTGGTACTGGTTCAACCATTCTAACGGGCTAAGATAACCTAGGCGTTTTTGG
>FZPS01000153.1_pt16 | contig 23716 bp, 19 predicted proteins | sample 1817821 | NCBI WGS metagenome assembly FZPS01 (sample SAMEA104158645, study PRJEB21678) | metagenome | place: Germany | collected 2015-04-21 | reverse complement strand
ATCTGTTCTTACAGATCATACTTTCATGCATATTTTAATTTAAATTATTCCTAAATATTTCTTATTTCACCTCTTGACTTTTAATAGTTAGTCTTTCTACATACTATTTACTTTATACCCAATAGCCAGAAAACCAAAAATATAATTAAAGAAAACAGATAGTCTCAAGTTAAGTGATAATCTAGACTTGAATATGGGTATAATGGTAATAATATTCTTGATTATGTGTTTTTCATGCAATTATCTAGGTCAGGTGGTGATTTTCCTTGGATGGGGGTAGTATCTGGAAGTTAGTTATCCTAGTTTTATGTTTGATTTTTTCCGGTTTATTTTCAGCCTCTGAGACAGCCCTGATGTCCCTGAGTAAGATTCGTCTAAAACAGATGGTAGAAAACAAGGAAAAGGGGGCAAGTAGAATCAACAAATTACTTAGCGACCCTTCTAGGCTTCTTAGTGCCATACTCATAGGAAACAACCTAGTGAACATTGGGGCATCCTCCTTGATGACCTCCATAGCCATAGATATCTACGGCAATAGGGGAGTGGGGATAGCCACCGGGGTCATGACCATGCTGATCCTAGTCTTTGGAGAGATAACTCCCAAGTCATTGGCAGCCCTGCATTCAGAAAAGGTATCCTTGAAAATATCTGGTTTTATTCAACTTGTAACCACCCTTGTGACACCCATAAGTTTTATCCTGACTAAGCTTACCAACTTCCTGGTTAGAGTTTTAGGTGGGGATGTAGATATAAACAAACCCTTCATCACCCAGGAGGAGCTTAAGACCATGGTTGGGGTAAGCCACAAGGAAGGAGTTCTAGAGGGCGAAGAGAAGGACATGATCTATAATGTGTTTGACTTTGGAGATTCCCAGGTCAACGATGTTATGATTGCCAGGACCGAGATGGTAGCCCTAGATGTAAATACACCCTATGAAGACTTGATCCAGATCTTCCATCAGGAGCAGTATTCAAGAATGCCCGTCTATGAGGACACCATAGACAACATCATAGGTATCCTCCATGTCAAGGACCTCCTCTTTTTAGAGGACCAAGATGATGAATTTGATTTGCGAAACTACATCCGAGAACCCCACTACACCTATGAGTTTAAATCCACCAAGGAGCTCTTCAAGGAGATGAGATCGGAGAGGTTCCATATGGCAATAGTCCTGGATGAGTATGGTGGAACGGAGGGGATAGTAACCCTGGAGGACTTGGTAGAGGAGATAGTAGGGGACATAGAGGATGAATATGATAAGGATACCCAGGATATTGAAGTTATAAGGGAGGATGAATACCTGGTTAATGGAAGTATAAGATTAGAAGAATTGAATGAACTTATAGGTACACATATAGAATCAGAGGACTTCGACACCATAGCGGGGTTTGTAATCGGTCTTATTGACAAGATACCAGAACCAGGAGAAGAGATAGAATATGATCACATCAAGTTCATAGTAGAACATGTAGATAGGAATAGGATAGATAAGATAAGAATAATCACATAGCCATGCCATGTAACCCCTTTAAGCAGGCTTTAAGAAGGAGCAGACATTTATGTCTGCTCCTTCTCTTTAATAGTATCCAGGATACATGTCTTCCTTCTTAGGCTGGAAGGTTCCATGGGGATGCTCTGGTGGGGCGTAGATGGAGTAGAGCTTGAGGGGGACACAACCGGTGTTTATAAGATTATGCCATTTCCCAGCCGGGATAAAGATTACATAGCCATCATAGACCCTTTCCTGATAATCTAGATTGCTCCTACAGTCACCCATCATAACCAGGCCCTGGCCTTTTTCTATCCTGATGAACTGGTCGTGGTCATGATGGATTTCCAATCCTATATCATCCCCTGGATTGATACTCATAACAGTAAGCTGGAGATATTCTCCAGTCCACAGGGCTACCCTATAATTGTAGTTTTCTTCCGTAGCCCTTTCAATATTTACAACATAGGGGTCGGGACCATGGTCCATCAAAGGGATACATCTTTCCCAGCAGTCCCTATATCTATCATCATACATATAATCATCCTTTCCTTGGCTTTTTAATATTATATGCCTTGGAGAAGGTTGGAGTGACAAGCTAAATGGTAGAACCCTTAGTCCTCTTAGTCATATCATAGCCCAGCTCATAGTATTGGTTGTTATTAAATTCAAAGGTCTTGATTACTTCCATACCCAGTTTTTCTGTATGGGCCTTAAAGGACCTAGGGTTGATCTGGTTGATAAAGGTAATCATGATGGGGTATCGATCTTCCATTTGCCTCCTGGAAAACTCAAATAGATTGGGGAGGACCTCACTACCCCTATAGGGCTTGTCTATGCAGATGGGTCCATACTGGTAGGAGTTTACCGTGGACAAAACCTGGCCCAAGTACTTGGTATTGGGTAGATCCCTTATCATATATTCAAATAGGGGCCAGGTAGACCAGTAGTCCCAGGATGCAGCCATGGCGTAGGCTATGACCTTGTCACCATCGCAGCCAATGGCCAGGCCATCTTCCTTTTCTATTAGCTCCTTAAACTGCTCCTCTGTAAATAGGGTAGTGACAAAGCCATCAGGCTTGTCCTCCTGGCTGATGGTGGACACATGGTATTTCTTTTGTAACTCACTGATAGCAGGGATGTCAGATAATACAGCCTTCCTATATATCATAAAATCCTCTCCTTTAATATTATCTATATCTAGGTTATAGCATTCTTCCTCTAAAGTCCACAAAAAAACTCCTGTATGGATTATCCATACAGGAGGCTTTTCCTAGATGTCAATACCACCGTCAACCCTTATCAACTGTCCATTGATAAAGGATGACTCATCAGTCGCCAGGAAGAGGGCAACATTTGCAATATCATCCGGGTAACCTACCCTTTTCAGTGGTGAATCTTCCTTTAGATGAGCAACAGCAGCTTCTCCACCCACACTATCCACCATAGCAGTCATAATGGCACCTGGTAGGATTGCATTGGCCCTGATTTCTGGTCCTAGCTCATAGGCCATGGACTTGGTTAGGCCACCGATAGCATGCTTTGAAGAACAGTAGGCAGCTGGACCATGGTGGGCATGGGCACCAGCAACTGAGCCAGTATTAATTATAACACCCTTGCCTTTTTCCTTCATAACAGGGGCGCATAGTTGAGTTAAGTACATTGGAGCAGTAACGTTAACTCTAAAGGTGTTCTCCCATTCTTCTAGGCTAATCTCTTGTAGAGGTGTAATACTTAGCATCCCGGCATTGTTAAATAGAATATCTACAGTACCATAGGTCTCCATGGTTACATCGAATATCTTCTTGACATCATCCATCTTTAGCATGTCAGCAGTAACATAGATAGCCTCATTTCCTTCAGCCTTTATCTTGTCGACGACCTCCTTAGCCCTTGCCTCGTTCCTACCTGTAACAACTACTTTGGCGCCTTCTCTAGCAAATAATTCTGCAGTAGCCCGGCCCATTCCTGATGTAGAACCGGTTACGATTGCTACTTTACCCTTTAGTTTCATAAGATCTCCCCCATACTTAGATTTTGTTTTTGTTAATTATATAACAAGGTTATTCATTTTGCAAGAGTAATTTTACATCTATTTTATATTACCCATAATTCCTATTTTAACTCATTAATTGGGTATTATTCGGGATATCAATCGGACAAAAAAATCTGATGGTCGCCCATCAGATTCTAATATTATTCAGGATCATGAGATAATAGTTGGCCTCCCTTAGAACGTGGTCTGCTAGAAGGGGTGGTATCATAGATCGGATCTCACACTCTAGGAGTCCTATGGTGGCAGCCCTTTTATATTCTACAATTTCCCTAGTAGCTCGCCTACTCCTATCCAGTATATTTCTCCTGGAGCTTCTCCTGCAATCAGCTACCAGGTCCTCAAAGATCCTAGTAAGTCTAGCAGCAATTTCCTTCAATTCCTCCTCACTGGGGTCTAAGAGACCATTAATAAATTCAGCATGGTCAGCCATGGTATGGTTCCAAAAATCAAGGATATCACAGAAGGGTTCTTCAGGAAATTCCCTCTTCTCTAAGGCATCCAGAAGGTCAACATACATCTCCGCCTCTTCCGTAATATGGTGAATCAGGCTAGGATAGACATTAGCAAAGACCTTACATTCTAGGATTAAATTAAGGAGCATAATCTTAAAATCAATTATCTCTTCCGTAAGGTTTCTTGCCCTGGAGTTGATATTTTCTAGCTGATTTTCCAGTCTTTGGGTATAGTCAAAGTTTCTATCATGGGTTAAATCGTACTCCTTCTCTGTGATCCTGGTGTTTATTGGGATTCCGGTTAAACCAGATGTAACCTCTTCAGCATCCAGGGTATAGGGGGTTACTATTATATTGGCATCTAAGGCCCCCTGGCTAATAGCCCCATTAGCGATATCGACGGTTTCATCCAGCAGCATCTCCATGCTTCTCTTTAGGATTTCTGCCCTATGAATCAAATCCTCATTGATAGGGGGTAGGGCAGCGACAATAAAGATGAGGTGCTCCTTCATGATTCTCATGAAGAATAGATTTATTTTCAAAGATTCTTGAATAAATTCTCTTCTACTAAGCAAAACAATACCTCCCTCCAAAATATGGTATACTACATCATATTATGGAGGGAGGTAAATGTTACCTAAAATGCCTTACAAGCTTTTCCCTGATAGCTTCAGAGATTTGAAGATTATTCTTTTCGATTTCCTGAATATATTCTGCTACTATGTCGCCTAGGTTTGTGTCTATATATTTTTCACTTATCTCCTTAAACTCCTGTAGGACTTCTGAATCAATTAGATTGGTTTTCCCATCAAAGACTGGGTTCTTTTCACTGCCATAGAGAAGGGCGGTTAGGTAGTCATTATATATTGGTTCCAATCCATCTATAAATTCAGAATAGGGGTAGGTCATCCTAAAATTATCTATAAGGACCAACCTGTTGGCCAGCTTATCCCTGGAAACCAGGAGGCTACCATTCTTCATATAGGGCTCCTTGATACTTTGGGCTAAGATCCTATAATAGTCCCTTAACTCCCGATAGATATTATCACCAAAGGAATTTAAAAAGCTTTGGTAATCTATGGTATAAGCATAGCTGCCCTTATCCTCAACCAGGATATAACCTAGCTTAAGATTCCCTATTAAGTGGTTCTTCAATTCGGGTTCGCTAGTCAGGACCTTCTCCCTCTTAAGATAAACTGGGTCATTTAACCTTTCCAAGGTAAGCTCATACTTATCGAAGAGGTACCTGCTATTATCCTCTATCTTGTACTTGGATAGGAGGTTTCTTAGGACCAGGTTTTTGGCCTTGGCCTCGGCGGTCATTAGGTCAAAGTACTCATCCAATAGGAGGCTGATTTCCTTTTTGGATAGGCTATCCTTCTTTTTCTCAAGGTAGGTCTTGAAGTTAGGCCTATCAGCTATAAGTAGGTCTTTGGCTTTTTGAAAGATTTCACTTTCCTCTTCAGACGATCCGTCTACTTCTCCTGATAAAACATCATCCAAATCATTTGGGGCTTCTTCAGCTGAGTCATCAACTGTGTCATCCCCTGCTGACCCTTTTACAATTTCTGCATCTGTACTGGCTAAGTGGTTATCATTCCTAAACCTGGAGTATTTTACTAATCTAGCTCCGTCCTTACCATCCCATTTATACCAATACTCAATCTTATCAGAGTTTTCTATGGACTGGTCCAGGGATTCAGGGTCCATAGCATAGATTGAAAACTCCAGGACACCATCCTTATCGATGTCCCTGATCTGGTTATAGGTATTTATGGAAACCAGGTTAATCTTGTTTTCATTAAGGATGTTCACCAGCTTGGTCCCATTCAGGACAAAGCCATAGGTGATACCAGATTGGGAGCCTACCTGATTATGCATAAGGATTCCATTCTGGTCTGGCCCAAGCTTACCCACCACCATATTATAATTGGTATTATCATAATTCATAGGGACTCTATCCAGGAGTTGGTATTTATCCGTAATAAAACCATAAACCTCTAAATAACCTTGATCATCTACATTTTCTGGATTTCTTTCCCTAAATACCACCAGCTCTGGGATATTATCCTCATCCAAATTCCCTATCCTATAGTGCTCTTTCTTGATATAGTCCTCTTCTATAAACAGGTTGGCCAGCTGGTGCATCTTGGCCATATATTCTTCATCATTGATGAAATCATAGTCCGCTCCCTTGGACTTAATCATTGCCCTGATGCTGCTATCTAAGGACATGGCATCGGGGAGGGACTCCATTTCACTACAGGCCACTATAAGCACGCTAGTTAAGACTACCAGCAGTAAAATAAGTATATGTTTAAGTTTCATAAATGGCTCCTTTCTATTTTTATATTATATAGAGGCCAGAGATATTTAGGGTAACAAAGTAGTTACAGAAATTGTCGAATTTTTGTTAAAAAAGTGCCAAAATTAACAATAAAAGTATTGACAAATGATTAACAAGGCGCTATTATGAAATTGTTATAAGATTAACGAGATTTGTATACAGGTTTTTATTTTTTGCCAGTTTTGATAATAAATTAACAAACTTAGGAGGTTATCAATGCAAGCAAGTGAAATGATGGCAAGAGTAGATGCAATAGTGGAGGAACATGGAAACCAGCAATCATCAATTATTAGTATCCTTCAGGGCATCCAAAAAGAATACAGGTATCTCCCAGAGGAGGCCCTAAACTACCTAGCTGAGAAAATGGATATTTCTGCATCCAAGATCTATGGGATAGCGACCTTTTATGAGAACTTTTCCCTGGAACCCAAGGGGAAACACATCATAAAGATCTGCGATGGCACAGCCTGCCATATCCGCAAATCCCAACCAATTCTGGATGCCCTAAGGAAGGAATTGAACCTACCTGAGGGTAGGATAACTACAGATGATTTATTGATAACAGTTGAAATGGTATCATGCCTAGGCGCCTGTAGTCTGGCCCCAGTAGTCAATGTGGACGGGGTAGTCTATGCCAAGATGACACCCAACAAGACCCAGGAATTGGTAAGAAAAATAAAGGAGGGAACCTTCGGTGAGGATGACTAGTAGTAAGGACTTATATGAAGCTTATGAGAAATTCAAGGTGGATTTTGAAAGGGAAGGCAAGAAAATCATCGTTTGTGCAGGGACTGGTTGTGTAGCCGGAGGAGCCCTAGATATATACGAAGAATTCCAAAGATTATTAGAGAAGGACGGCTTAAAGGACCAGGTTGAACTAATCAAGGAGACAGAGGAGATCTCCCTTAAGAAGAGCGGTTGTCCAGGCCTATGTGAGGCAGGTCCCCTAGTAAGGGTGGAGCCTGGTGACATCCTCTATACTAAGGTCAAGGTGGAGGACTGTAAGGATATCATCCAGGAGACTTTTGTAGAGGATAGGGCAGTAGACAGACTCTTTTTAAGGATTGATGATGAAGTTTATCCTTATCAACATTCTATACCCTTCTACATTAACCAATCCAGGCTGGTCCTAGAGGACTGTGGTGAAGTAGACCCTGAATCCATCCAGGACTACATAGCAAGAGGAGGATACCTAGCTCTGGCCAAGGCCTTGGAAGAGATGACCCCCCAGGAGGTATGCGATGAGATAGTAAAAGCCAAGCTCAGGGGAAGGGGAGGAGGAGGTTTCCCAGCAGGTGTAAAATGGTCCCAAGTGCTCTCCTATGAGTCGGACATGAAATACATAATCTGTAATGGGGACGAAGGTGACCCAGGTGCCTTCATGGACATGTGTATCATGGAAGGCCTTCCCCATAGCATCATAGAGGGCATGATCATAGCTGCCTATGCCACCAAGGCTAAGGAAGGTTACATCTATGTCAGGGCCGAGTACCCAATGGCAGTTAAGAGATTAGCCAGGGCCATCCAGCAGGCTAGGCAGTACGGCCTCCTAGGCCCAAATATCCTAGGTACGGACTTAAGCTTTGATATCCATATCAACCAGGGGGCAGGAGCCTTTGTATGTGGTGAAGGTAGTGCCCTAATCGCCTCCATAGAAGGGGAAAGGGGTATGCCCAGGGTCAAGGCCAAGAGAACAGTAGAAGAGGGCCTATGGAAGAAGCCTACAGTCCTCAACAATGTGGAGACCTTTGCCAATGTTAGAAATATCATCCTTAAGGGTGCTAACTGGTTCAAGTCCTATGGTACTGAAGACAGTCCAGGAACCAAGGCCTTTTCAGTTACTGGTAATGTTAATAATACTGGAATCATAGAGGTGGCCATGGGAACTACCCTGAGGGAAATCATCTATGATACTTGCGGAGGCATCATGGATGGCAAGAAGTTCAAGGCAGTCCAAATCGGTGGACCTTCCGGTGGATGCCTGACTGAGGAACACCTGGATATGCCCTTAGACTTCGATTCCTTGACGGAGGTAGGGGCCATGATAGGTTCTGGCGGTATGGTGGTCATGGACCAGGATACCTGCATAGTGGAAGTTGCTAGGTTCTTTATGAACTTCACCCAGAATGAGTCTTGTGGTAAATGCGTGCCCTGTAGGGAAGGGACCAAGAGGATGCTGGAGATAATGGAAAAGATCGTAGCTGGTAAGGCAACCATGGAGGACCTTGAGGTATTGGAAGAGTTGGCCTATACGGTAACGGAGACCTCCCTCTGTGGTTTAGGTAAGACAGCAGCCAACCCAGTCCTTTCCACCCTCAAGTATTTCAGGGATGAATATATCCAGCATATAGTGGATAAAAAGTGCCATGCCAAGGTATGTGAGGCCTTAAAGACCATCAGGATCATCCCAGACCTATGCAAGGGATGTAGCAAGTGTGCTAGGATTTGTCCTGCCGATGCCATAATTGGCAAGGTCAGGGAAGTATATAGAATTGACGAAGAAAAATGTATTAAATGTGGCGCCTGCATAGAGTCCTGTGCCTTTGCAGCCATTGAGGAGGTTTAATCATGGGTACGATGACTATTGACAATAAAAAGGTAGAGTTTACTGATGAGAAGAACGTTCTGGAAGTAATAAGGAAGATGGGTATCGACCTACCTACCTTCTGCTACTACTCAGAACTTAGTATATACGGAGCCTGTAGGATGTGTATCGTAGAGGATGACAGAGGCAAGATCTTTGCCTCCTGCTCCCAACTACCCAAGGATGGGATGAAGATCTATACCCAAACCCCCAAGGTTAGGAAGTATAGGAAGAACATCCTGGAGCTCCTCCTATCCAATCATGATAGGGACTGTACCTCCTGTAATATAACAGGAAGGTGCGACCTTCAAAGACTGGCCCGTAGGTTTGGAATAGAGAATATCAGGTTTGGCGAATTGGACGAGAAGTTACCTATAGATGATTCTAGCCACGGTTTAGTAAGAAACCCCAACAAGTGCATCTACTGTGGAGACTGTGTCAGGGTTTGTGAAGAGGTCCAGGGAGTAGGAGCCCTGAGCTTTACCCATAGGGGGTCAGACCTAAAGATATCCCCTGCCTTTAACAAGACCATTAGTGAGGTAAACTGTGTTGACTGTGGCCAGTGTAGGATAGTCTGTCCAACAGGAGCCATAACCGTCAAGGACGACAGGGAGGCCTTCTGGGAGGCTATCTGGGATCCCAATAAGAGGGTAGTAGCCCAAATAGCTCCGGCAGTCAGGGTGGCCTTGGGTGAAAGGTTCGGCATGAAGGCTGGAGAGGTTACCATGGGTAAGATAGTAGCTGCCTTAAGGATGTTAGGAGTAGATGAGGTCTATGATACGGCCTTTGCAGCGGATATGACGGTAATCGAAGAAAGCCAGGAATTCATAGAAAGGCTAAGCAGCGGGGAAAACCTACCCTTATTTACCTCCTGCTGTCCTGGTTGGGTCAAGTTTGCAGAATACAAGTATCCTGAACTTAAGGATAATATTTCCTCCTGTAAGTCTCCTCAACAGATGTTTGGAGCTGTAGTGAAGGAATACTACAAGGAGAAGGACTCTGAGGGAGGCAAGGAGACCATCATGGTATCCATCATGCCCTGTACCGCCAAGAAGGCAGAGGCAGCCAGGGAGGAGATGGAAGTGGATGGGGTACGTGATGTGGACATAGTCATCACCACCAATGAGCTGGCCAGGATGATTAAGGAACTGGGCATAGTATTTGAAGAATTAGAAGACGAAGCTTTGGATATGCCCTTTGGTCTAGCCAGTGGGACGGGAATCATCTTCGGAGCTACCGGTGGAGTTACAGAAGCAGTAGTAACTAGGCTCTTAAAGGATAAGCCCAGAAATGACGAAAAGCCAGTCCTCTTTAAGGATGTTAGGGGTCTGGATAATATCAAGGAGGCTAGCTTCCAGGTAGATGATAGGGAGGTAAGGATAGCCATAGTCCATGGCCTCAAGAATGCGGATAATCTTATAAAGATGATAAAATCAGGGCAAAAACACTATGACTTCATAGAGGTAATGGCTTGTCCTGGTGGTTGTGTATCAGGAGGAGGCCAACCCTCACCAACCAATGTTGAACATAGGAGGGAAAGGGCCAAAGGTCTATATAAGATTGATAAGACCTCCTTTATCAAGAGTTCTGAAAGGAACCCAGTTGTATCCAATCTCTTTGAAGATATGTTAAAGGATAAGAAACACCTTATCCATGTTCATAAAAACTAGGGTTAGATAATTTCAGCCTGTAAGCCCTAGCACCGAGGTGGACCATGGTTAATGAAAAGTATCTCTTCAGATACCTAATCGATAAACTATATAGGGATAATTATTTGAGGGAGGATGAGATAGTCTTCCTCTTGGAAAATGTCAAGCTCTATGGCAATGATTACCTAATCCAGAAGGCTGATGAGACCAGGCGCAGGGTCTATGGTGACAGGGTCTTTATGAGGGGGCTTATCGAGATTAGCAATTATTGCAAGAGGCAGTGCAGGTACTGTGGTATATCTGCCCTTAACCCCAAGGTCCATCGGTATAGGCTGACTAAGGAGGAAATCCTAGCCAGCTGTGACAAGGGATATGGGCTAGGTTTCAGGACCTTCGTCCTCCAGGGTGGGGAGGATAGCCAATTTACAGATGATTTACTAACGGATTTAATATATGAGATAAAAGAGCGCTACCCAGATGCAGCAGTCACCCTGTCCCTAGGAGAAAGGAGCTTCCAGTCCTATAGGAAACTCCTAGGGGCTGGGGCTGACAGGTACCTCCTTCGCCATGAGACCGCCAGCAGGGAACTCTATGAAAGCATACATATTAACTCAAGCTATGATGCTAGACTGGAAGCCCTGAGGAACTTAAAAAGACTGGGCTACCAGGTAGGGGCAGGCTTTATGGTAGGGATTCCCAAGCAGACCAAGGCTGACTTAGCTCAGGACCTACTCTTTCTTAAGGAGCTAGACCCTGAAATGGTAGGACTAGGACCCTTCATCCCTCATAGGGATACCATCTATAGGGATGAGGAGCCAGGTAGCTTGGAGGATACCCTGACCATGCTGGCCCTGACCAGGTTGTTTTTACCCTATGCCCTTCTACCATCAACAACAGCCCTGGCAAGTATAGATGAGAATGGTAGAGAGCTAGGTCTTAAGGCAGGTGCCAATGTAGTCATGCCCAACCTGTCACCAGTCCATATCAGGGATGACTATTCCCTCTATGATGGGAAGGTTAGTTCAGGCTATGAGGCTGGAGAGCATAGGAAGTCATTAGAAAAGAGAATTTGCCAGGCTGGTTATAAAGTAGATATGTCTAAGGGGGACCATATAAGATGGAAGAGCAATTAATCATTGATCATGAATATATATATAGTTTGTTGGAAGAGACCCAAAATCCTGCCAAGGAAGAGGTGGAAAGGGTTCTAGCCAAGGCTAGTAGGTTTGAGCACCTATCCCATAGGGATATAGCCACCCTCTTACAGGTAGATGATGAAGATGTCATGAAGCAGGTCTTCAAGATATCAGGTCAAATCAAGAGGAGGATCTATGGCAACAGGATTGTCATATTTGCCCCCTTGTACTTAAGCAGTTACTGTGTGAATAACTGTGTTTACTGTGGCTATAAGAAGGATAATGAAATAGCCAGACGGAGACTCTCCATGGAGGAAATCCAGGAAGAAGTAATGAACCTAGAGGAGATGGGGCACAAGAGGCTGGCCCTAGAGGCTGGAGAGGATCCTAAGAATTGCGATATCGACTATATAGTGGACGCCATCAAGGCAGTCTATGATACCTACAATGAAAATGGCAACATTCGTAGGGTCAATATCAATATAGCTGCCACAACAGTAGAAGACTATAGGAAGCTTAAGGATGCCGGCATAGGTACCTATATCCTCTTCCAAGAGACCTACCATAGGCCCACCTATGAGGCCATGCACCTAAGTGGACCTAAGAAGAGCTACGACTATCATATCACAGCCTTTAATAGGGCTATGGAGGCAGGGATAGATGATGTGGGAGCAGGAGTCCTCTTTGGCCTATATGATTATAAGTTTGAAGTCCTGGCCCTTATGCTCCATAACGAATACCTGGAGAGAAACTATAATGTTGGCTTCCACACCATATCAGTACCCAGGATCAAGGCAGCCAAGGGTATGAATCTAGATGAATTCCCCTACCTTTTAAGGGATGAGGAATTCAAGAAGATAGTAGCAATTATTAGGCTGGCGGTACCCTTTACAGGAATCATCCTATCCACCAGGGAAAGCCAGGCCATGAGGCAGGAGGTAATCGAGTATGGGGTATCCCAGATCAGTGCAGGCTCCTGTACTGGAGTCGGTGGCTACAAGAAGGGGGAAGAGAGAAGGGATGAGTCTCAGTTTCAGGTAGCTGACAATAGGAGGCCCTTAGATGTCCTCAAAGGCCTATTAAAAGATGGCCACATCCCCTCCTACTGCACAGCCTGCTACAGGATGGGACGCACAGGAGACAGGTTCATGAGTCTAGCCAAGAGCGGAGAAATTCAAAATGTCTGCCATCCCAATGCCCTCATGACCCTGATGGAGTACGCCCTGGACTATGGTGATGAGGAGTTTAAGGAGGCAGTTGGTGACATGGTCTACCAGGAGGTAGATAGGATAGGCAATGACAAGATCAGACTACAACTCTTATTCAATCTGGAGAAGATCAAGGAAGGTTCCAGGGACCTGTACTTTTAGAAGGAGAGGCTTATGAAGACACCAAATGCTAATAGAAAGCACATAATTTTCTATGGTAAAAGAAATGTTGGGAAGTCCTCCCTAATGAATAGGCTCATAGGCCAGGAGGTCTCCCTGGTATCTGATATCAAGGGGACTACTACGGATACAGTATCCAAGGCCATGGAGCTCCTCCCCTTTGGCCCAGTGGTCTTTGTGGATACAGGAGGGATTGATGATGAGGGAAGCCTTGGGGAGCTCAGGGTGGAAAAGACCAGGAAGACCCTAGATAGTGCTGACCTGGCCATCTATGTTTTAGATATTGAAGAGGTGGAAGATGCCCAAGATTTAGAATTTGAATTAAAGGAGGACTTCCAGTTAAGGAAACTTCCATATATTTTGGTTATCAATAAGACGGACCTAATAGCTGAGGAAAGATTAGTAGGAATAAAGGATAGGTTTAAAGATTTATATAAGGAAATTATCTTCACCTCTATAGAGGATGAAGGAAGTATAGCTAAGCTTAGGGAGGCTATAGTGGAGAAATTGGAAGGCCTTGAAGAGGAGGAATCCCTAATTGGAGATTTAATCCCCTATGGGGGTAAGGTAGTCCTAGTGGTCCCCCTGGATAAGGCAGCCCCTAAGGGAAGGCTTATCCTACCCCAGGTCCAGCTTATTCGAGATTGTTTGGACCATGGGATTAAGTCCTATGTGGTTAGGGACACAGAGTTGGAGTCAGCCATTTCAGATTTGAAGGATGTGGACCTGGTGGTTACGGATTCCAAGGTCTTCAAGTATGTAGATAAGGTCATTTCTAGGGACATGAAACTTACCAGCTTTTCCATCATCATGGCCAAACAAAAGGGAGATTTAAAAGAATTTGCAAAGGGAATAACTAGGCTGAAGTGCCTAGATCAGATAGATAGACCCAGGGTACTCATTATGGAGAGCTGTAGCCACAACCTCTCCCATGAAGATATTGGCAGGGTCAAGATACCTGGACTAATAGATAAACTCATAGCCAAAGAAGTAGTATACGACTTTGCCATGGGCAAGGACTTTCCCCAAGACTTAGAAGGCTATGATCTAGTAATCCATTGTGGATCCTGTATGTTAAATAAAAAGACCATGCTTAATAGGATAAGATTGTGTAGAGAAAAGGGAGTACCCATCACTAATTATGGCATGGTCCTAGCCTATGGGGCAGGGATTTTAGATAGGGCAATGGAGATTTTCTCATAGGAGAAATTCATAGCCTTTTTAACTTGCAAATCATGGCATATATCAATAAGATTATATTATATTAGTAATAAATAAATAAGAGGGGTTGTGGCATATGGATTTTGTAATCGAAGGTAATTATCCAATGTTAAGATGCAAGTTAAACCGAGGAGAAACCATCAAGACAAGCGCTGGTGCCATGTCATGGATGAGTGACGGCTTTGATTTGGAGGTCAAATCAGGAGGCCTAGGCAAGGGCATAGCCAGGATGTTTGCAGGTGAAAGCCTATTTCTCAACTATTATACAGCCAATAGGGATAATCAGGAGATCGTATTTGCATCATCCCTACCTGGGCAAATAAAACATATCAAGATGCAGGGGCAGACCCTGATAGGTCAGAAATCCGCCTTTCTTGCCTGTGATCTAGGAGTAGAGTTTAAGACCGTATTTACAAAGAGATTCTCCTCAGGCCTTATAGGAGGAGAAGGCTTTATCCTTCAACAATTTTCAGGCTATGGGGACTTGTTCCTAGAGGCAGACGGTTCCTTGGTAGAGTATGACCTAGGACCAGGAGAAACCCTCCTAGTAGACCAGGGCCATGTCTTCCTATTTGAAGAGCAGGTTTCATATGAAATAGAAACCATAAAGGGAATGAAGAATATCCTATTTGGCGGGGAAGGAATGTTCCTAGTAAGATTGGTGGGACCTGGAAAAGTCATGCTACAATCTATGCCAATTTCAAACTTAGCAGCAAAAATTATACCTTATGTACCATCAAAGGGATAGAAAACACCCCTAAATCCAAGAGATTTAGGGGTTTCTTATATCTATTTTACGGTATTCCTAAGGACACCTAGTCCTTCTATGCTACACTCGATTACATCCCCAGGTTTTAGGAACTTAGGTGGCTCATAGCCAGCTCCTACACCTGCAGGTGTACCTGTTAGGATAACATCCCCAGCCTTTAAGGTCATACCCTGGGACAGGGAAGAGATGATATAAGGGATATCAAAGATTAGGTGCTGGGTATTGGAGGACTGCCTTAACTCACCATTTACCCTACACTCTATCTTGAGGTTTTCAGGATTTTCTATGGCGGACTTATGGGCCAGGTAGGGTCCCATTGGTAGGAAGGTATCCATACTCTTACCCTTTAGCCATTGGCCATGCATAACCTGAACATCCCTGGCTGAAACATCGTTAACTATAGTATAGCCAAAGATATAATCATAGGCCTCCTCAGCAGGAATATCCTTACCATCCTTACCTAAGACAAGGGCCAGCTCCACCTCATAGTCCAACTCCTCAGTGAGACCCCTAGGATAGATAATATAGTCACCTTGACCAATGGCAGGATCCGCAATCTTATTGAAGAATACTGGTAGTTTAGGTATGGAAGTGTCACCATTGGATAGGCTCTTTACCTCCTTAACATGGTCTACATAGTTCTTACCTGTGGAAAATACATTTCTTCTAGGATGAGGAATAGGTGCATTTAACTTCACCTCTTCCAAAGCTATACCCTCACCTTCAAATTTTGCTAGGATAGCCTTGATATCCTCAAGCAAATCATCAGAATAGGTTTCGATAAAGTCACTTAAAGTAGCAGGGACATCCTTTTCTAATTCCCCTAACACTAAATCCATAGGCAGGATCTTAGACTTATCATCATTCAATAATCCATAGTTTTCCTTGTGCTCATAAGTATAGGTCACAAAATACATTTCATCAGCTCCTTTAGACCATTATACCAAAATATCTGACAAGTTCTATATGAAATATTATTAACTGCTTAGGGTTGAGGTACAAAATTATAAATTACAAAATATTGAGAAAAAAGAAGGACTTTGGGGATTTTTGGAGAATATGTAAGGATAGGTAGTTTAGATTATCAGGTTAAGATTCCATTTTGGGGGTGGGATGTAATGAGACTTAATATGGAGCAAAGGAGAATTGTAGAGCTAGAGCCCAATGGGCATATGCTGGTAAAAGGGGTTGCCGGCTCAGGTAAAACAACAGTATCAGTTAGACGGATACCATTCTTACTTAATCATTATTGCCATGAAAAGGATGATAAGGTCCTTCTAGTTACCTTCAATAAGACCTTATTAAATTATATTAGATACCTATATAACAAGGTGGAAGATGAGGAGCAAAATCAAGAGAGCTTCTTTGGTTATCAAAACAAGGGAGTAGATATTACAACAATAGATAGCCTGATGTATAAGTACTTCATAAAGTATCAAAAGAATAATGGTACCAATTATAGTATAGGTGATAGAAAAGTACTTTTTGATGCAATTATTCAAGCAATAAATGTAGTAGTCGATAGACATCCTAGAATAAAATTACTTACTCCCAAGAATGCTAATTTCCTTTTAGATGAGATCACATGGATAAAAGCATGCAATATAAATGATGTAGAGACCTACCAAAACATCGACAGAATTGGTAGGGCCAGTGGTAGCAAGGGTATGCCGCAAAAGCTAATAAAAAACTCACCTGTACGTGCTGCAATTTTTGAACTCATGACTGTATATGACACCATTCTTGAAAACAAGGATAATATTGACTACAAAGGTATGAATCTATTGGCCTTGAAGGAAGCACAACAAGCCCCCATAGAAAAATACACCCATATTTTAATAGATGAAAGCCAGGACTTAACCAAGGTCCAGTTAGAATTCTTAAGATACATCTACAATGAAAAACGATACTCTTCAATATTGTTTGTAGCAGACAATACCCAGAGCATCTATTCACATTCATGGCTAGGTAAAGGCAGGCCCTATACTACCATAGGATATGACATGAGTGGCAAGAGCAGGACCCTTTCAAAAAACTATAGGACGACCACTGAAATTTCTACTGCAGCCTATGACTTAATTGAACATGATGAAAGTATCAAAAACAATGTAGATTTTGTAAAACCCTCACTTATAGATAGACAGGGGCATCCTCCAATTTATAGATATTTCAAGAATACGGAAAAACAAATGGAGTTTCTCTTTGATGAAATAAATATCCTTAGAAATGATTATAACTATTCTGATATCTGTATAGTAGCCAAGGAGAAGAGGCTAATAGAGAATGCCTTAAAATACCTGGATGGAAAGGGACTTCCATGTGAAGTACTAAACCAGCAGAATCCAAATTTTGAATCTGATAAGGTAAAACTGGTAACCTTCCATTCAATCAAGGGCCTGGAGTTTAAGGTTATCTTCCTTATAGATATAAATGAGGGAGTACTTCCCAATACCAGTTTAGTGGACTTTGATGATGAGGAAACTTATGAATCCGAGGAAAGAAAGCTCCTCTATGTTGGGATGACCAGGGCAAATGAACTATTGTACATGACTTCAGTAGACAAGCCCTCCAGGTTTATTAAGGAGATTGATAATAGGCACCTTAGGTTAAAGAGGGATTGCAGTATAAGACCATTTCAAAGTTTGGGAACCTATGAATACCTACTGACTGACCAGATAGTTGACATCAATTCCAAGGAAGAGTTAATTAGACAATGGTTTATTAGGGAGCTTAAGGATACTTATGGATATCCCTTGGAGTTGATAAATCTAGAATATCCAGTATATCATTTTTCAAGGAAAGGATATGTGGATGTGGTTGTAAGCATCTTCCATAAGGGAGATGAGATACCCTATATCTTTGCCGAAATGAAACAATTTGGAACAGGGATTGAAGAGGCTAGAGAACAGCTACAGTCATATATGGAGACCAATGATTTGGTTAGGTATGGGGTAGTTACAGACGGCCTGGAGATAATCATATTCAACAGAGAAGATGAGCTACTTAACGATATACCTAAATGTCATCCTAATTTCCTACCGGATCTGATGGAAAGAAGATTATATATCAACTTTAGAAATAACAAGAGGTATTCTTATGCCTATGATAAGGACTCAACAAGCAATATAGAGATAGCTGACAATGAAAGTAACCTAATTATAGATTTTCAGTCCCTGTCTCAGATACCCCTGGTTGGTGAAGTGGCAGCAGGTATTCCCCAAATCGCACATGAAGAGTACGAACACTTCTTAAAAATACCCAATGACTGGATTTTATCTGAAAAGGATACCTTTGCTCTAAAGGTGACAGGGGATAGTATGAATGGTATCGAGATAGACAGGGGAGATGTTGTTATAGTCAACAAACAGAACACAGCCCAAAATGGTGATATAGTTATAGCTATTAGTAACCAAGAAGCAACCATGAAGAAGCTAATGTTTATGGGAGATTCGGTCCTTTTACTATCAGAAAACCCGAACTATGAACCCATCCAAATGAAGAGAGAAGACATTATCATAAATGGGAAGGTTATAGGGGTTTTGAAGGGGTAGAATTGACTTGTATAAGATTTAAGCATCAGTCAACTGCAAAAGTCTTTATCCTGTATCTAAGAAATAAGTCATGACTATATTCAATCGACGTAACAATAAATAGGGATCCTATTCAAGTAAGTATAAAAGAATTTTAGGATTTGTAACTCTTTAACACTATTAAGGTATTCAACAAAAGATTGACTTGACTGGGGATAATGATTACTTATTCCTAGATAAGACTAGATAAGATTAGATTAGGTTTTAGTATAATCTGTATTAAAGGAGGAATTAATATGGGAAGAAGATCAAAATCAGGTGGATGTTTAGGTTGTTTGGGATATTTGCTCATATTCTTTATTAGTTTATTTAGTGGCTTGGTTAAGGAGGCAGGTAGAAAGCGAAGGCTTTAAAGCTTATTTATCAGTAAATAATCCAGAAGATTTGGAATAGAATCCGATGGTTATCATAAACCACGACCATTAGATCTACAAATATAGAGATGCTCTCCAACAAAAATGTCCGAGTATTTATATAAGCAAATAGGTGATATATATTCACTTAAGGCATTTGAATAAATATTGAGCTAATTGATGTAAATACACTTTTATGGAGAGGCACTATTAAGGACAAGTTTTTGATGGAGACATATTGACTGTCAAAATCTTATATCCTGATGATAGGATATCTACTTATTTACATTCTTTACAATGTACTGCTGTGTGTGGTCGTATAAGGGAAGACTTGAAGGGTAGTGTGATAGACTTGTAGCTATTCATCTATGGTTAAAGTTTTTTATCGAAAATTGGTATTTTAGATAGTAATAATTTTTATAAATCAAGGGGTGGTGATAGGTTGTTAACTGAATACTTCAAAGAGATCCTGGATAACTATATTGAGAGTAAAAATACGGGTAGATTTAATAAAAACCATGAAATGTTTAAACTAATTAATTATACTACTACAGATGCCTTAAATGAAATTGCAAAAGCTTATGGTCTAAAAGTAAAAGGCTCCTGTGGGGCTGGTACATGGACAAGGTATCCTTGGATAGCTATATATAATGAGAAGATTACAACTACTATCCAGCGTGGAGTATACATAGTATACCTATTTTCTGAAGATATGAGCAGGGTGTATTTAACATTAAATCAGGGATGTACAAATCTCAAAAAAGATTTGGGTACTAAAGGTGCCAGAGAAGCAATGATTACCACTAGGGAAATGATAAGAAATGCTTTAAATTATGCCCAGTTTAATACTGACAATGATTTAATTATCGGCAATGTAGATTATGAAATTGGCTCAATCTATTATAAGGAATATTTAAGAGGAAGTTTACCTAATGAAGAAGAATTTGTTCAAGATTTAAAAGACATGATCAAAATTTATGACGATTACTATAAGTTAATCTATCTTAAAGACTATGATGTTACACCTAATCACCATGAGTTTATTACTATTATTGAAGATGGAGAAAAAAGCATGAAAGATAATCTGCATACAATATACAATTATATCAGAGCAAAGGGCTTTATCTACACCTATGGGGATTTAAGTAACCTCTATTTAAGTTTGAAAACAAAACCATTTCTTATTTTAGCCGGAATCAGTGGGACGGGTAAGTCTAAAATTGTTAGGTTGTTTGCAGATGCAATAGGCGCTAACTATAACCTAATAAGTGTAAAACCAGACTGGAATGATAGCACAGAGCTATTCGGTTATAAAAATATTTATGATGAATTTGTCCCAGGGCAATTAACAAGGATAATCCAAGAGGCTTCCAAGCCTCAAAATCTGAATAAGCCATATTTCGTTTGTTTAGACGAAATGAATTTAGCCAGGGTAGAGTACTATCTAAGTGACTATTTAAGCATTATAGAATCTAGACATTTTGATTCTGATAATCGACTTATAACAGATAGGATATTTAGAAAAGATTATCTAACTGAGGACAACCCCTATGCTGGTTTAAGCTTTCCAGAAAATCTCTATATTATAGGGACTGTTAATATGGATGACACTACTTTTGCATTTAGCAGGAAGGTGCTTGATAGGGTTAATACTATAGAGTTTTCTGATGTCAGGTTAGATATTTTGGACTTCGGTTTAGAAGATGATATAGATAGAATAAATCTGCAAAATTCATGGTTCAAAACCGACTACCTAACCATCAAGGATGCTATAAGGGTCGACAAGGAATATGTAAGCAAGATCAATAAGGAAATAATAGAGATAAACAATATCTTAGCCATGGGGAATAAACATTTTGGATATAGGGTTAGGGATGAGATTATATTTTATATGTTAGAAAACAAGAAACACAAGCTCCTAGAAGAAGATGTGGCCCTTGATTATCAGATAATGCAAAAGATATTACCTACTATTACAGGAAGCGATAGGTTGATTAAGGACATATTGATAGAACTATATAATTATTGTAATCCAAGTAACCATATTACAGACAACATAGACTACATTAAGCATGCTGAAGAAGGGTTAGAGACAGCCTTGTATATAAATTCTGCTAACAAGATACTGATGATGCTAAGGGGATATGAAGATGGCTTTGTTTCATTCTGGCAATAGAAAAGTTCTTGTCCAATTAGAAAATGATGATTTTAACTTTTATATAATCGGGGAGGATCCTAGGGAAAAGGTCAGGGTTCTTAATAATAACTTAAATCAACCAGCTGCAATAAAAGTCATGGATTTTGCTGATATGGATACAATAGTAAGGACAGTCACTGACTATGATAAGCTAGTAGTTAATCCAGGAGACACAATGATGCCATGCTTTTTTGAAGATGGTGAATATCAGCTGGTCTTAGAGAGTAAGAAGGGGTCGTGTAGCACTTATGATATTTTTCATAGTGGGATTAGGATAACTGAGGATTTTCAATTAATAGGGGATTCCTTAATCGGTCTTATAGGGTTTTCATCAGATATAGGATATACTTCCATAGATATTTATAAGGATAGGGTAAAGGTCTTAAAGCTAATTATAGAAGTGTTTCCCAGCAAATTGGACTACTATAAAGATTATAAGGAACTTATAATGGAGATTAATGAGGAGATAGTATCCCTAGCCTTCAAGTTTTTAGATAAGACCTACCTAACAGGGAAACTGGTCAGCACAGATTATCAGACTAATGTAGAGTATCTGAGTATCTTGGAAATAGTATTTGATGATTTGGAAGCTGCCCTCAAGAGGATAGTCAACAAATTTAAGCATAATGTAATCACATACGAACATTTGACCAATATTCATAAGGCTAAAAGAATTTCACCCAAAACTATAAAGTACTTCAGAACTCATGGGGATGCCTTAATTAAATCGAGTAAAGGTCAAATCAAGATAAATAACACCCTTTACTATACTGAGAAAGTAATAGAAGAAAGAAAAGTAACCACAATAGATATATTTGAAAATAGGTTTGTGAAGTATATGGTCCGACAGATTTGTAGGCGGTTAAAATCTATAGAAAGGTTTTTAGACCCTGATGATAAAAGGCAAGGTAACACTTTAAAGTTTATAAGACAGAAGACTAAGGTGTTAGAAAGGTACTTAAACTTTTATTTCCAAAATATAAGTGATTTAACAGGGAACAAGAGTATGAGCCTAGTATTTCAAATGGCCCCGGGCTATAAGGAAATATATAAGAAGTACAATATGTTAAACAAGGGACTGGATCTAGGCGATGATTTATTTAGAATAACACCCAAAAAGCTTTATTCACTATATGAAATGTGGTGCTATATTAAAATTCATAAGATCCTCTGCGACTTAGGATATGAAGTTGAGGAATATGGCATATTACAATATAGGGATAGTGGTATGTATATAACCTTATTGCAGGATTCACAGGCCAAGATGGTATATAAAAGCGCCAATAATAAATTGGAATTATGGTACAACAAATCATATAGCTTACCAACGACAGACCAAAGACCTGACACGGTTTTATATATTAGAAATCCAGTTGATAGCGATAATAGAATATATATTTTCGACGCCAAGTATAGAATATCAGTAGAAAACGGTAAGATTGGTCCAATGGTCGAAGATATAAATGTCATGCATAGGTATAGGGATGCTATAGTATCTAAGATGAGCAATAGCTTTAAATATAAGTATGATACCTTTGGGGCCTATATTTTATTTCCTTATAATAATGAAAAAGATTTCTTTAATCACAGGTTCTACAAGAGTATAGAAGAGGTCAATGTAGGAGCTTTTCCAATGCTTCCAGGTAGTACAAACCTTGTTAAAGATCATTTATATAAAATAGTTAATCAAACTCCTTTGGAGGCTAAGAGTGAGAGGATTTCAATAGATGAGTATGATGACTATGCAAGGTTTAAGGTAGAAAATGTTATGGTGGTGAATGTTAAGGATAGGATACATCTTCAAGCCTATAAAGATAATAAATTCTATCATATACCTGCTAGGAGATTATCAAATGTTAGGCCTGGAGTAGAATATATAGCCTTTTATCAATCCATCAAAGCCTTTGGTGATGGAGGTGGGGTTAGATATTATGCTAAAATCAATAATATAGTTAAGTATAAAAGAGGAGAGTGTAAGGAACTACCTGCAAGACCAAGTACTGAGGATGAGCTATATCTTAGATTTAATCTAGAAGACATTCAAGAAGTCGGCCCTATTCAACCTATTCAGGCAGGAACTCAAATTGTAGCCTATACAACCCTTTATTTATTGAGGAATGCAGAAAATATGCATGAGCTTAAGCTCAAGAGTAATTTAGAGATTCAAGTCTATAAAAAGTTAAAAGGTATAGCAAAAGCCAAAAACTACAAAATTAGAAAAGAGAATGATAGGTATTTAATAAATGGTAATTCAGTAGAAATACTAGATGGCAAAGCAATAAAAGTAAACGGTCAGATTTTTAGCTACAGAGATTTGGACAGATTAGTCGACTAAACAAACCAAATCTTTATGGACTCAGCGAACTGTTCAATCTGGACCCCGAGGGAAACCTTGGTATTGAAATATATTAAGGAAAAGTATAACCTATAATCTAAGACAAAGATATAAGGAGGCATAAGATGAAATTTGCACATGTTACAATC
>FZPS01000014.1_pt649 | contig 23726 bp, 20 predicted proteins | sample 1817821 | NCBI WGS metagenome assembly FZPS01 (sample SAMEA104158645, study PRJEB21678) | metagenome | place: Germany | collected 2015-04-21 | reverse complement strand
TACTTATACATAGAATTTCTATATGGAGGCAAATTATGTCTAAAAAGTATAAGAAACTTTATTTCAAAAAAAATAATAAAAAAATAAAAAGTGTAAATAAATTTGAAAAAAATAATATAATAAAGTATGAGAATGAAGAAATTAATATAGATTTCTTAGAGATGATGAAAGAAGGCTACAAAGAGATGTCTAAAATTAATTTGGAGTTTTCGCAACTTCCTTTCGAATGCGAACTTGCAGATATTAGGGAATATGAGAACTGGCTTTGCGGAGTGTGATATTCTAATGACCACTATGGTAGTAAAAAGAGGGGACATTTTCTATGCAGATTTAAGTCCTGTAGTCGGATCGGAACAGGGTGGGATAAGACCTGTTATAATAATTCAAAATGATATTGGTAATAAATATAGTCCTACAGTAATAGTTTCAGCTATTACGTCACAAATAAATAAAGCAAAATTGCCTACACATGTAGAAATTTCTTCAGAAGAATATGGTTTAAACAGAGACTCAGTTGTCTTATTAGAACAAATACGAACCTTGGATAAAAGAAGGTTGAAGGAAAAAATAGGACATATGACTGATAGCGATATGAAGAAAGTTAATAAGGCATTATTAATTAGTTTAAAACTTAGAAAAAGTTAATTAGAAGCTCAAAAGTATATAAAGTGTATATTTAATAACTCAGAAACCCTTTCCGGGTTTCTTTTGTTTACATAAACAAAGGGGAATGTGATATACAATTAGATAAAAAGGTAACACGCATAATGAATAAGGTATGTTTTATAAAATTTAAAGCATATTTAGTATATACAAAAGAAAAAGACTATGATAAAATAGTTTTAGCAAAATAGGGCAATATATTCACAGGTAAATTATAATCTTAGGAGGATGAAAAATGTCAAAAAATATTGAGGAATTAAAAGAAATATCTAAGACCCTTCGTGGTGATATAGTTTCAATGCTAACAGAATCAAAGTCAGGTCACCCTGGTGGTTCATTATCTATAGCAGATATACTTGCTATATTATATTTTAAGGAAATGAATATTGATCCGAAAAATCCTAAAGATGAAAATAGAGATAGGTTTGTTTTATCAAAGGGACATGCAGCGCCTGCCTTATATAGTACATTAGCAAGAAGAGGATATTTTGATCCAAAAGAATTAAATACATTAAGAAAGATTGATTCAAGGTTACAAGGACATCCTAGTATGAAGTCATTACCTGGAATAGATATGTCTACGGGCTCATTAGGTCAAGGAATATCAGCAGCTGTGGGAATGGCTTTAGCTGGTAAACTTGATAAAAAAGATTATAGAGTATACTCAATTTTAGGTGATGGAGAATTAGAAGAGGGAGAAGTTTGGGAAGCAGCTATGTCAGCAGCTCACTATAAATTAGATAATTTAACTGCTTTCGTAGATTTTAATGGACTACAAATAGATGGAGATATAACAAAAGTTATGAATCCATCACCAATAGACAAAAAGTTTGAAGCTTTTGGATGGAATGTTTTAACTATAGATGGTCACAATTATGAAGAGATAATTGATGCTATAGAAAAGGCAAGAAACTGCAAAGGTAAGCCAACAATGATAATTTGTAAAACAATAAAAGGAAAAGGTGTTTCCTTTATGGAAAATGAAGCTGCATGGCACGGAAATGCACCAAGCAAAGAACAATGTGAGCAAGCACTAGCTGAAATCGGAGGTAATAGATAATGAGTAAAAAGATTGCAACAAGAGAAGCTTATGGTAAGGCATTAGCATCATTAGCAAATGTTAATGAAAATATAGTGGTTTTAGATGCAGATCTTTCAAAATCTACAAAAACTGCAGATTTTAAGGCTGTTTGTGAAGAAAGATTCTTTAATATGGGAATAGCAGAAGCCAATATGATGGCTGTTGCAGCTGGTATGTCAACTTGTGGTAAAATTCCTTTTGTAAGTACTTTTGCAATGTTTGCAGCAGGAAGAGCCTTTGAGCAAATTAGAAACTCAATATGCTATCCAAAGTTAAATGTAAAAATATGTGCAACTCATGCTGGGCTGACAGTAGGGGAAGATGGAGCTTCTCACCAAGCTATAGAAGATTTATCATTAATGAGAAGTATACCAAATATGACTGTAATATGTCCTTCAGATGCAGTTGAAGCAGCAGCAGCTATAAAGGCAGTTGCTGAATATGATGGGCCTTGTTATGTTAGACTTGGAAGAGCTGCAGTTAATGTAATAAACGATGAAAATACTTACGAATTTAAAATAGGAAAAGGAGTAACCCTATCAGAAGGAAAGGATGTAACAATAGTTGCAACAGGAATAATGGTAGATGTTGCCCTTGCAGCAAAAGAAGAGCTTGAAAAGGAAGGTATTAATGCAAGAGTTATAAATATACACACATTAAAACCTATAGATAAGGATGTTTTAATTAAAGCAGCAAAAGAAACAGGTGCAATAGTAACAGTTGAAGAACATAATGTTATAGGTGGACTAGGTTCTGCTGTTTCAGAAGTTTTATGTGAAGAATATCCAGTACCTGTGATTAAAGTTGGAGTTAATGATACCTTTGGTGAAAGTGGAACACCAGATCAATTATTAGAAAAGTACGGCTTAACTTCTGCTAATGTAGTAGAAAAAGTTAAAAAGTCTATTTCTCTAAAAAAATAATATGTTTACAGGAGAAGGCTGTTGCAAAAAAGAAGATTGCAAGTAGTCTTCTTTTTTTGCACTCTGCAAAGAGTAGGTAACATATTGTAATTGGATGGAAATAGAAATATAATATATCTTTAGATATTGTTAGATATGAGGATATAAAATATAAAGTGTGGAAAAATAATAAAAAAGTCTATTAGGGGGACAAAGATTAATGAAAGATAAATTTAAAGAATATTTAATGATTTTTATTGGTGTTATATTAGTTGCTTTAGCCCTTGAATATTTCTTTATTCCTAATGAAATAGCAGCTGGAGGAGTAACAGGATTAGCTGTAGTAATAACCCAATACATACCGGTAATTTCCACAGGAACCTTAGTATTTATAATGAATATAGTTTTATTTGTTGTAGGATTTGTTTTTCTTGGGAAAGGTTTTGGGCTTAAAACAATAGTATCTAGTTTACTATTATCAGGAATTATGATTTTTATTGAACAGTTTTTTAAGCCCTTTGCATTAACAAATGACTTAATGCTGGCAACTATATTTGGTGCAGCCATAACAGCCTTTGGAATGGGTATAATTTTTAATGTTAATGCTTCTACAGGTGGTACAGATATAATTGCAAAAGTATTAAATAAGTATTTCAATATTGATGTTGGTAAATCATTGTTAGTGGTTGATTTCATTATAACCTTATTGGGAGCTGTAACCTTTGGGTTAGATAAGGGTTTTTATGCAATTCTATCTGTAGTTATGAATGGAATTTTGATAGATAAGGTAATAGAAGGATTTAACAAGTGTAAGGAAGTAGTAATAATAAGTACTGAAAATAAAAAAATATCAAGGTTTATTTTAGAGGATTTAGATAGGGGCTGCACCTATCTAAAGGGAATAGGTGCCTTTAGTGGCGAGGAGACCCGTGTTATATATGCAGTTTTAGGAAGAAGCGAATTTATAAGATTAAAGCAATACATATCAAAGATAGATCCTCAGGCCTTTATAACTGTTGGAGAGGTTCATGAAGTAATGGGAGAAGGTTTTGGGGACTTAGGATAGCATAAATTCACCATAGGAGGAAAACAAAAGATATATGAAAAGAATTAAAGAATATTTTTTATCAACAGTAGGAGTTGCTATTGTGGTAATAGGACTAGAGTACTTTCACTTTCCTAATGGAATAGCTTCTGGAGGTATCTCTGGTTTAGCTTTAGCCATAAATGCCTTTTTGCCAATAAGCCCTAGTATTTTTATGGTTATAGTAAATTTAATACTATTTGGGCTATCATTTATTTTTATAGGAGGATCCTTTGGAGCTAAAAGTATCTATTCAACAATAGTCACATCTGTTTTTATGTGGATTTGCGAGGAAATGCTTCCGCCTATGGTGGTTACGGACAATTTATTTTTAGCTAGTGTTTTTGGTTCGGTAGTAGTAGCCTTTGGTACTGCTATAGTCTTTAATCAAAATGCCTCAACAGGAGGAACATCAATAATAGCAAAGTTTATAAATAAGTTTTTCAATATACCTATAGGACAAGGATTGTTAATTGCAGATTGTACAGTAACAATTTTAGCCATATATTCCTTTGGAGTAGAAAAGGGGTTATTCGGCTTATTAAGTACAATAATAATAGGAAATTTAATAGATAAATTTATTGCAGGAATAAACCCAGTTAAGCAAGTATTTATTATAACTAAAGAAGAAGACTTAATTGTAAATTTTATTAATAATGAAATCGATAGAGGGTGTACAATACTAACAGGAAAAGGTGGATATACAAAATCAGACACGGCAATAATATACTCAGTTTTAAATTCTAAGCAATTTATTACATTAAAACAGTTTATTAGGAAAAATAACCCAGATGCTTTTTTAACTGTTAGTGAATCTACAGAGGCATTAGGAAAGGGATTTGTAGAATATTAAGAAACTATTAAAAAAATCCTTTATTGTCTATAAAATAGGAAAAATAGTTTTTTTACGACCTTGTATTATGTTATAATAACGCTATAAGCTTAAAATATGATTTAAGAAGCTAGGCGAGAGGTGTTTTAAAATGATAAAATTTAAGAACGTATCAATGTTATATGATAATAATGTTAAAGCTTTAGCTGACGTTAATATAAGTATTGATTCAGGAGAATTTGTTTTCTTAGTTGGACCATCTGGTTCAGGTAAGTCAACATTTATAAAGATGTTAATAAAAGAAGTAGATCCAACTGTTGGAGAAGTCTTTGTGGCAGGAACTCAACTTTCTAGTATTACTAGAAAACAAATTCCATATTACAGAAGAAAGATTGGAATGGTTTTTCAAGATTTTAGACTTATACCAACTTTAAATGTTTATGAAAATGTAGCCTTTGCTATGAGAGTTGTAGAAGCATCCCCAAAAGAAATTAGAAAAAGAGTTCCAATGGTACTATCATTAGTTGGATTATCGCATAAATACAAAATGTTTCCTAGCGAATTATCTGGAGGAGAACAACAAAGAGTTGCCTTAGCAAGAGCAATAGTAAATAATCCTTCAGTTTTAATCTGTGATGAGCCAACAGGAAATCTAGATCCAGAAACAGCCAAGGGAATAATGGATTTATTAGAAGATATAAATAGAGGTGGAACTACTATAGTTATGGCAACTCATGCTAAGGATATAGTTGACCATATGAAAAAGAGAGTTATTGCTATAGAAAAGGGATATATAACAAGAGATAATAGAAGGGGGATGTACGAAAATGAAGATTAGTTCAATAAAGTATTTTTTTATAGATGCTTTTAAAAGTCTAAAAAGAAATAGAACACTAAGTATAGCTGCTATTATTACTGTACTTATAACATTCTTTATATTTGGTACATTTGCACTTCTAGGTTTAAACTTTGGTAGAGCGGTAGATGACGTAGCTTCTAAGATAGAAATTAAGGTTTATTTACAGGATGATATAAAACTAGTAGATCAGAGAGAGGTAGAGATAAAACTAGCTGAGCAAGAGGGAGTAGAGGAAGTAATATATGAAACCAAGGAAGAAGCTTTTTTAAATTTTAAAGAAAGTTTTAAAGATAATCCTGGGTTAATACAAGGATATGATTTAGAAAAAAACCCTCTACAAAACTCATATATTGTTAAGTTAGAAGCGCCTGAATATGCTGATTCAATAGAGCAAGCTATAAAAGATATGTCAGGAGTAGATGATATTACTAATCATAGAGATATGATTGAAAAAATTAGTTCCTTTATAAATGCTGTAAGAGTAGTTGGAATGGTATTATTTATAGTATTTATTGGGGTATCAATTTTCTTAATAACTAATACTACAAAAATAACTGTATTTTCAAGAAGAAGAGAAATTGGAATAATGAAATATGTTGGAGCAACAGATTGGTTTATAAGATGGCCATTTATTATAGAAGGTATAGTAATTGGATTAATTGGATCAATATTATCAACTATATTACTATTCTTTGCTTATAGAGCATTATATAACTACATAGTTTCCAATGTATTTATTGCAAATTTAATTACACCAAGCTTTATATTTGGACCTTTAGGACTAGTGTTTATATTAGGAGGAACTATTATTGGTGCAGTTGGAAGTGCCTTTGCATTAAGAAAGTTCTTAGATGTATAAAAAAGTGAAATAAAAGAGAAAATAAATTATATAATATTAAGTGGAGAGAATTCTCCACTTAAAACATATTTAAGGGAAAATTTAATGAAGTTAATTGTGTCTATAATGTTTTTGAAAGGAAGTATGTATTTATATGGAGGAGAAAAATAATCAAGTGCAAAAACGTAGCTTGAAAAAGCCGGTAATAATTACCTCAGTAATTGTTGTGTTCTTATTTTCAAATATATTTTTATTTTACTTAGGTAATGTTCTTGCTATAAATGGAATAACTATCAGAGATATTAGCAAGGACGTAATGAGTGATTTAAGTGATATAAAAGATGTAAAGAAATATGAACTATTATTTCAAGTTAGGAATGCATTGTTAGCAAAATATGATGGAGAAATTGATGATGAAAAATTATTAGAGTCCGCAATAAAGGGAATGACAGATTCTCTTAACGATCCATATACAGTATTTATGAATGCTGAAGAATATAAAGCCTTTATGGAGCAAAGTGAAGGAGAATTCGTTGGGATAGGAGCTCACTTAGGAATCAAGGAAGATAGGGTAACAGTAATTGCCCCTATAGAAGGTTCACCGGCAGAAATTGCAGGTTTACAACCAGGAGATATAATAATAGAAGTAGATGGTAAGGAATTAGTAGATCCTACTTTAGATAATACAGTTGCAATGATAAGAGGAGAAGAAGGTACTGATGTAACCTTGACAGTCCAAAGAAATGATTCAGAAACTCTTGATATAGTAATTACAAGAGATGTGATAAAAGTTGAAGCTGTAAAAGGTGAAATAATAGATGGTAATATAGGTTATCTTCAAATAACTTCTTTTGATGAAGATGTTGCAGATGAATTTAAAAATACAATTATAGAATTAAAAGATAAAGGTATGACAGGAATGATTCTAGATTTAAGAGGAAATCCTGGAGGCTTTTTAAACGAGGCAGTTGAAGTAGCTTCACAATTTATAGATGAGGGAAAAGTTATAACATATACAATTGATAAATATGATAACAAGATAGAATCAAAATCTATAGGTGGGGAAGCAATTGGAATGCCTTTAGTAGTGCTAATTGATGGAGGAAGTGCTTCAGCTTCAGAAGTAGTAACGGGAGCCTTAAGAGACTATGGAGCTGCTACTACAATTGGAGAGAAAAGCTTTGGTAAAGGAATAGTTCAACAATTAATAGAATTTGAAGATGGAAATGCAGGATTAAAGGTAACAACATCAAAGTACTATTCACCAAATGGAGAAAATATACACAAAATAGGAATAACTCCTGATATAGAAGTTTCTATACCAGAAGAAAACCTAAAAATGGAGTATGATAGAAGTATAGATACACAATATTTAAAAGCGATAGAAGTAATAAAGGATAAAATGAAATAGGAGGCTCATATGGACTTAATAATATATACTTTGAGGGCTGTAGCTTATGCCATAATTGAGCCTGTCCATATAATTACTCTCATAATTTTAGGCGTAATATTTTATTTGAAAAATAAAAAAATATCAATGATGCAAAAGTTAACACTAGGGGAAAGTATAAACTCTCCCCTAGAGCTTACACTTTCACAGATATCACTAGGAATAATAGCTGGGGCAGTTGCAAGTATAATTCTCAGTCTGCTAGGAGTTATGTTTCATGAAAATTCAGGAATAGAATTTATATTTTTGATATCAATAGTACTTTTATTTTTTAAGAAAAAATATATGTGCTTTTCTTATTCAGGTTCTATATTGGGTGCTATAAGTGTTTTGGCAAATATTTTTGCAGATATAACCAATACGGAAGTTTATTTAAATATTGATATATTAAGCCTAATGACCTTCGTTGGTGTAATGCATATAATAGAAGGTTTTTTAGTTATGGTAGATGGAAGCAGAGGGGCAATTCCTGTGTTTACCAATAAAGATAATAAAATAATAGGTGGGTTTGCTTATAATAGATTTTGGGCTTTACCTGTTGCATTACTTATAATTTTTTCAGGAGATTCAGCAAGTACAATAACATCAGTGATAGAAACACCAAATTGGTGGCCAATATTAAACAATAAAGAGACATTCTTAATATTAGCTACTACAATAATTTCAGCAATCCCCTTTTATGGGGTTTTAGCTTACAATTCAATAACTTTTACAAAGAAAAAGAAGGAAAAAGCTGTTTATTCAGGAGTTGGAATTTTAATATATGGTTTAATATTATCAATAGTTTCTCAGTTAGCTAACTATGGAATTATTGGACAAATTATAGTTATTATATTTGCGCCAATTGGACATGAATTTATGCTTAGGGTACAAGAGAAATTAGAAAAGAGAGGAAAATACATATATTATACAGATGATAGTGGTGTTTCAGTTTTAGAAGTATCACCCTATTCTTATTTTTATAGAGATGGAATAAGAAGGGGAGACAGAATAATAGAAGTGAATAATGAAAAAGCCCAATCAGAGATGGATGTTATAATGCTCATAAAAAAGGGATTTAAGGAGTTATCCATAAAAGTAAAAAGAATTTCCGGGGAAATAGTCGATTTAAAGATTATTCCGGAGAAAAACAGACTGGGAATATTACTAGTTCCTAGAATGGTGCAAGAAAATAAGATGTATAAAGTAGAAGAAAATAACTTTAAAAAAGTATTAGAAGAAATGAAAAGAAAGAAGTAGTATATAAATTAGAAAAAAATAAAAATGATATGTTCCATTAGCAAATAGCTGCGCAAGAAGTTCTAAGTTCATAATAGCTTCCGTGCCAAGTATTTTCGTTAAACTCGCATTCGCTCAAACAAACGAACAACACTAAGGCACAGAAGCTATTATATCACTAAGAACATCTAATTGCTCGCTATAGCTAATTTCACATATCATTTTTATTTTTTATTTATATACTGTTATTAGAAAACAAGATGAAGTGTTTTCGTTAAACTCGTATCCGCTCAGACAAAGGTCCAACACTAGGATGCAGGAGCTATTATTTCATCAAGAACTTCTAATTACTCGCTATAGTCTCATTACATATTGTCTATTTATTTTAAGTTTACATGTTACATTTAGAAAAAAATTATGTATTTTCGTTAAACTCGCATTCGCTCAAACAAAGGTCCAACACTAAGGCACAGAAGCTATTATATAAAGTGTTGAATGTGGAAAGTATAAGGTATAGAATATATGTAAAGTTAATATAAACATGGAGGTGAAAATATGCCAGAGTTTAAGATAGTATCAAAGTTTAAACCTACAGGTGATCAGCCTAAGGCGATAAATAGTTTAGTTGAATCAATAAATAGAGGAGATAGGGGGCAGACTCTTCTTGGGGTAACTGGATCTGGTAAAACATATACCATGGCTAATATTATTGAAAGGGTTCAGAAACCTACATTAATTTTAGCTCATAATAAAACTTTAGCAGCACAGTTATGTTCAGAATTTAAGGAGTTTTTCCCTGATAATATAGTAGAGTACTTTGTATCATATTACGATTATTATCAACCAGAAGCATATGTTCCGCAAACAGATACCTTTATAGAAAAGGATGCATCTATCAATGATGAAATAGATAAGTTAAGACACTCGGCTACATCAGCCTTATTGGAAAGAAGAGATGTAATAATAGTTGCATCAATTTCTTGTATATATGGACTAGGTAATCCAGAAGAATATAAGAAGCTAACAATTTCCTTAAGGCCAGGAATGATAAAAGATAGAACTGAAATAATGAAAAAGTTAGTAGAGATACAATATGAAAGAAATGATATAGAGTTTGCCAGGGGTACCTTTAGAGTAAGAGGGGATTCTTTAGATATTATTCCATCCTATTCATCTAGCAAAGGAATAAGGGTAGAGTTTTTTGGTGATGAAATTGAAAGAATTAGGGAATTTGACGTTGTAACAGGAAATATAATAGGGGAAAGAAACCATGTGGCTATTTCTCCAGCCTCTCACTTTGCTACTTCAAAGGAAGTCTTAGAGAGGGCTATAAGGCAGATAGAAGATGAACTTGAAGATAGATTAAGAGAATTAAATAGTCAGGAAAAATTACTGGAGGCCCAAAGATTAAGACAAAGAACCAACTATGATATTGAAATGATTAGAGAAATGGGTTATTGCAGTGGAATAGAAAATTATTCAAGAATATTAGATGGAAGGGCACCGGGAACTCCACCACAAACCTTATTAGACTATTTCCCTGATGATTTTTTAATGTTTATAGATGAAAGTCATGTTACCTTACCTCAGGCTAGAGCAATGTATGCAGGAGATAGGTCAAGAAAAACTACCTTAGTAGATTATGGCTTCAGACTTCCTTGTGCTTTTGACAATAGACCCTTGAAGTTTGAGGAATTTGAAAAGAAAATAAATCAAGTTGTATATGTTAGTGCTACACCTGGACAATATGAACTAGACCATTCAACAAATGTGGCTGAACAAGTAATAAGACCTACTGGTTTGTTAGATCCAGTTATAGAAATAAGGCCTGTTGAAGGACAAATAGATGATTTATATGGAGAAATAAGAAAGACTACAGAAAGAGGTTATAGAACTCTTATAACAACATTAACAAAGAAAATGGCAGAGGACTTAACCAAGTATTTAACTGATTTAGGTGTAAAAACTACCTATATGCATTCAGATATAAAAACTATAGAGAGAATGGAGATTATAAGGGATTTAAGACTTGGAAAGTTCGACGTATTAGTTGGAATTAACCTTTTAAGAGAAGGATTAGATATTCCAGAAGTTGCATTAGTTGCAATTTTGGATGCAGATAAGGAAGGTTTCTTGCGTTCAGAAACATCTCTTATACAAACAATTGGTAGAGCTGCAAGAAATTCAGAAAGTAAAGTTATTATGTATGCAGATGTAATAACAAAATCCATGGATAAGGCTATTAAGGAAACAGCAAGAAGAAGAGAGAAGCAGATTAAATATAACGAAGAGCATAATATAACACCTCAAACTATTGTTAAGGATATAAGAGATGTAATAGAAGCAACAAAAGCAGCAGAAGAGCCATCTATTTATGAGGTTATTAAGGAAGAGAATGGAGAAATTTCAGCTAAGGATAAAAAGAAATTAATTAAGAAATATACAGAAGAAATGATGGAGGCTGCTAAAAATCTACAATTTGAAAGAGCGGCAGAATTACGTGATATTATAAATGATTTAAAAGGTGAATAAAGAAAAATGGAATTCAGCATTTACTGAATTCCATTTTTCTTTATTGCTATATAAAATAATATAATAGGTATACTCTGCGTAAATATTTGACAATTAAGTAAAGAAATGATTAAAATTATTGTATGTAAAAAATTATTTTAAGGAGAAAAGTATGGCTAAGGGGTTAAAAAAAGGTCCTATATTTTTATTAATTGCTTTAATAATTGTATTGATAACATCATTAGTAGTTATTTTAACTAAGGTAGGGATACATGGTTATGAGGAAATTACTAAAGGTAATAAGACTAAAGTAAATAAGTCAATAGAAACTATAGAAAATACTGAGGATGTTACTTAAGACATTACTGAAGATATTGTAGTAAATAAAGAGTTAGATAGTGAGGAATTTAAATCAAACTTATATGCTTTTTATGAAGATGGGTTACATGGATTTAAAAATTCATATGGAGAAGTCATAATAAGCCCTAAATATAGTTTCCTAACTGGAGAGTATTCAGAAGGACTAATACCTGCTTATATAGATGGCCGCTTTGGATATATTGATAGAGATGAAAATTTAGTTATTGAAAATAAATATGATTATGCTTATGAATTTAAAAATGGTATGGCAATAGTGGAGCTAGATGATAGTAGCAAGCTGTAATTGATAAAAGTGGAAAAGAGCTCTTTGCTACAAAAAGTTACGAACTTTTAGATATAGTTGGGGACTATATTCTTGCAACTGAAGGAAATAATAACTATGGCGTGGGCTATTTAAATAAAAAGGGAGAAGAAGTGATTCCTTTGATTTATGATATAGCAAGGGATTTTTCGGAAGGATATACTGTTTTATATAGTGAAAAAGATGGCGCCAAGCTAATTAATAAAGAATTGGAAGAGATAGAGGTAGACAATAGAAGATTCTTTCAAAAATATTTTGATTTAACTAATGGTTTTATAGTTGGGGAAGATAGAGAGACTTTTGAAATTATGGTATTGGATAAGGGGTTTAATTCAAAGGTGGCTGTGGTGTTGTAGATAGCGAAGGAGAGGAGGTAGTCCCTTTTAATTATTCAAGTATTGAAGAAGAGGGTGGATTTTTTATTTGTACTAAAAAGGGTATTTTTAATAATGGAATAGATATATATTATGGTAGTAAGAAGTTAACAAATGATAGGATTAAAGCAGATTTTATTAGACTAGAAGGGGAAGGGGTACTAAGAATATCATATGGAGATGATGATTATTATTTAAATAAACATGGTCAAAAATTTTAAGTCATATTAATAAATGAAATAGTACAGATTTCTTTATTAATAATAAAATGGGAGATGGGTTATAGAACCAATCTCCTAATATTTTAACAGAATTATCCCTTGTAAACTTTTCCATAATTGAATACTAATGTTTATTGTGCTAAAATCTAATTTAAATATAAAAATTGATTTGGGGATTTGTATCAGTTTTTTTATTTAAGGAGGGCTATATTTATGGAAGTAAGGATTATTAGGTATGGTACTGATGATTACCAAAAAACTTTGGTTCTAAGAAATGAGGTTCTTAGAAGACCCTGGAGGCGCAGTATTTACGATGATGACTTAAGCAGTGAAGTAGACAAGGATCTTATTTTTGGGGCATTTAAAGAGGAAGATATCCTTGGTGTTGGAACTCTAAGTCATAGTGATTCTAGAAAAATTAGAATAAGATACTTAGCGGTTAATTCTAAAAATCAAGGAAAAGGAACAGGTTCCACTATTTTAAAAGCTATGGAGAACTATGCCAGAGAATTAGGCTATAAAAAGATAATTCTCGAAACAAGATTAAGTGTTAGAAAATTTTATCTTAAAAATGGTTATAAAACTACAGGTAAAATATTTGTTCCTGAAATTATACCAGTTAAGCATGTTAATATGGAAAAGAGGATATCATAGAGAATGAGAAATAAGAGAGCTCCTAAAAGGGGCTCTCTTTTGTGTATAAAAATAAATATAAAGTGAGAGATTAAAACATTGACAACAATATATTAATTGACAATAATTATAATAAAATTTAGAATATAATTAGGAACATTAGTTCGAGGTTAAAATTTTAAATATAGAAAAAAATATATACTATAAAACAGAAAGGGATTTATATTTTATGAAGGATAAAATAATAATAAAGGGAGCAAAAGTAAATAATTTAAAGAATATATCACTTGAAATTCCAAGAGATAAATTAGTTGTTCTAACTGGCTTGTCTGGATCAGGAAAATCCTCTTTAGCTTTTGATACCTTATATGCCGAAGGACAAAGAAGGTACGTAGAGTCATTATCTGCATATGCAAGGCAGTTTCTTGGGCAAATGGATAAGCCTGATGTGGAATATATAGAGGGATTATCTCCAGCCATATCTATTGCACAAAAAACCACTAGTAAAAATCCAAGATCTACAGTAGGAACTATAACAGAAATATATGATTATTTAAGACTTTTATATGCAAGGGTTGGAAAGCCGTACTGTCCTAAATGTAAAATACCAATTGAACAACAAACAGTGGATCAAATTGTAGATAGAGTCATGACCCTTGAAGAGAGAAGTAAAATTCAAATATTAGCACCTGTAATCAGAGGTAAAAAAGGACTTCATGAAAAAATTCTAGATAAGATGAAGAGAAGCGGGTATGTAAGAGTAAGGGTTGACGGTTCTATTTATGACTTAACGGAAGAAGAAATAAACCTAGATAAGAATAAAAAGCATGATATTGAAGTGGTAGTGGACAGAATAATTGTTAAAGAAGGTGTAGAAGGAAGATTAACAGATTCAGTTGAGGCAGCTTTAAAACTTGCAGAGGGTATAGTAATTATAAATATAATAGGTGGAGAAGATATAACTTTCAGTGAAAAGTTTGCCTGCAAGGAATGTGGTATGAGTATAGATGAAATTGAGCCAAGATCATTTTCCTTTAATGCTCCTTATGGAAAATGCGATCATTGTGATGGGCTAGGCTCATTAATGGAAATAGATGAAGATTTAGTGATTCCAAATAAAGATCTAAGCATAATGGAAGGTGCCATTGCCACTTGGGGAGAAGGAAGATTAAAAGAAGATTCCTGGACTTATGCAATTTTACAGGCCTTAAGTCATGAGTATGATATAGATTTAAAAAAGCCTGTTAAGGAATTAAGTAGAGAAGAATTAGATTTAATTTTATATGGTACTAAAGGTAAAAAGTTAAAAGTTACCTATGTTAGGGATGGAGTTAAAACACAGTATAATTATGCTTACGATGGTGAAATAAATTCGTTAAAGAGAAGATATATAGAAACAAATTCTAATGATATAAAAGGGCATATAGAACAGTATATGGGAAATAATGCTTGTCCAAAATGTAAGGGAGCAAGATTAAATAAGGAAGCATTAGCTGTTTTAATAGGGGATAAAAATATTTATGAATTTACAACTCTTTCAATTAAGGAAGAACTAGAGTATATAAATTCTGTAGAATTCTCTGAAAAAGATAAAAAAATTAGTGAGCAAATAGTAAGGGAAATCAAAAATAGGCTTACCTTCTTAGTAGATGTAGGGTTAGATTATTTAGATTTAGCAAGAAGCTCAGGTACTTTATCAGGAGGAGAAGCTCAAAGAATAAGACTTGCAACGCAAATAGGTTCAGCCCTGATGGGAGTGCTGTATATACTAGATGAACCAAGTATAGGCCTTCATCAAAGGGATAATGACAAACTAATAGCAACCCTAAAGAAATTAAGAGATATAGGAAATACAGTAATAGTTGTTGAACATGATGAAGATACAATGAAAGCAGCAGATTATATAGTAGATATAGGGCCAGGAGCAGGAGAACATGGTGGAGAGGTTGTAGTTGCAGGACCTCTAGAAGATGTAATGAACTGTGAAAAATCAATAACAGGACAATATTTAACTGAGAAGAAAAAAATAGAAGTTCCAAAGGAAAGAAGAAAAGGAAATGGTAACTTTATAAAAGTTAAAGGTGCAAAAGAAAACAACTTAAAAAATGTAAATATATCAATACCACTAGGAACTTTAACAACAGTAACAGGTGTCTCCGGTTCAGGAAAAAGTACACTGATAAATGAAATTCTTTATAAGGGGTTAAGTAGAATAGTAAATAAAAGCAAAAATCCAGTAGGAAAACATAAAGAAATATCAGGATACGAAAATATAGATAAAATAATAGATATAGACCAAAGCCCTATAGGAAGAACTCCAAGATCAAATCCTGCTACTTATACAGGAGTATTTGATATAATAAGAGATCTATTTGCTAGTACAACAGAAGCTAAAATGAGAGGATACAGTAAGGGTAGATTTAGTTTTAATGTTAAAGGTGGAAGATGTGAAGCTTGTTCTGGAGATGGTATAATAAAAATAGAAATGCAATTTTTATCTGATGTTTATGTTCCTTGTGAAATATGTAGTGGAAAAAGATATAATAGAGAAACACTAGAAGTAAAATATAAGGGTAAAAATATTGCTGATGTTTTAAGTATGACAGTAGAAGAAGCATTAAAGTTTTTTGAAAATATACCAAGAATAAAAAATAAGCTTGAAACATTATATGATGTAGGGCTTGGATATATAAGATTAGGTCAGCCTTCCACTCAGTTATCAGGAGGGGAAGCTCAAAGAATAAAATTAGCTACTGAGTTATCAAAAAGGAGTACAGGAAAAACTCTTTATATCCTTGATGAACCGTCAACAGGTCTTCATATAGATGATGTAAATAGATTAATAGAGATACTTCAAAGACTAGTAGAGTCAGGAAATACTGTAGTAGTTATAGAGCATAATTTAGATATAATAAAATGCGCAGATTATATAATAGACTTAGGACCAGAAGGTGGAGATAAGGGTGGAACTATAGTTGCAACTGGAACTCCAGAGGAAATAATTAAGGTAGAAAAGTCTTATACAGGTAAATATCTTAAGAAAATCCTAAGATAATTATAAGATTAAGGTAGTTGTTATTTTTATTTAAGTATTTTAATATATAATGATAGTATAATAACTAATTTGAGGTGAAAAAATGGATTTTTCGAAGATTATAAGACTGGTTTTTGGAATAGCATTTATAGTAATACTTTATTTCATTATTTTTTATGCATTAAAGATAATGTATAAGGATGTAAAAAGTGGTGGAAGAAAAAGACCAAGTTCTACTAGAAGAAGTTATGGAATAGAAGTAGTTAGTGTGGGAGAAAATGCAAACTTAGAAGAGGGATCTATTTTATTACTAAGAGATATAATTACCATAGGTAGAAAAGAAGGTAATACAATAAGACTTAGTGATCAATATGTATCTGGAAATCATGCTGAAATTAAAATTAAAAATAACGAAATAATTATTAGAGATTTAAAAAGCACTAATGGTATTTTCGTCAATGATGTAAGAATTAAAGAATATTTTAAACTAAGAGCAAATGATAAGTTTAGAATAGGTAGTGCAATATTCAAAGTTATTAGATCAGATAAGAATTAGGAGTATAAATATGAATACATTGAAGTTAGAAAAAAGAGTACTTAAATTAATTTATTTATTATGTATTTTAATATTTACTAACCTGGCACTACTTGAAAAGCCTCTTAACAAAAATGCAATTTTTATAGGATTAGGACTTTGCCTTATAATAGGGTTTTCTCATTATTTAATAAGAAGATTCTATCCAGGAGGAGATAAATTCTTATTTATATTTTCAAGTATATTAGCAGTTGTTGGGGTGGCTGTACTTTTTAGAATAGACCAAAGTATGGCAATTAAACAATTATTGTGGGTAATACTAGGAATAACTGCTTACATAGTCATTTCGGTGGCCTTACCTAACATAAGTAAGTTTGCAGATTACGAAAAAATATATATGATTATAACTCTAATCTTTATGCCAATGGGATTACTTTATGGCCTTATATTTAATGTTGAAACTAATGGGGCAATGAACTGGGTTTATTTTGGCCCCTTTGGATTTCAACCTTCTGAATTTGGAAAAATATCCTTAATATTATATTTAGCTTCTTCCTTAAAGGACTACGAAAGCAAGAATAATATAAAGGCAGATTTTAAACAACTTATAATACCAGCCCTTATTGTAATGTATTCCTTAGTATGCATGGTTCTTCAAACAGACTTAGGATCTACACTAATATTCTTTGGTATAGCAGTTACTATGCTTTATATAGCAACTTCTAAGAAGAAATATGTGTTTACATGTCTTGGGCTTTCTGCAGTAGGAGCTATAGGTGCTTATGGGGTCTTTAGCCACGTTAAGCGAAGAGTTATGGTATGGCTTGATCCTTGGAAATATGCAAATGATGAAGGTTATCAGATAGTGCAAGGTTTATATGCGATAGCTTCAGGTGGATTATTGGGAGTTGGACTGGGAAAAGGTTATCCAGATTTAATATTTGCAAGTGAAAGTGACTTTATCTTTGCAGTAATATGTGAGGAATTTGGAATGGTATTTGCAGTAGGAATTATGATACTATACTTCCTTTTATTTTATAGGGGGATTAGAATAGCCTTTGTGACTAGCGATAAGTTCAGTCAGTTATTAGTAGTTGGACTAAGTACCATGATAGCATGTCAAACTTTAGTTATAGTAGGAGGAATATTTACTGTAATACCACTTACAGGTATAACCCTACCTCTTATAAGCTATGGAGGAAGTTCAATGCTTTCAATGTTCTTTGCACTAGGAATGTTACAAAAGGTATCAGAGGAAAATTAAATAAGGAGGAAGTTATGAATTCTCTAGCAAAAAATGTAAAAAAAGTAATGATAATATTTCTCTTTTGTTTTATAGCATTAATATCCTATATAGCATATTTTCAAGTATTCAAGGGACCTGACATAGCAGCAGATTCAGGTAATAAAAGACTTTGGGCAAAAAGAAATGAAGTAATAAGAGGAACTATTTATGATAGAGATGGAAATCCTGTAGCTAATAGTACAAGAATTGATGAATATAATCAAAGCAGGAATTATGAATATGGAGATTTATATGTTCATGCTTTAGGTTATATAGATGAAAGATATGGTCTTACAGGACTAGAAGAAGAATTTGATGATGAACTGTCAAATTATAATGGTTTTACTAATAACTTTAGAAGTTTATTAAAGGATTTTGATTTAAAAAGCATTATAGAAAATAGAGATGAAGAAAAAGTAGGAAATGGTATAGTTACAACCCTAGATTATGATCTCCAAAGGGTTGCTTATGATGCTTTAGGAGATAGAAAGGGATCAGTAGTTGCCTTAAATCCTAAAACAGGTGAAATTCTTGCCATGGTTTCTAAACCAACCTATGATCCAAGTAATTTAGAGGGAGCAATGGAGGCTGCTAATAGTGGAGAAGACACTGAAAGCAGGTTGTTAAATAGGGCAGTATACGGCATATATCCCCCTGGATCAGTTTATAAAACTGTAACATTAGCTGCAGCAATTGAAAATGATCCAGCTATAGTTGAGAGAATCTTCGATGATCAAGGTAAAATTACCTTTGAGGATGGAGCAGAACTTAATAACTATTTAAATCAAGCCCATGGGAACATAGATTTACAAATGGCCTATAGAGTATCAAGTAATGTTGTATTTGCTACCCTAGCTATGGAAATGGGTAATGAAAAATTAAAGGAAGTTTCAGAAAGATTTGGATTTAATGCAAGAATACCAGGAGTAGGTGTTTCTATATCTCAAAGCAATTTTCCAACATTAGAGGAATATGAATTAGGTAACATGGCTCAAAGTGGAATTGGTCAAGGAAGTGTTACTGTAACACCTATGCAGATGGCAATTGTGTCAGCAGCAGTAGCAAATGATGGTGTTCTTATGCAGCCTAAGTTGGTGAATAAAATAGTTGATAAAGATGGAAATACAATAAAAGAAATAGAAAATAAGGTGTTAAAGAGTGATGTTATATCCCCAGAAATAGCATCTATTGTAAAAGAATATATGGGTTATTTGGTGTCCAATAACATATATAGATGGCCTTATTTTGATGGTACAAATGCTGGGGGTAAGACTGGTACAGCAGATTATATGGAAGATGGGGTAGAAGCTATACCTCATGGCTGGTTTATATCAATAGCACCAGTGGATGATCCTACAATTGCCGTTGCAGTTATAGTTGAAAATGGAGAAAATGGAGCAGGCTCAGCGGCAGATATTGCATCACAAGTGGTTAGCCAAGCGGTTTTAAACAATTAAAAATTCAAAATGCAAAATGCACAATTTAGGTGGATTTTCAGAGGGCTGAAAATCTACAAATATATATGGAGATAATGAACAACCTTCTTTGTTCATTATCTCTTTTTTTGTTTGGAATAGATATACCACTATTCTACATTTATCATCAATTATCCTTAGCTATTATTAACTGATTGGACTTATAATTCATATATTAAAATGTAAAACTCTTTAAATTTAAAAATACAACAGAAAAAATTAGGATTAAGGAGAAGGATATATGTTTAGGTTTGAAGAATTAAAGGTAGATGGATGTTATTTAATAACCCCTATGGTTTTAATGGAAGATAAATGTGATTTTATAAAAATTTTTAATAATACACAGTTTAATATTTATGGATTAAGTACAGAATTTAAAGAGGAATGTTATGCAATTGCCAAACCAGGCGTAGTTAGAGGAATCCACTTTCAAAAACCTCCAGAAGAACACGATAAATTAGTTACATGTTTAAGTGGTTCAATCCAAGACGTTGTGGTAGACTTAAGAAAAAACTCAAGAACATTTGGGAAATATACCATGGTAGAGTTAAACGAAAACAATAAGAATATTATATATATACCAAAGGGCTGTGCCCATGGTTATTATATAAAGGGAGAAAAAACTGCTATAATCTACTACAAAGTTACAAAACCATATATCTTAGAATTAAGAGATGGAATACACTGGTCCTCACTAGACATACCTTGGGATTTTCTAGGTAAGCATGAAGTTGAAGTAGAAGAAGAAGATAAGACATGGCCAAAATTCGAAGATTTTCAATCACCGTTTTAGCAAAGCCTTACCAGTTTTCAGTTTTCAGTTAACAGTTTTCAGTTTTCAGTTAACAGTTTTCAGTTTCGGAATAAACTGCTACGCAGTTTAAAAAAATAATTTTCGTAATTCAGCTTTGCTGAATTATTTCCTTAACTGAAACTGAAAATTGAAAACTGACAACTGATTAATTTTTCCTTTTGTTTACTTGCGGTTATAATGTTAAAATTTATATACAAAGGAAAAAGCTTTTTGGAGGATTGTAATGTTTGATTTTGAGTATCATTTAAAGAACTTACCAGAGAAGCCTGGTGTTTATTTAATGAAAAATTCTCTTGGAGAAGTTATTTATGTTGGTAAGGCTAAAATATTAAAAAATAGAGTTAAGAGTTATTTTCAAAATTCTAAAAATCATACTGAAAAAGTTAAGGCTATGGTTAAGAATATAGCAGAGTTTGAATATATAGTAACCGATAATGAAATGGAAGCTTTAATTCTAGAAGGTAATTTAATAAAAAAATATAGCCCAAGGTACAATATACTACTTAAGGATGATAAATTTTATCCCTTTATAAAAATAACAACTAATGATGATTTTCCTAGGGTATTTGTAACTAGAAGGTATGCAAAAGATGGCGGAAAATATTTTGGGCCCTATACAAATGGAACAGCAGTTTACGAAACAATAAAATTAATATACAAAATATTCCCTGTAAGGGATTGTAAGTTAATGATTAGGGAAGATGGCCCCAAGGTTAGACCATGCTTAAATTACCATATTAAAAAATGTGTAGCCCCCTGTGCTGGATATATATCAAAAAGTGAATACAGGGAAATGATTGATCAAATTATAGACATACTTAGTGGTAAAGATAAAAAAATAAAAAATTACCTTAAGGAAAGCATGGAGGAAGCTTCTAAAAATCTAGATTTCGAGAAAGCAGCCAAGTTAAGGGATAAAATATTTGCTATAGAAAATATTGTAGAAAAACAAAAGATCTTTAAAACTATGGAGGGTGATGAGGACTTTATTAACATCTACCAAGACGAAAAAGATAGTTGTATTCAAGTTTTCTTCTCTAGAGATGGAAAAATAACAGGAAGGGAAGATTTTATATTTGAGAATACTGTAAATGAAGAAATAGGAGAAATTCTGGAGGAATTTATTACTTCTTTCTACGGAAGAACAGCCAAGGTACCTAGATATATTTATGTTCCGAAGATAGAGGAAGTAGAATTGCTTGAAGAATTCCTAAAGATAAAAAGGGGAGCTAGAGTAACAATAAAAATACCACAAAAAGGCCAAAAGAAAGAAATGCTTGAAATGGTAAAAAGCAATGCTAAGGTTACTTTAGAAAAGTTCAAAGATAAAATCCTTAGAGATAAAATGGTAAATAAGTTATCGTTAGAAGAATTAAGAGATTTATTAGATTTAGATGAACCTCCATTTAGAATAGAAGCCTATGATATATCAAATATTCAAGGTGTAGATTCAGTTGGGTCTATGGTAGTATTTGAGGAGGGAAAAGCTAAAAATAGCGATTATAGAAGATTTAAAATAAAATCAGTTAAAGGTGCTAATGACTATGATAGCATGAGGGAAATACTAGAGAGAAGATTTACCCATGGGTTAAAGGAAATTAAAGAAATAAAGGAAAGAAATTTAAACTTTTCATCAGGAAAATTCTCCTTCTTCCCAGATCTTATAATGATGGATGGGGGAAAGGGGCAAGTTAATGTTGCCTTAGAAGTGTTAGACAAATTAAATATTAATATTCCGGTTTGTGGCTTAGTAAAAGATGATAAGCACCAGACTAGGGGAATTATATATAACAATAATGAACTTATAATTAAGAGAAGTTCAAACTTAATGCAAATGATTAGGAGAATACAAGATGAAGTCCATAGGTTTGCAATTACATATCATAGGTCTTTAAGAAATAAAAGGACTCTCCATTCAATTTTAGAGGATATACCAAATATAGGAGAAAAGAGAAGACGAAATTTATTAATGAAATTTGGCAGCGTTGAAAATATAAAAAATGCTACCTTTGAGGAATTACTAGAAACACCAAGTGTAGATAAAAAAGCAGCTCAAAGTATAATTGATTATTTTACTGTTAAAGAAAAGCTGTAACAAAGAGAAGAAAGTAGATATAATATGAATATATGAATAAAAAATGTTGTTTATTATATGTTTTTATTTTATACTAGGTAAAGATAATTACTACGTTTTATAAGGAGTTAGGTATGAATCAATATAAAAATTTAAAAAGTTTATTCGAGGAGTTCTATAAAAAAGAAAATGTAATGATTGATTCTGAAATGAAGAATCATGTTTATTTTAGAGTAGGTGGACCTGCTGATATACTTTTGATTCCAGAATCTAAGGAACAAGTTTTAAAAACCATAAAAATATGTAGAGAAAAAAGCATACCTTTCTATGTAGTTGGCAACGGATCTAATTTACTAGTTAAAGATGGTGGAATAAGAGGAGTTGTAATAAAGCTAAATGAACTAAAAAACATAAGAGTAGAAGGAGATGTACTAGAAGCAGAGTGCGGAGCTATGCTGAAGGATGTTTCCAAAGAGGCTTTAAAGAACTCTCTAACAGGGCTTGAATTTTCCTGTGGAATACCTGGAACTGTAGGGGGAGCTGTTTTTATGAATGCAGGAGCCTATGATGGAGAAATTTCTCATGTTATAGAATCGGCAGAAGTAATAAATGATAAAAACGAAGTAGTAGTTCTATCAAAAGAAGAATTAGAACTAGGATATAGATCATCAATCGTTATGAAGAAAAACTATATAGTATTATCAGCAAAATTTAAGTTAAAGAAAGCTGAAATTAGCAGAATAAAAGAAACTGTAGATGAATTAACTAAGAGAAGGGAAGAAAAGCAACCTTTAGAATATCCATCAGCTGGAAGTATTTTTAAAAGACCAAAGGGATATTTTGCAGGAAAGCTTATACAAGATGCAGGATTAAAGGGATACAGCATTGGCGGTGCGGCAGTTTCAGAAAAACATTCAGGCTTTGTAATTAATAGAGGTGGAGCAACTGCTAAGGACATAATAAACTTAATAGAACATATTCAAAAAGAAGTAAAAGCACAGTTTGGTGTGGAACTTCATCCTGAGGTTAGAATAGTAGGAGAAGACTGATATAATTTACAATGTAGAATGTACAATTAATGTAGAATTTACAATTGAGGATATAATTCAGCTGTGCTGAATTGTGGAAAATTATATGTTAAAATTTTAAAGCGATTTTAAC
>FZPS01000074.1_pt197 | contig 23762 bp, 19 predicted proteins | sample 1817821 | NCBI WGS metagenome assembly FZPS01 (sample SAMEA104158645, study PRJEB21678) | metagenome | place: Germany | collected 2015-04-21 | reverse complement strand
CCGAATACTCGCTTATGCAGTTGCTCCGGACTATGATCCCAATTTGCCTGCTGCCTCTGAGCCGGAGAACTGGAGGAACCGGATTATTATGGACTTGATGGAGCCTGGCTCTACTTTCAAGGTTGTTGCTTTTTGTGCGGCTCTTAATGAAGGGCGCTACGGAGTGAGGTCTCCTGTTGATTGCTCTTCCTGGAACCGAGCAGAGTGGGGCAGGCGCCCCAAAGAGGCCAGTGGCGGTGATTACGGGACACTGACGATGGAAGAGATGTTGGCCAAATCGTCAAATATCGGTTTTGCCAAAATGGGTTGGATGCTTTCCCCTTCAGTCCTGAACCAATATATACGAAATTTTGGATATCGCTCACCAACTGGAATCATGCTGCCTGGGGAGCGAACCCATACAAATAATGCAATTATCCCAGACAAGGATAAGCTCAGCATTAGCCGGGTGCCGATAGGCCAGGGGATAGCGGTGAACCAGTTACAGACCACAATGGCCATGGGCGCAGTGGCCAATGGAGGCATCCTGATGCGCCCACAAATCTTGGACCATCTGGAGGACCGTTCCGGCCGCTACGCTTATGAGCAGATGCCCCAGCCGGTGCGGCGAGTGATGAGCGAAAAGGTCGCTAAAGAGGCTGTGCAGGCGCTCAGGAAAGTGACCGAAAGAACACGGACGCAGACTGGGACGGCCTGGCGAGCGGATATGAAGTACCATACAGTGGGCGGTAAAACCGGAACAGCGCAAAAGGCAGCCCCTGGCGGTGGCGGGTACCATCCCGATAAGTATTATGCCTCTTTTGTCGGTTTTTTCCCCACAGCTGATCCGGTGATTGTGATGAGCGTTGTGGTTGATGAGCCCAGCAGGGCAAGCGGTTATTATGGCGGTACTGTTGCAGCTCCAATATTTAAAGACATAGCCGAAGGGATTGCCATTTATTGGGCGATTCCTCCTGACAAAGAATTGGAACCTCCAACCCAGAGAAGATGAAACTCTCCCAATTAATAGTGCCATTGGGCAAAGTGCAAACGGTAGGCTCCTTGGAGCGTGAGGTGACGGGGATTGCCTATGATTCGCGCTGTGTAACGCCTGGCAAACTCTTTGTTGCCATTCGCGGTGCTGAGTGCGACGGGCACAACTATATTGCCGATGTGGCAGACCGCGGGGCGGTTGCGGTGGTTTGTGAGAAAAAAGGTTCCAGTGGCGGAAAGATGACGCGTATTATCGTGCCGGACACTCGCGCTGTTTTACCTCAGATCGCCAGTACTTTTTACGGGTTTCCTGCAGAAAAACTGAAAATGATCGGTGTTACCGGCACCAATGGCAAAACAACGGTAACCTTTCTGTGCAAATATATTTTGGAGGAAGCCCTTATCCATACGGGGCTTCTGGGGACAATTCGCTATGAGATCGGCGACAGGGTGATTCCTGCACAGCGAACAACCCCCGAATCTCTGGACCTTCACTTCATGCTTTCAAAAATAGTGGATGACAATGGGCAATGCTGCGTGATGGAGGTCAGTTCCCATGCTCTGGAACAGCATCGTGTTGATGGAGTCCAATTTGATGTTGGGGTTTTTACAAACCTCACCCACGACCATCTGGACTACCATGGCAACATGGAGAATTACTTTGAAAGCAAAAAGCGTTTGTTCATTGAAGGGATAAAGGGCAGAAAAGATTTCAAAGCGGTCGTGAACGCAGATGATCCCTTTGGTCGGGAGCTCATCGCAGAGCTGAGCGGCAAGTGTGAACTTTTATCTTATGGGCTTAAAGAGGAGGCCTCTCTGACGGTTTCGGAGGTTGAGCTCTCTTCTCATAAAACCAGAATGAGAGTTAAAAGTCCACAGGGAGAGTTCATGCTGGAGACACCGCTGATTGGACGCTATAATATCTCCAATACGTTGGCAGCTGTCGGGGTGGGGCTATCCTTTGGGGTTAGCCACCAGACCATAGCCTCAGCCCTGGGCAAAGCGGCAGCGATCCCGGGGCGCCTGGAGCAGCTGGATGCCAAGCAGCCTTTTAGCGTTTTAGTTGATTATGCCCACACGGCCGATGCGATGCAGAATGTACTGAGCACGCTTAAGGAAATTACAAAAGGCCGTATTCTTTTACTTTTTGGATGTGGAGGCAGTCGCGATAAGAGCAAAAGATTGAAAATGGGAGAGGTTGCCGCTTCTCTGGCAGACTATACTTTAATCACAACCGACAATCCTCGAAGAGAAGAACCACGCGATATCGCCAGCCAGGTGGAAAGCGGTTATCTTTCTAAGCGTCAGGATGGATACGAGGTAGAGTTGGACCGCTCATTTGCAATCGAGCGAATTATCAAGATGGCCAGGAAGGGTGATGTAGTTGTTTTGTGTGGCAAAGGGCACGAAACGTATCAGGAGTTCCATGGATTGGTCGTACCCTTTGACGATCGACTTCATGCGATGAACGCGCTGGCGAATTTGGGCTATCATGCCGGAATGGATTAGGACGAGTGGAAGCCAGGACATTAAGATTTATGAGTGAGGCGGCCGAAGGTTTGATTTACTTCGGTGAGGCGGATATTTCCGTAAAAGGGATCTTTACAGATAGCCGCAACCCGCTCAATGGAGGAGCATTCCTGGCTGTAAAAGGTGAGTATTTTGATGGGCATGATTTTATCGAATCGGCAGCCAGGGCAGGCTGCAAGGTTTTTATTGTGAGCCGTATTGAAGGAATTCGCTTTCCTGAGAAAAGCTCTGTTTTGTGGGTGAGGGATACGGTGGAGGCTTATGGAAGAATTGCTGCAGCCTATCGAAAAAGTTTTAAAAAGGTAAAAGTTATTGCTGTCTGTGGTTCCAACGGCAAAACAACAACCAAGGAGCTGATCGCAGCGGTACTTTCCAAAAAAGGGAAAACTTTGGCCAGCCAGCGAAGCTATAATAACCACATCGGGGTGCCGCAAACATTATTGGAGCTGGACAGCTCCCACTCCTATGCCGTTATTGAGGCCGGCACTAATCACCCCGGAGAGCTGGCCCCGTTGCTCAAAATGATTGATCCCGATTATGGCGTGCTGACTAGTATTGGTAACGAGCATCTGGAGTTTTTTGGGGACTTAGATGGAGTCCTCGAAGAAGAGGGAAGTATAGCGGAAGCTTTGCCGGCCGGAGGTGCCCTCTTTATTGCCGAAGATTGCTATGGCAGCCGGGAAGTTATTGGGCGGCTCAAAAAAGGAGTGCGCTCTATAGCAGTGAGCCGCCAGAGCCCAGAGAGTGCTGAGCTCTATGGGGAACTGGTGAGCATCAGTTACAACGGGACCACTTTTAAAGTATTTCCAAAAGCCAAGGAGGTGGGCAAAGGTCAAGAGGACACTCGTTTGAGGCAAGGCAAAATACGTTCTTTGGGGGCGCACCATATCATCAACGCACTTCTTGCAATCTGTGTTGGTAATGAAATGGGCGTTCCGGAGGATGAGATTTACCAGGCATTGAGCGAGTGTCCCGCCCCAGAAATGCGGACTGAGATAAAGATTGCCCGCGGCGTGACGCTCCTGGTCGATTGCTATAATGCGAACCAGGACTCAGTCTGCGCTGCTCTGGAAACATTGATGCACTTGAGAAACAGCGGAACCGGCAAAGCGGTTGCCCTTTTGGGGACAATGGGCGAGCTGGGCCAAAGTGCGCCGCTATCTCACCGGCAGGTTGCGCTCAAGGCTGCGACCGTTGGAGTGGATCGAGCGCTCTTTTGCGGAGAATATGCAGGCGAGATGTGCGAGGTTTTCCTGGCAAATGCTTCGGCAGGGCAATTTTCAAAAGCTTTTGAATCGCCGGAGGCTTTACTGGAGCAGGCCGACGAATATATCAATGCAGGTGACTCTGTGTTATTGAAGGCCTCACGCTCCCAGCGGTTTGAGCGCCTGGTGCAGAGGTGGAGCTTGGAAGTATGATTTATCAAATCACTCAATACATACAGGAGATAGCGAAGGCTCAAGGCTGGGAAGAAGCTGTTTCCTGGCTGCGCATTTTTTCTTATGTATCGGTGAGGGCGGTAGGTGCAGCGCTGACGGCATTCACTCTTTGTATGCTTTTGGGCAGGAGTGTGATCCAGTGGCTCAGCGACATTGCGCCCGAGACACATACTCCGGAGTGGGCCAAAAACACTCCTGGTAAAAGCGAACCCAAACAGGCAGAAGAGGCAGTGAAGGAAGCGCTCAAAAAGAAGCAGGGAGTCCCCAGTATGGGCGGTATCCTGATCGTGGGGGTGATGGATGTGAGCGCTCTTTTTTGGGGCGTCTGGAATGAGCTGCTGCTATTGACCGTTCTGAGCATGATCGTCCTGGCGGGGCTCGGTTTTTATGACGATTACCGCAAGGTAACGCGTCAGGGAGAGGGTTCATCGGAGCTGGTAAAAATCGGTGTTCAACTGGCTCTTGGTTTGACTCTGGTCTGCTATCTTTACATGGATGCCAGGGTTTCCTTTTTAATTGAAGAGGTGATGGTTCCTTTTTACAAGGAGCCGATTCTGGCGACAGGCGTTGTCTCTTCAATTGTTGGAGCCATTATTGTGATTCTGGCGGTGTTTGGCAGCAGTAATGCGGTTAATTTGACTGATGGTTTAGACGGCTTGGCAATCGGCTGCTCATTGATTTGCACGGTGGTTTTTTTGGTTCTTACTTACCTGACAGGTCGCGTGGATTACTCGACTTATTTGAACTTGACCTACGTCCCCGGCGCCTGTGAGCTGACTGTTTTTTGTGCGGCCCTCGGGGGAGCCTGCCTGGGATTCCTCTGGTTCAACTGCCATCCGGCGCAAGTTTTTATGGGTGATACAGGTTCTCTGGCAATCGGTGGTGCTTTTGGTATTATGGCGGTTCTGGTGCATCAGCCTTTTATTCTTCTCATTGCAGGCGGAGTATTTGTGGTGGAGATTGGTTCATCGGCTTTGCAGCGGTATTACTTTAAGTTTACACGGATCAGAACCGGTGTCGGGAAAAGGTTTTTCCTGAGAGCTCCCCTCCATCACCACCTTCAGCGTTTAGGAAGGTCGGAGACTCAGGTGGTGACGCGTCTTTATATTGCAGCCATTATTTTTGCGGTATTGGCCCTGGCTTCCTTGAAGATCAGGTAAGAAGTAAATTAAATGAAAATCAAACAGAAGAAGATAGCAGTTTTAGGGTTAGGCATCAGCGGAATGGCTGCTGCTCGGTTGGCCCTGAGGCATTGCGCCAACGTTTCTGTTTGGGATGAGGCAGGGTCAGACTGTCTGGAAGAGCGTGCAGAGCAACTCCGATCGCAAGGAGCCAGCGTAGAGTTGGGGGTAAAAAGCTACCCGGAGCTTAAACCTGATATCTCTGTGATCAGCCCCGGGGTTGAGCCCGGGAGCATCTTGGGGAGGTTTGCCCTGGAGGCTGGCGGGGAGGTTCTTTCGGAGGTGGAATTTGGCTGGAGCTTCATGGAGGAGGTTCCGCTGATTGCCATCACGGGAACCAACGGAAAAACAACTACGGCTGAGCTCTGTGCATTCATTTTGAATGAGAATGGGATTTCTACTCATGCCTCTGGCAATATCGGTTATCCGGTTTCCTCCCTGGCTCTGGAAGATAAGAGATATTCGGTAAACGTTTTTGAGGTTAGCTCTTTTCAACTGGAGCGAATAAGGAACTTTTGCCCAAAAATAGCTGTATTGACCAATATCTCCCCTGACCATCTGGAGAGGTATCCTTCAGAGGAAGAGTATCTCTTGACCAAATTGAAGATATTCTCCAGGCAGAGAGCTGAAGACTGGGCTCTCATTCAATGGGATGCGGCACAACTGATTTTTGAAAAACAGAAAAAGCTCTGGAAAAAAGAAGGATACTTAAAACCTCGTCTCCTCACCTACAGTGCAGAGAGTAATCAGGCAGACGTGTACTTACAGGATGGCTGGATTATTTGCAGGGGTGTTCACAATCTCCCAGAGGGCAAATGGTTGGAAGTTAAAAAGTTAAAACTCCAGGGCAATCATAATTTTGAAAACGTAATGGCTTCGCTTTTGGCTACAGTGCTAAGCGGAGTGCCGGTTCAGAAAGCTTGCCAAAGTGTGGCGGGTTTTGAGCCTTCTGCCCACCGCTGCCAGCTAGTGGATGTAGTCAAGGGGGTTAGATATATTAACGACTCCAAAGCCACTAATGTGGATGCAACCCGTCAAGCATTAAAGATGACCCCGATGGGAAAAAAAACCTGGTTAATTGCGGGAGGCAAAGATAAAGGATTTGATTTTGGAGGACTGGAAGACTTACTCTCATCTCGTGTGCGTGGAGCTATTCTGATAGGCGAGACCCGCGAACGGATTCGCAGAGAATGGGAGAAACATGTACACTGTGTATTTGCCAATTCCCTGGAAGAAGCCGTCTGCCATGCCTCCCAAAACGCAACCGCTGGAGAGCTCGTTTTGCTCTCTCCGGCCTGCTCGAGTTTTGACATGTTCAGGAGCTATGTTCACAGGGGTGAGCTGTTCAGGCAATATGTTGAAAAGGTTAAGAAAGAGAATGAGATTTAAATTGAACCGGATTCGATGAATTTCTCGGGAGAGAATTGACTATCGGATCGAAATAGGCCACAATAAAAACAGATGATGTTATGAACGATCAAGACAAAAAAAATAAGTTGATATCGCAGGGTTCTCGGCTTCAACAGCTCTCAGGAAAAAAGAAATCCAATCTGGCTGTTGCGATGTTCGCAATCCTGTTTTTTCATGCTGCCGTCCTGGGTGCATTGCTGATACAGGGCTGCAAGCAGGAGCCTCCCCAGCCTGAGGTGGCACCACCTGTCAATGAAGCGGCAGAGTCGACTAATGCTTCGCCTGCTGGGCTCGATGGGGTGGGCTTACAGTTCCATGATGACTTCCCAGGTGACGTTGTTCAGCAAATGACCAATGCGGCGCCTGCAAGCGATCAGCAACGAACGGTGGCAGCTTTGCCGCCGGATACCGGTGCTCCGATTCCTGGAGTGCAGGGATTGCCTGGCTCTCTGCCCCTGACAACAGGGACAGGCATAGGCCAGCAAATGCAAACGCCTGCTCCGGCAGCTCCGGCCGCCTCTGAAATGAAAGAGCATACCGTGAGGAGCGGAGAGAACTTCACGACGATCGCACGTGCCTATCCTGGGGTAACCGTTACAGACTTGTTGAATGCCAACCAGGGTGTTGACCCGCGCTATTTGCAAGTAGGCCAGGTAATTAAAATTCCACCTGCCTCTGCTTCCAGTGCGCAGACCACACCTGGCGCTCCGAGCGTAGCTGGAGAGCAAAGCAAGCCGACACCGGGCTCTGACTACAAGGATGCTGATGGGCAAACCATTTATGTAGTAGCCTCTGGGGATACCTTGACCCGAATCAGCAGGAAGTTCGGAGTAAAGATAGCGGACATCAGAAATGAGAACCGTCTGGCCGGTGACCGGATTAATGTAGGGCAGAAGCTGAGGATACCGGCCCAATCACCGACAACACCTGCCGCTCCTTCGGGCACAGGAACCGTCAGTCGCACTCCGGTACAGGGAGAGGGCGCTTCTCCGCAGTCTCCAGGAGGAATCACAATTACCCCACTTGGGAATTAGTAGAAATTCCTGAGAGTTTTACATAGGGTGCGGTTGTACCGTGCCGCAATTTTGTCCGGGGTGGATACGTACGAGCCTACAAGGGGCCGTGTGCCCACCCCGTAAACTTTGGGCGGTTTAGGGAGTCTGGGGAGCTAGTGATGAAACAGGTAGTGGGGATGATTATCTTCAGCGTGGCGATGTTGGTTGCCGTGGGGCTTCTGGCTCTTTATAGCGTTACTTTTTCCAAGATTGAGCGCAGGCCTGTTGCTTCCCAGGTGCAGACTGCGTCAAAAGGGGCTTCAGTAACCAATACGGCGTTGGAGCAGGAGGCCTGGAAAGTCTCGCCACGGAATATTCAGGGGATGAACAGCTTTAAAAAGCAGGCACAATTCGTCGTGGTGGGAGCGATTTTGTGTGCTTGTCTGGCCCTCTTTTTTGATTATAAGTTTTTGCGACGAGACTGGGTCGTTGCCTTTCTTTTGATCATCTGCGCTTTTCTCTTAACTGCCGTGTTTTTTCCGGCACTGGGAGGCGTAAGAGTAAAAGGAGCATCTCGCTGGATACAATGGGGGATTAATTTTCAGCCCTCAGAGCTGGCCAAGCTTTCGATCATCATCTTTTTTGCCTGGTATGGGGCCAGGTATCCTTCACTCATTCGGCAGTTTTGGAAGGGTCTCATGCTTCCCATACTGATTGTTTTTCCACTGGTGTTTTTGATCTTTAAAGAGCCCGATGCAGGAACAACTATTTTTCTCCTGGTGTTGGCCACCTGTATGCTGTTGATTATGGGGGCTCGTTGGTATTACCTCTTCATCCCTGCCGGTTTGATGAGCGCAGCCATGAGTGTCTGGCTTTATTTTGACCCTGTTCGCAGGGATCGTATTTTTAGCTGGCTGGACTTGGAAGGGACCAAATACGGAGTGGGGATGCAGGGCTATTCTTCGCTTGTGGCTCTGGGCAGCGGCGGCTTATTCGGCAAGGGGTTGGGGGAAGGTAGCCAAAAGATGGGGTTTCTGCCCGAAGATCACACAGACTTCATATTGCCGGTCATCGGCGAAGAGCTCGGGCTTTTTGTTGTCCTTTTTATCGTCCTTCTTTTTGTGCTTTTGGCGATATGTGGGTTCAAGGTTGCACTGCGTGCCCGAGAGCGCTTTGGGGCATATCTGGCAATGGGGATTACCCTCATGATAGGACTGCAGGCCTTTATTAATATCGGTGTTGTGACGAGTGTTTTGCCCAACAAGGGAATGCCTTTACCCTTCATCAGCCGCGGTGGAAGCAATATCATTATGCTGCTAATGGCCGTCGGCTTGTTGTTATCTGTGGCTTTGCGTGGATACTCTGACAAAGAGGGAGAATCGTTGGTGTTTGAAGAGGAGACTCTTGTAGAGGAAGAAAATGTGTTTGCTGTGAAGAAAACATCTGCCTATGAAAAAAAGTGAAAAAAAAGGACCGTTGGTAGCAATAGCGTGTGGAGGCTCCGGAGGGCATTTTTATCCGGGGATTGCCGTTGCCCAAAAGCTTTACACTGCCGGGTGTGAGATTCTCCTGCTTGTCACTGAAAAAGAGGTGGACCAGATAGCCAGCAATCCCATACGCGAGTTTAGAGTGGAGCGTATGCCTGCGATAGGACTCACCCGAGGCAATGTGCTTCCTTTTTTTGTGCGCTTTATCAGGTCATATTCAAGAGTGAAAAAGTTGTTTCGCCAAATACGGCCCAAAGCAGTCTTGGGTATGGGTGGGTTTTCGAGCGCCCCAGCAGTCCTGGCTGCTCCATCCAGACGGCGCAAAGCCTTTATTCATGAGGGTAACTCTGTTCCCGGCCGGGCCAACCGCCTGGTTGCTCCTTTTGTACACACCGGCTTTGTTCACTTCCCCCAGTCAGTTTCCAGGCTTTATATGCGCAGAGTAGAGGTTGCGGGGATGCCGGTCAGGGCAAGCTTTGCTCCCGTTACCGAGGAGATGGCCAGAGGCTGCAAGATGATGTTGGGTCTTAGCCCTGATAAACCGGTGCTTTTAGTGATGGGTGGCAGCCAGGGAGCCAGCGCAATCAATTCTCTTGTGGTGGCCAGTCTCAAGAAAATCTTCCGCAGACTGCCTGAACTGCAGATTATTCACCTGACAGGACAGAGAGATTTCAAAGCAATCCAAGAAAGCTATCAACAGAGCGGTATCTCTGCAATGGTGCGAGAGTACTTTGCTGAGATGGAACTGGTGATGGGAGCCGCCACGGTGATGGTAGGCCGCTCAGGTGCCTCTTCTTTGGCAGAAACAGCACGGATGGGGATTCCCTCCATCTTGATTCCGTTGCCGACAGCAGCCGATGACCATCAATACTATAACGCTTTGGCTTTTGAAGAAACCGGAGCCGCTGTTCTTTTTGAGCAGCCGGCCACTCCTGCCCAGGGCGAAGCGGTGGATAACTTTGCAGATGTTGTAACCTCTTTACTGGTTAACGAGAAGAAACGCCTGGATATGCAGAGTGCCCTGGTTGAATGGGGAGAAAGGGATGCGGCAACCGAGATTGCCAAAAAGATTATTGAAATTGCCCTGCCTGAAGAGAATTTGAATATGGATTGGAGTACGGAGCCTGTTTTTTAAAATGCTGAGCTTAAGGTCGAAAAACAGAATAGCATTTGAAGCCTTGTTGAAGAGAGCGGCCGCTAAGGATGCTTCACAGCCCAAAGTTTATCTGGCGGGGATTGGGGGAATCGGGGTCAGCGCGGTGGCTCATTTATTGATCGATAAAGGCTGGAGTGTTAGCGGAGCTGATGTTCGCGAAAGCCAGGAGACTCGCGCCCTGAGCAAGCGTGGGGCCAAAATTTATCTGGGACACGTCGCAGCCAACCTGCGAGATGATCCCGTGGATGTTCTGGTCTATTCAACGGCTGTGAGCAAAACAACTCCGGACATACTGGAAGCCAGGAAGCAGGGGATTATTCTCCTCAAGAGGGCTGAAGCGCTGGCTTCACTCATGAGTGCGTATCGGGGGATTTGTGTGGCGGGGATGCATGGCAAAACAACCGTCACAGGCTTTCTGGTTCGCGCAATGTGTAATCTGAACCTGCGGCCTGGCTATGCGGTGGGAGGCCTTTCCCGCCACTTCGAGCCCCACGCACGGCTGGGAGAAGATCAATTCAGCTGGTTTGTGGCCGAAACTGATGAAAGTGATGGGAGTCTTTTGGAGTTCGAGCCCGAATATGCAACGATTCTAAATCTGGATCGAGACCACCTGGAGTATTATGGAAATGAAGAAGAAATTGAGAGGACCTTTATACAGTTCTCCCAGCAGGTTGAGAAGAATATCCTCTGCTGCGCTGATAACCCATGGGTAATGCGTTTGAGCAAAGAGCATTTTAGACAAAGGAGTCTCTCTTTTGGCTTCAGTCCGAGGAGCGATTATCAGGCAATTCTGAGGGAGACGTCTTGCTGCGGGAAGCAGGTTTTTAGCGTCAGGCGGGAGGGCCGCGACTGGGGCGAGTTCACTATTTCTTTAATGGGTACCCATAATGTGAGCAATGCCATGGCGGTAATTACTCTCTTGGCCCATTTGGGGTACTCAGCAGAAGAGGTTGCCAGAGCCATTAAGGACTTTGACGGGACGAACCGGAGGCAGGAGCTGCTCTTTAAAAGTCAGGATTACCAGATTATTGATGACTATGGGCACCACCCCGCCGAAATCAAGGCAACTATCAGCGCACTTAAGCCCCTGAGAGGGCGCCTTCTGGTCGTTTTCCAACCTCATCGATTTACGCGAACCCAGCTTTTGATGGATGAGTTCTCCACCTGTTTCAAAGGGGCAGACCGGCTATTTTTGACCGATGTTTATGCCGCCAGTGAAGAGCCTATCCCCGGGATTTCCGGCAAGAGCATGGCCGAGGCCGTAAGAGCCCGCGGTCAAGAGGTGGAATACCTGGAATGCCTGGAGGATGTGGGAGAAGCTGTGGCTAAAAACTCAAGGCCGGGCGATGTTATTTTATTTTTGGGAGCAGGTGATATCACCCAGGAGGCTCATAAGTACGCAATGCTCCTAAATGGAACTGGAACCTGCAATGAACGGACAGAAAATGGAAACCAAAAAATGGCGGAATGAGCTGGAAAAGAGACTCTCTCCGGAGACAGTTTTCCAGCGGGATTACCCCATGAAGAAAGTGACTACACTGAGAATTGGCGGGCCTGCCGATTTTTACGTGCAGCCTTCCAATATAGACCAGTTGAGCTTAATCCTGAGATTTTGCGCTACCGAGGGTGTTCCTTTTTTCCTGCTGGGCAGAGGTTCTAACCTGCTAGTGCGAGATGGTGGCATCAGGGGTGTGGTTTGTACTTTACGCCACTCGTTTTTTTCACAAATAGAAGTCAAGGGTGGCAGGCTTTTGATTCGTGCAGGGGCGGGGGCAACGATGCGGCAGGTGTCGCTGTTTGCCCAGATGAGCGGACTGGCGGGCCTGGAGTTCATGGAAGGTATCCCAGGGAGTTTGGGCGGAGGATTAAGGATGAATGCAGGGGCTTTCAAGTCAAGCCTGCTGGAGGTGGTGGAGAGCGTTTCTGTCATGGACCTGAAAGGTGCTTTAGAAGAGGTGCCTGGATCAAGCATCCAGGCGGACTACCGCAACTGCGCTTTCTTTAAAAACCGGATAGCTCTTTTTGCGATTTTGAGGGCCTACTCTGGAGTGCCTGAGCAGATCAGAGAGCTTATGGCCGAGATGCATGAAAAACGTCTGAAAAGTCAACCCCTATCTCCCAGTGCGGGGTGCGCATTCAAAAATCCGCCGGCCCACTCTGCCGGCCAGTTGATAGACTCTCTGGGCTTAAAGGGTACCAGTGTTGGCGGAGCGCAGGTTTCGGACAGGCATGCGAATTTTTTGATTAATAAAAACAATGCTACAGCTCAGGAAGTCCTGGAGTTGATTGAACTGATTCGAGGAAAGGTTTTGGCTGAACATGGATTGAGTTTGGAAATGGAAGTAATGGTTGTGGGAGAAGATGCTGCCAGTTGACTGGCAGGTGGTTAATATATGGAAAACGGCAAATTAAAAGTAACGGTTTTTGCGGGGGGAATTTCAAATGAACGGGAAATTTCTTTGAAATCCGGCGCCATGGTGGCAGAGGCTCTGCGCTCATCGGGCTATCAGGTGGAAATGCTGGACCCGAATCCGAGCAAAGGTTGGCAGCTGCCAGCTGGCACCGACGTTGTTTTTTTGGCTCTGCATGGAACCTATGGTGAGGATGGCCAGGTGCAGGCAGAGCTTGACCGGCTTGGTGTGCCGTATACGGGCAGCGGTGCGGAGGCCAGCCGGATTGGTTTTGATAAGCTATTAACGCGGGAGCGTTGTGTGGCCGCCGGAGTGACGATGCCACGCTCTTGCGTTCTGAAAGAGTGGCAGCCGCAAATGCCCGAGGGATGGGAGCCGCCGGTGGTTCTCAAACCGGTAAGAGAGGGCTCCAGCGTGGGGGTGGAAATAGTAAATAGACAGGAAGAGTTCGACGCGGCGCTGAGTCGCTCCCTGAAGTATGGGGGAGTTGCCCTGATAGAAGAGCGAATCCTTGGGCGGGAGTTGGCTGTGGGTGTTTTGGGAAAGCAGGTGCTTCCGCTGGTAGAGGTGCGCCCCAAGTCAGGCGTATATGATTATGAGAGCAAGTATACGATGGGCAAAACAGAGTACTTCTGCCCAGCCGATATAGATGAAATCTCTCAGACCCGTGCTGCAGAGCTGGCGCTGAAGACGTTTCATGCAGTTGGAGCTAAAGACTATGCGCGCGTGGATATGATCCTCGATTCAAAGGGTGAATGTTGGGTTTTGGAAATCAATACGCTGCCCGGGCTTTGCCAGACCAGCCTGCTCCCCAAGGCAGCAGCGGCAACAGGGATTAACTACACCGATTTATGCAGTAAGATACTACAGATGGCAGTAAAAAAATAAGATATGTTCAGTAGAAAGAAAAAAGTAAAACAGAAAGCCAGAGTCCTCACTCCCGAAGAGGAGCTCCAAGAGGAGAAGCTCCGGCGCATCAACCGCTGGAGTTGGCGTATTGCAGGCTGGATACTTTTTTTGGCGATAGCGGTAAGCGTTTATTTTCTGGGGAAAACAACGCTGGACCTCATTTTGGAAAAGACTGTTTATACGAATCAGATGTTCACGCTCCGCACGGTTGATGTGCGTGTTTTTGGGGGAGTATCCAAAGAAAGGGTGCTGGAGTTTATAGATGTAAAAACAGGGGAAGATAATTTGATGGCTCTGGATTTGAATCAGATCAAAAGCCGGCTGGAGAGCGTTTCTGTTTTGGAGAGGGTCTCCGTTGAGAGAATTATCCCCGATACGTTGAAAGTCCAGGTATATGCCAGAGTGCCTGTCTTTAGATGCTATGTATGGGAGGCCAATCCACTTAACCTTTATGATGGAGAGTGGGTGGTACGCTACTTGGATGACTCTGGATATGTGATGATTGCCGATAATTTGTTTTATGAAGTTCATGCTCCTGAGCGGCTTCTTCTGCCGACTCTGACCGGTGTGGCCGATAAAAATGTTTTGATTCCCAACCGCTACTGTACGGACCAGCAGGTCAACAGAGCGCTCAAATTTTTGCGACTTTATAAGGAATCTACCTTTTTCGGGTTTGATGACCTGACCGAGGTAAATATCAGTGAGCTTGGTTTTATCATTGCCAAGACAGCTCAGCATGTGGAAGCTGTTTTTGATGTGAGCTCTCTGGAGTTGGGGTTGGCACGCTGGGAAGCGATCTATGCTTATGCGGCCCCGCTGGAGCAGAAAATCAGGATGATTAATCTTTCTGTATCAAATAATGTGCCAGTGGTTTGGGATGCTGATGCAGCTCAAAAAAGCGAATCACGCTCCACTCCCGGCCAGAGTGTAAGGGGCGGAGCAGGGCGATGAACCAGAGTGTTATTTAGAGGAGAGGGATGTTCAAAAAGAGAAAACAGTATGCTACGGGTATAGAAATCGGCACCTCCAAGATATGTGTTGTGATTGCGGAGGTTTCCGAGAAACACCCTTTTAAAATTCTTGGAGTGGGGCAGAGCGTTTCCAGTGGAGTGCGTAAAGGGGTCATTTGTAACCCCAAACACACTGCTGAGGAGCTCCGCATTGCTGTGGTTAATGCTGAAAATGCAGCCAATGTATCGATAGGAGATGTCTGCGTGGGGATAACCGGCAGCCATGTGAAAAGTGCTTTAAGCATGGGAGAGCACATGGTGGAATCTGCGGATGGCAGGATTACCGACGAAGATAGAGAGGATGCCTTAAAAAATGCTCTGGATTGCCGCCCAAGAGAGATGAGCAACAACTCGCTGGTCTTACATCGAATTAAGCAGCCGTTTCTTGTGGATGGAAAACCTGAGGAATCGGGCTACAACGCAACAGCACGAATTTTAACCTTACCCCTATACTGGATTTACGCTAACCGCGCTCAGACCAATATCCCCATAAAAATTTTGCAGAACTTGAGCCTGGAACCAAAGTATCCCGTATTCAACGGGTTTGCGGCTGCTATGGTCCTGATGGATGCCGAGCAGCGGCAGAAGGGGGGGCTCATCATTGACTTGGGTGCAGGCACAACGGAGTATGTATATATCCATAGAGGCTCCATCCGCTATGCCGGTTCTCTTTCCATTGGGGGGGACCATGTCAGCAATGATCTGGCACTGGGTTTGAAGCTGGAGATAGGGGTTGCAGAAAACTTGAAAACAGTTTGGGGCAGAGCTATCTGCGATCCACAGGCCAAAGGGGCGATGATGCCCTTTGAACCGTCAGAAGGTGAGAGAGGCAAGGTGCGCTTTGATCACTTCCAGCTCATCATGGAGCTCAGGCTAAAGGAGATTTTCCAAATAATACGAGAAAACCTTGCCGAGGCGAAAATACATTTGGCTCCAGACCAGGGGGTTGTACTTTGTGGCGGTGGTGCCTGCATTCAGATGATATCTTCATTGGCAAGCAGCGTGTTTCAGGCGCAATCCTGGCCATATCGTCTAAATCATCTTGATGGTTTTGTAGATGCATTAAAAAAGCCGCAGCTAGTCACCCCGATTGGTCTGGCGCGTTACTGCGCTTCCAAAGTATCTCGGAAGACAGGAGCGCCACTGGCCAACATTTTTAATTTTAGAAGATTTTCGGGGAAAAGAAAGGATACGGAATGATTGAAGCAAATGCTGAAAGCAAGACGGCTGACAAGGATCTCTTTGAAGGCAAACTCACAGGTCTTGTTCTGGGAGTGGGAGGTGCTGGCGGTAAAATTGTAGATGCCCTCTCAGGCTCTCCATGCGCTGGGCTTAAGTACCTGGCTCTGGATTCGGATGTCCAGGCATTGGAGCAGCTCAGCCATTGCAGTGTCATTCAGCTGGGCAAAAAAACAGTTCGCGGGTTTGGAACGGGAGCCAGTCTTGAACTGGCCCAATCACTGGTAGAAGAAGAAAAAGAGGCACTAGAGCAGCTGCCAGAGGGGTGTTCTCTCCTGTTCCTGGTTGTTGGGCTGGGCGGAGGGCTTGGAGGGGGGTTAGCCCCGATAATTGCTCAGTTGGCTGCAAAGGCTGGTCTGTTTGTTGTGGCAATTTCAGTTTTTCCCTTTGACTGTGAAGGGATTGACCGCAGAGTGCGGGCTCTGTTTTCACAAAATGAAATGACCAAATATGCTCACTTACACATCTCTTTATCTAATGAATTGTTGGCCTCACAGGCTGGTGAGGATGCTAATTTTCTAGAACTGTATGGAGTGAGCAACCGCATGATCGCAGACGCCGTAGAGGGACTTTGGTTAAGTTTTTACCATCCCGGGCCACTGCCTCTGGATTTAGGGCTTTTAAGAAACTCTTTTGCTTTCGCTGAAGGAAAGTGCATGGCTGCCCTGGCTGTCGCTTCAACATCCGTAGAAGGGAAAGGGAGGGTTGAAGCTCTTTATGAAAGACTTTTGGAGCACCCCTGGCTGAAGAAAGGAGCTCTGTTGCGCAGTGCAGGCAGTGTGCTGGCGCTTTTTATCGGGCAAGAAGCTCTCACTCCAATGGATGCAGAGTTTTTTCAAAGGCGAATTGCCAGTGAGAACCCGGCAGCCAGAATAATCATGGCTGCCTGCACGGCTTCAAAGAATGCTGATGAGCAGTTAAGAGTGGTGCTGATCACTCACCCCCGGCGTGCGACCCCTGAAGAGATTAGACAAAGTCCAGCAAAGCTCGACAAAGAGCAGGTGTCTCTTAATGAAGTGGATAGAGAGATGATTGAAAAAAAACGTCCTCCCACGCGCCGCGTGCCCCCGCCTCCAACCTTGACGGATTCTCAAATAGAGCATATTTTAAAGTCGCAGACGTCGTACTCTGTTGGCCGGAGCAGGCGAGGGTACAATGACCCCAATCAAGGAGTTTTGGATTTGCAGATCACCAGTGTGGGGCGTTTTGATTCCTGTGAGAAAACTTACTACAAAGGCCAACAAATGGATGTGCCGACCTTCTTTCGCCTGGGCTACAAACTTGAGTAAAATAAATCGGAGGCAAACGATGAGTCAGAAATTTATGTCACTGAAGGGGAAGCTTCTCCTGGACAGCGGGGAGTTGATGGGCTCTTTTTTTCATCAATCCGCTGTTTATATTTGTGAGCACGATGAGGAGGGTGCCGTGGGGTTGGTATTAAACCACCCGGTAAGTGTGAACCTTTCGGAGATATTGGTTCTAAACATTCCGGAGGTGTTTCGCCAGTCAGCTGTGAAGCTGGGGGGGCCGGTAATGCAGAAAAACATTTTTTGTCTCTTGCGCTCAAAGGTGAAAAAAGATTCTTTCCGAGAGGTCGTCCCCTCGGTTTATCTTACCTCTTCCATAGAAGATATTTTTGAGGAAGACTCCCTGGAGAGGGTGGAGGATGTTTTTTTCTTCCTGGGTTATGCCGGCTGGAGCCCGGGGCAGCTGGAGGAAGAAGTTGCCAGGAAGGCCTGGCTGATTTCCACAGTGAGAACCATGGAAGTTTTCCAAAAAGATCCCCCTCTGGATCTCTGGAAAGACCGAATGTATCATCTGGGCGGGAAGTATCGCTTTTTGGCAATGACTCCCAGGAACCTCTATGATAATTAGCTGTACTCCCAGAGTGGTATGAAAATAAAAAGCCCCGTTATTTAACGGGGCTTTTTATACGTTGTCTAGTAGTGGTTTAGTACTTTTTGGCAGTTCCATATCCACGAACGAAGCCAACACACTGGGCAACCTCAGGCAGAGAGTTATCCCAATTGTACTCATACTCAATAGAGATGTTTCCTTTGAAGCCCTGGCGTTTGAGCTCGTCCAGAAGGGCTGGAATATTGGAGACACCCTGGCCAAAGGGAACGTCATGGCCACCACCGGAAAACTCGTGCAAGTCTTTCATGTGCAGGCTCACCAGACGGCCTTCCAGAACCTTCAGGCCGTAAAGCGGATTCAAACCACTGCGTACCCAGTGACCGGTATCGGCGCAAGCGCCAATCCGCGAGTCCAGGTCTTTGACTGCATTGTAGACAGCGACAGGGTCCCAGACCCAGTAATTGGGATCATTGGGGCGGCGGGGGTGGTTATGAATAGCCACCATCACGTCATACTCTTTAACCAGTTTGTCGAGAATGGGGAGGTGGTCTTTGGGCGGCTCACATGAAAAGGCGCGGATATCCATCTTTTTGCAGAATTCGAAAATACCGCGATAGCCCTCTTCATTGCCAGCACCGGTAACGCCAAAGTTGACAACTTTCATGCCATGTTTGGCGAGCTTGTCCTTCACCTTTTGCATGTTCTCTTCGGACATGCCGGGACCGACTCCCTGGTCGATATCTTTGGAGATTCTCTGGCCGGGGAAGAACTCAATCACTTTAGCTCCGGCCATGGCGTTCTTTTCAATGGCTTCAAAAAGCGTAAAGCGGTTGAATGTGTAAGCTTGAGCGCCGATAAAGAATCCACCGGTAGAATACTCTTCGGGGATATCGGCTGCGGAAACCTGAGCTGAGCAGCACAAAAGCGCGGCAGCGGCCAGGACACTTTGAATCTTAACTAGCAGTTTCATAAAAACGTATTGAGTCTACCGGAAAAGAATCCTCAAAGCAAGGGAAACTGATTTGAGGCAATATGCGAGCCTCCCAGAGTTGCCTTTTTTAACCAACCGGGTCTTCAGCTTTTTCATCCTCTCCTTGCAGGCATATTTTGATTGGAGCAGGTTTTTTTGGGGAGACGCTCTTTGGGGGTTCTTTGCTTTCCTGGGCTTTCTGTTTGGCGCGGGTTTGGAGAACCGCTTTGACAATCCGCTCCGTGCCCGAACCCTGAGCCGAACCTGCCTCAAAGCCATCCCATTTGGGGACTTTAAACTTTTGGGGCTGCTCCTGCACCATCTCCAGTTTGAGGCGCACGATTCGTTTCTCGGCCAAAGGGACAAAGGGGCTTTGGGGATGCAGAGTGCCAATCCTTTTCAGAGCTGCCCTGGCCGATTCAATATCTTGCGCATGAAGATAAAAATCAGCCTCCCGATTGAGCCACTTGGCAGTTTTGCTGGGGGTTACCTCCGGAGTATTGATCATGAGCTCCATTTGGGCAATGGCTGCATCCACCTCTCCGCACTGGTAAGCATAGATCGCCGCCAACTCTTCGCGGGCCTCCCAGTCATCAGGATGGTGAATCAGGTGCTCATCAAGTTTCTCCATTTCTTTAACCCAGCTATCGGCTTCTTTAGCTTCTTCAGTCTTTTGAGGTGAAGACTCCGAACCCAAAAGAGTCACATCTTCTGGCCTGATCGGCTCTGAGGAAGTTGTTTGTGCGCGCTTGGCATACGTATCCCGGACCACTTTAGCGATTCTCTGCTGGCCGATTTGAATCGGGGTGGAGTCTGCCTCCGGCATTTTGTAGGTGGAAGCCGCCTCTTTCTCCAGCTCCATCTTGAGAAGGGAGATTCGACTTTGGGCCATATTGGCCGGGGCACTTTCGGGGTAGAGCTCAATTATTCGTTCCAGAGCCGCTTTGGCCCCGGCTAAATCGTGAGCCCGTATATAGAAATCAGCCTCCATGTTGAGCCACTGGGCCACTTTTTTTCTCGGTTGCTCCGGAGTTTCCAAGAGCATCTCCAACTGCGCCACCGCTGCACGGAGATCGTGGCAATGTCGAGAATAGATAGAGGCCAATTTTTCGCGAGCATCCCAGTCATCCGGATGCTCTTCAAGGAATTCAGCCAGGAGGGCGACCTCTTCCTGCCAGCTCACCTGCGGCATCTCCCAACCTTTGAAACCTTTCTTAAGCCCCAGGTTTTCCACAATTCGAATGACTTTCTTCGCCTCTGGGGCTCCCTCATCGGATAGACGGAGGCGGCTCTTGCGCTGCAGGGCATACGAAGCTTCCTCACTTGAGGGGTAGCGCTCTACAATGGATTGCAGAGCTTCCCGAGCCCCTTCCAAATCTCGAAGGTGGGTAAGGCGCCAATCGGCCATGCGGTTGTAGAAGAGGGCTCCCAGTTCCGTGGGCAATTCTTCCAGGGAAAGCATTTCGCTGACAACCTCCTCAGCGCTGGCGACATCCTTTAAATCATCGGCCAAAATAGTAGCCTTGAGAAACCTCGCCTCAAAACTGTCGGGTAGTTCCCGAAGCTGGCTCTCTATGTTTTCCAAAGCTTCCTGGAACATTCCTTTTTTACGGAGCCCCTCGACAACGGAGGTTAAAAAAGTTTTTTCGATTTTTTCGGTTCGCCCGCCAAAACCATAAAAAACTCCTCCTAAAAAGTTGCTGATTTTTGTGCAGATAATAGGGGTTAGCCAGATGGCAAGAATGAGCCCCAAAACAGCTCGGATTAAAACGGCAAGTGCACCTACATGACCTTCTGCCGCAAAAATGATATCGGTCCCAAGCACGTAAATAAAGGCACCAATCACCCCCACATAGGTCAGGGTCCGGACGGCCTCTCTCTTCCAATTCTCTGCCTCCATAATATGAGTCCAGAAAAAACGGAAGATAGCCCCCCCAATCAGGAGAGCTAAAATCTCACCCCGTGCCACTCCGAAGAGAGCCAACATAACCAGCAGGAGCATCATCAACAGCCAGAACTGTTCGCTCTTAAGCCTCAGTCTCCACTGATTCAGTACCTTTTTCATCTGAAAAGAGTTTTAGAATTGTTTTAAATATTCTCTTATTGCCGCCTCATCCATCATGGCTGCCTTACAATTTTTTTTGTCTCCGGCAAGCCTTGAGAAATATATCTCCATTAACTTACCTACGATTGTAGAACAAACAATCGACGGATGGAAGCTTTTTTACAGGTATTTTATAAAAACTCACTCTTTGGTGAATGGAAGAAGGAAGGTTTCCTCAGCCAAGATAGAGTTTTTTGGAGACGAAGAGGTTTCCAGGATTGCCGATTTCCGTTCAGTCTGCGTCCCTATTCATGCCCCATCATGCTTATTAGTCCGGGTCCATTATTCCAGGATTGTTTTTTGAAAATTCTATCATGGCACTGGCCATTCGATCCATATAGCCGGATTCAATGAGCTGTTTCATCATTTTATCACTGTCAGGTTGGGTGCCAGTTGCAGCAGCCTCGTTTAGAAAATTCCGGGAAACGCCAATACTTTCTTGAAAGAAAGCATAGTCAGCTCCATGGGATTGCTCCAATTCATTCAAAAGATTTAGACGGCTCTGGATCATTTCAGGGGTCACTGTTTTTTGGTCGAACCCATTCCTTTCACTGCAGTCTGAAATCATCATTGCCAAGACGCCTCCCATGCAATTAATACTGCTGTCATCCAGGTTATCGACCGTCACTTTAACCATAGAGTTCGCATCCGCATTAACGCCGATGTATTTCCGTACGCTTTCGAGCGTATCCATGCGCTCCATCATCGTCACCTCCGGGCTGCTGAAGGCTTCTCGGATGCTGGGAAGGGCTGATTCACCCATCAACTGCAGCCTGTAGTGCACTTGTGAGGTTATTAGTTTTCCATTTGGGTCTAAGATTTCGAGTGTCATCGCCAGGTCCGAAACATCATCATCGCACTTTTCTTTTAGGAAGTATAAGATGTCTATTGATCTCATGTCCGGCTCGGCAGCCAGCATCTGTCTGAGCGACTTCACACAGGCGGAGCGGAAATCCTCTTTGTTGGCCAGCATTAAGGCTCGGGCTGCGTACTGAATTTCGACAGAATTGCTTGAAGCAAGCATGGTTTCATAAAGCAAACCGATTGAAGCTGGGCTATTAAGATAAATGAGCACTCCCATGAGTCCCAGCCGAGAGCTTCTGGGCACGGTATCTATTTTAGTTTTGGAGCGGATTGAGGCCGCTAGTGAGTTCCACGAGGGCATCAGTATGACGTTGTGTCCGCTTTGCAAGTAGTCTCGAATAGTATCGATTGATTTTTCGCCATTGTCAATCAAGCCCTGGAAGACGAAGTAAGCCTCCCGTAACTGGTCGCGCCACTGGTTGCGTAATTGTAGCTCCAATGGTAGCTCCTCTGTGTTGTGCAGGCTGTTGGTATAATTTTGCATCTGTTCAAGACGCTTTACCAAGGCTGATGGCTCCAATTGGGGGACAGTCATTTTTGCCTTGTTAGAGAGTACAGTTTCTATGGCCGCTTCCACCTCCTTGAGAGAGGCTTGTAAATCAGCTTCCTGAAGCGCCCAGGCAATACGTTGCTGATGAAGCGCGCGGCTGGAGGAGTGCTGAATCTGAAAAACAATCGCCACTGCCACTGCTACAATGAGTGCGCTGACTCCAAACACAATATAAAGCTTTTTCATATAAGTAATGATTTAGGAAACCTGTTTAACGCTGTTTTTCTTCTCCTTTTTTTAAAATCTCTTTTTTCATTTCGTCCAAAGATTTCTGAATTAATTGCTCTATCCTTTCAGTTTTTTCCTGACGGCGCATTTCTTCTATTTTTGTTGTCAGGTTTTCCCTGGCATCGTCCAGCAGCTCTCCGTGCAGCTCCGCATCCGGATAGGCCTGACGCTCCAGGCTGGCTCGAGCGACACCAATCACTTCCTGCATCAGCTCGTCATTGGCGTACTCTGCGGCAATGTTATCCAGAAGGCCCAGCCGGCCGGCAATGAAGCCGTGCCTACGCTCGTCAGCAAGCGGTATATGGTTTTGCCCAGAAGCAAAATAGTCATATATTCTTTCCAGCTCCGACACCATCTGATATCGATACTGTTGGGTGGGTATGGGTATACTGTCCCCTCGCAGCACGGTGAGGTACATCTCTGTCGCCATCGGGTTGATGCCCGCATAACTACTCACTACTTCTTTGAAAAAAGCATAGCCAAACCATCCATCAGATGCGACTTGTTCAGAAGTCCCCTCCGTGTTGAGCGCGTTTTCGCGCATGTGTTTAAAAGCCGCATAATACCACTGAATACTCTCTTCACCCAAAAGGCTTCTGGTGCTGGAAAAAAGGGGGGCATTCAGTGTTTCTTTGCCCGAAACAGGACTCTTAGTTATCCAGGCTCCCTCCTCCATGAGTGTATATGCGAAATCAATATCTTTGAGAGTTTGGAAGAGAAGAGAGTGGATACGAGAGATATCATTCAATTTCCTGATGGTACTTTGAACGGATTCTACAGGAACTTCCCTCAGCTCCACCAAAATATCCGAGCCATCCGATAATTGTTGAGTTGTAGATTTGACGGCTACGTCTTTCTCCGTTTTGGGAACCAACTCCCGATACAGATTCCGTGCAGCTTTGACACAGTGAGAGTGAAAGGTCTCCGGAGAAATTTCCAACAAGACTTTGCAGAGGTTTTCCAACTCGGTCACTGTTTGGGTGACGGGGAGCAACTGGCTCAAGAGTGCTGCCGATTCCATGGTGCGCATTCCACAAAGTATGGCCGTCATCTCTTGTCGCAGCGTATGGGGATCCGGAAAATAAGGAAGTTCCAAATCCGTATCCATTCCGCTTATGAAGAAATCTTTGATCACCGGCAGCGCATTGGTGCCCGCATCAGCCAGCCCTTGCAAGCAATAAAAAGCGCGGTAGTTTTTGTCTGGCTGATCTTTTTCCATCTCAAGCTCGTTCAGGCGTTGTATCAGGAACTTGGGGTCCAGAGGTGCCAGTTTCTGAAAATCCATTCCGACGGATTCGGCTAAAAGGCGAGCTTGGGCCTCTTCCAGCTTAGATTCCAGAAGCGTTTGCTCTGCAGATTGCTTTTCGGCCAGTTGTTCCAGAGATGTTTTGGACTTATCCAGGGATGTTTTTATCCAATATCCGCTGCCACACACCACTAAGGCCAGGAC
>FZPS01000173.1_pt71 | contig 23789 bp, 19 predicted proteins | sample 1817821 | NCBI WGS metagenome assembly FZPS01 (sample SAMEA104158645, study PRJEB21678) | metagenome | place: Germany | collected 2015-04-21 | reverse complement strand
GCCTTGTCAAAGGCAGAGGCAAAGTCGTAGGCGTACTCCTGCTGCGGGCTTATACCCAGGGCCAGGATGACGGAATCGAATTCCAGTTCAAGTTCAGAGCCATCCTCAACCCTTTCCAGCTTTACTCCCTTTTCATTGATGGCCGTGAGCTTATGACCCGGCATGAGCTTTACACCCAAGCGCTCGAGGCGGGCGAGGATAACCCTCAGGACCCTCTCAATTATGCCGCTGCCAACCTTGGGCAACATTTCTATAACTGTCACATCGTGTCCCCGCATTGCCAGGCTCGCGGCAGTCTCCAGCCCCGTTGCCCCCGAGCCGATGACAGCGACTTTTTTACCCGGTTGTGCCCTGCCTTCCAGGTAATCTTTAACGCGGATGGCCTTGGGTAAATCAACTCCCGGGATCTGGGGTTCTATATGGGTGCCGCCACAGCACACAAAGACCCCGTCTGGATTCAGCGCCTTGACGCTGTCTACCGTAGCCTTGGTATTGAGGCGGACATCGACCCCGAGCTTTTCCAGCTCATAGGCCATGGTCTCGATGAGCCAGAGGAGGTGATCCTTGTCCACATTCTTGGCCGCCAGGTCCAGGGCTCCCCCGAGCTTGCTGTCGGCCTCAAAGAGGGTCACCTTAAAGCCGCGCCGGGCAAGGACCCCAGCCGCCTGCATGCCGGCCACACCACCGCCGACGACCACCATTTGCCTGCCATTGCCATTCATCTCCGGCCTGTCAAACTCAAGTTCCCTGCCCAGGCGGGGGTTGACAGAGCATTCCAAGTGTCTTCCCCTGGCAATGGATTCGATGCAGCGGAGGCAGCCAATACATTTCCTAATAGCGATGTCTTCACCCCAGCGGGCCTTGTTGGTCCATTCTGGATCGGCCAGCTGCCCGCGGCCGACGGCTACGAAATCGCAGACCCCTTCTTCAAGGAGCTCTTCCGCTACCCTGGGCTCCTTTATGTTGTTGATGGAGATGACGGAAATGCTGACGGCTTCCTTCACTGCCCTGGCCAGCTCCTTTCTGCAGGCCTGGGGGAATGTGTACACGGGGATGATGTGATATCCGGTTTCATAGATCCCACAGCTGACATGGATATGATTGACCCCTATCTTCTCCAGGTGCTGGGCTATCTTTACTCCCATCTCCAGGGTGATGCCCTGGTCGCCCATAAACTCGTCCACGGACAATCTGACACCAATGGGAAATTCTTTGCCGCACGTTTTCCGGATACCGAAAATAATCTCTTCGATTAACCGCATCCGTTTCTCAAAGCTGCCGCCGTATTTATCCGTCCGCTTGTTGCTAAAGGGCGAGAGAAACTGGTTGATGAGATAGCCATGGGCGGCATGCAGCTCCACACCATCAGCCCCTGCGGCTTTGGCTATCACCGCACCGACAACATACTTTCTTACTAGAGCCTCGGCTTCCTCAGTGGTTAGTTCATGGGGCATCTCGGTGCAGATTTTGGTTACCATGGCTGTGGGGGCAACGATTTGATTATTGTTGGGGTTAATTCTGGCGTGCCCCTCCCGGCCTGGGTGGTGCAGCTGGATAAAGATCTTCGTGCCGTATTTGTGGACTGTATCGACCAGCCTTTGCAGGCCCTGGATATATCCTGCCTTAGATGCCGCCAGCTGCCTGGCAAGGCCCCATCCCCGTTCGTCGTCGATACGGGTTATCTCTGTTATGATCAGTCCACAACCACCCCTGGCCCGTTCTTCATAGTAACGAATAATATCCGGGCTCGCCTCCCCCGAAAAGAAGGCCAGTCCCGTACCCATGGGCGGCATGACTACCCGGTTCTTAATCGTTACATTACCAATTTTTCCGGGTTCGAAAAGCTTTTTGTATGTCATATTCCTTCCTTCCTCCCCTCTATATTTTTTAATGCTGCAGCAATTTAATCGTAACACTGCCGTTATTTGTAATCAATCGACAAATAGTATCATTCTTATCCGCAGATGCTCCCCTTTATTTCGACATTTTGTATGACAAAAAATAAACCACAGGACTTTTCTAGTCCTGTGGCCTAATTAAAATTGACTAATTCATAACGATAAACTAGACGGGCTCATATGATTTGCTGATGGAAACCCTCTGCAGGGCCTAGTTCCGCCAAAATTTTGGCCGTGGCCTGGGCCCGGTTGTTGACCTCCAGCTTTTTGTAGATATTGCTGATGTGGGTTCTGGCTGTGGTCTCTGCTATACAAAGGTTTTCCGAGATTTCAGCCGTCGACAGCCCTTCCAGCATGAGGAGCAACACTTCCTGTTCGCGCCTGGTGAGGGAATAAGCATCTGAAGCCTTGAAGCAGATCTCATCCTTTCCACTGATAAGGGAGTTTTCCGGTCCTCTAGCAGTGGAGTTTTCAATCTCCTCAAACTCGATCATGTACAGGGGCTGCAGCCTGTAGATGTAGTTATTATCCATGTTAAAGCTTGTAATTTGCATCAGATACTTGCCAGTGATGCTTTCATATTCCCTTGTCATTTTCCCCAGGTGTTTGTCCTCATCCATCTGGGCGACGAGGGGCATGAGGGTATTCCGGAGAACTTTGCCGTCAAAAATTTCCTTTGCTAACAGGGCAAAGGAGTTGGTCTGGAAAATAACTTGAAACTGGCTGTTAGTTATGCAGAAGTGGCTGCTCATGTTTGTAATATAGGTGTTCAAAAGGTTTTTCAGTTGCTCAGTTTCAATTTTCTCCCGGTAATGGTGTTGTATTATCGCAAACAACTTCCCAATACAATTGAAGAGCTCCATTTCTTCCTCGGTATAATCGCCCTTTTCCTCTGGCTTATACAAACTGATGGCATGCTGCATGTTGTGCCAGGGTTGACCGCAGGTAATTGCCGCCTTATAGCCAAATCCGCCCTTGCGGATGGCCTTTCCCAGCTTAGTCTCCCAAAATTCTTCTATGGAGCAGCCAAAGTCCTGACACCTCCAGGCGCATTTTCCGAAGGTCTTGCTCTCGTTGACCATCCTGGCTAAATTCTGGAAGAAGACATCCTCTTCTACCCAAATCTCTTTATACAGCATGTGGTCACGGGCATAGGTGTTATCCCCGTACAGCTCGCAAATAGAGTACTTATTCCCGGCATTTTTTTGATAGACGACATAGACGGCATTATAACCAAAATATAGCTTAATGCCGTCAACAATTCTCCGGGGCAGATTGTTGTAGTCCAGGGTTATAAAATAGAGAAAGTCTACCAATTTGCTGCTGTATTTGTTGTGGTTACCCACCCAATCACCTCCAGGGATAAAAAAGATATTGTAAGATTCCAATATATCGGCATAATAAGGCACACATACCAAATTCCCTCAACCTAAACCCAGGTTTCATAAAAATGAAGGAAAGATCTGCAATATACCCTCCGCCAAAGGGATGAGTTAATATTACAAAACCAAAGTAAAGTGTCCCTTGTTCTCTTGATAGCTTCGTTAAATATAGGTCATTTCCTCCCTGGGCAGACACTTTTTATTTCTGTGGGGAGGGCTGACAGTGAAGTCACAGAAAACGGCAGTTTTATTTGGTTTTTTATTACCCCGGCATTAATCATTGTCATTTGATTGACAATTACTGCAAGTGACAGTGCCATCACTGTTAATAGTATAGGTACCGGTCAAAGGGCACCTGGGCTCTTCTTTTAGATAGTCATTTTCAATGAGAACACTCAGTTCGGCTGGTATCTGGCCCCCGTTGGCTGCCTCATAGCTGGCAACTGCCGTCTCTATAGCCTTGATGTTGGCTGCACAGGCTTGCACCTTTGCCTGGGTGGTAATCCTGGTGTACTGGGGGATGGCAATGCCCATCAGGATACCGATGATGACCAGGACCACCAGCACCTCTATCAGGGTAAAGCCCTCCTCTTCCCGTAAAATGGCAATCCTATACTCCATCCTCCTCCTCCTTTTCTGCCATCTATGGTTTTACCCTACTATCAAGACCAGATCGAGCAGGGGGAGCATTATGCTTATGACTACAAATCCTACAAGGCCGGCTACAGCCACGGTCAAAACAGGTTCCAGCAAGGACGAAAAACGTTTGAGAGAGGCATCGATCTCCCATTCATAGTAGTCGGCAATCCGGATCAGCATGGCAGGCAGTTCCCCCGTCTCTTCCCCTACCTTGACCATCTGGATCATCATTTCGGGAAAAAGGGAGTAGTCCTTCAGCAGGGCGGCCAACTCTGCCCCTTCCCTAATCCCGGCCTGGACCTGGCCCAAAGCCCGGTTAAGGGCCCGATTGTCGGCCGTGTTCTTGACCACCTCCAGGGCCGGCAGGAGGGGAACGCCACCGCTAAGCAGGGTGCCCAGGGTGCGGCTGAAGCGGGAAAGGGCAATTCCCTGCAGAAGGGGGCCAATGACCGGCAAAGCCAGGAGAAGGCGGTCGCGCCGGGAACTGCCTTCCTCAGTTCGCAAATACAGGAGGGCCCCCAAAAGGAGTAAAAAAGAACCTCCACCCAGCCACTGCCAATGGCCGGCGATAAATCCACTGACAGATAGAAGGAGCCGGGTCGGCCAGGGTAGAGCCAGGCCAGAGCTGGCAAAGAGATGGGCAAAGGTGGGCAGGACATAGCTGACAAGGAAAACTACTGCACCCAGGGTCAGGAGGGTAACAAGGGCGGGATAGCTGAGGGCCCCCCTGGCCCTTTCCCGCAGGTTATGTTCCTTTTCGTAGTACTGGGCCATCCTGGCCAATACTTCAGCCAAGACTCCCCCCGTTTCCCCTGCCGCCACCATATGGACCAGGGCGGCAGGGAACAGCTGGGGCTGTTTCTCCATGGTCTCTGACAGCTGCCAGCCGCTAATTAACTCCTCCTTGATTATTGCCACCGCTTCCCGCATATTTTTGCTCAGATGTTGTTTTTCCAAAATTTCCAGGGCCTTGACCAGGGTCAAGCCGGCCAGCAGCATTGTTGCCAGCTGGCGGCAGAAGAGGGCCAGCTCCTTGCTGGTAAGGCCGGCCCCAAGGCCTGGGGTGGGAAGGCGGAAATCCTGTCCCTTTCTTTTAATTTCCGTCACCAGGTAACCCTGGGCCCTGAGGGCAGAGACAGCCTGGTATTCGTCACTGCTGACAATGGTGCCCCTGATCTGGTCACCCCTTTTGCTGCGGGCCCTATAGGTGAAGGTAGGAGCCATAGGCAAACCCCTTTCCTAAAATAGGAAATTCCTTTGGGAGGGCAGCCGCCCCTTCTTCCCCCTGGCTGCCGGCAGGGCCGGCTGCCAACCTTTTTTATGATACTACCCGCATTACTTCCTGGAGGGTAGTTGTTCCCTGCCGCACCCTGGCAAGGCCATCTTCCCAGAGGGAAACCAGCCCGGCCTGCCGGGCAGCCTTGTGTATTGCCTCCCGCGGGGCTTTGTCCAGGACCAGCTTTTCCAGCTCCCTGGTCATTACTAAAACCTCGGTTATGGCAATTCGACCCCGGTAGCCGATGTAGTTGCAGTAGGAACAACCGGCAGGCCTGTACAGGGTCAAGGGATCCTCCGGCCCCACACCTAAAGTATCCCTCACCCTGGCGCCGGGAGGTATTTCCTCAACGGTCCGGCAGTGGGGGCAGAGGACCCGGACCAGGCGCTGGGCTACGACCCCCATCACCGCCGAGGCCACCAGATAGGGTTCGACACCCATATCCAGGAGCCGGGTTAAGGCCCCGGCCCCATCATTGGTGTGAAGGGTGCTGAGGACCAGGTGGCCCGTCAGGGCGGCCCGTACGGCAATATCGGCCGTTTCCCGATCCCGGATCTCCCCGACCATAATAATATTGGGATCCTGGCGGAGGATGGAGCGCAGCCCCCTGGCAAAGGTCAATCCTGCCCGGTTGTTGATCTGCACCTGGTTTATTCCTTCCAGGTGATATTCGACGGGATCTTCAATGGTAACAATGTTTTGGCTGGCCGTATCCAGTTCCTGCAGGGCGGCATAGAGGGTGGTGGTCTTGCCGGCACCCGTCGGTCCCGTAACCAGAATGAGCCCGTGGGAACGATGGATCATCATTCTAAAGGTAGCCAGGTTGGCCTGGGAAAAGCCCAGTTCATCAAGGCCCCAGTGAAGGCTCCCTTTATCCAGAAGCCGGATAACCACCTTCTCACCGCTGATGGTGGGAAGGGTAGAAACCCGCATGTCTACTTCCCTGCCATCCAGCTCTACCTGGATCCGTCCATCCTGGGGCAGGCGCTTTTCGGCAATATCCATCCCGGCCATAATCTTGATCCGGGTGAGGAGGGGAGCATAGATATTTTTCGGCAGGGTGAGGGCCTCCAGGAGGACGCCATCGATGCGGTAGCGGACCTTAACATTATTCTCCTGTACCTCCAAATGGATATCACTGGCCCGTTCCCTTACGGCCTGCTGGAAAAGGGAATTTACCGCCTGGATCACCGGTGCCTCCCCGGCCATCCCCTCAAGTTCTCCCGGGGGCATGTCCATACCTGCAGCGGCTGTCTCCTCTTCCTCGGGAAGAAGCCTCGTCACCCTTTCTACCTGTTCCCTGACCCCATAATACCAGCTGATGATTTCTGCGATTTCTTCCCGGGAAGCCAGTACCGGTTCGACTTCGGCCCCCGTTAAATAACTAACTTCATCGATAGCCACGATGTTCAGTGGATCGGCCATGGCCAGGACAATCTTCCCGCCCCTTTTCTCAATGGGAACCACCTGGTGCCGTTGGGCTACAGAAAAGGGAATGCTCTTCACAATATCCGACTCCAGCTTGTACTTGTAGAGGTTGATCCTGGGGTAGGTCTTATAAGCACGCCCCTGGGCAGAACTCCTCCCCTCTTTCATCGCCCCTCCCTCCATATCGAAAAGTGCCGTATAATGTCTAAAATACCACCTATTGGGGATTTTTCCTCCTGCTTTTTAGTAAAAGAAAAAGCCTGCAGCCCTGTTAAACTGCAAGCTTTTCCCTGACTACCTTTCGCATTATCTCCAGGGGCGGTTCCCGGCCAGTCCAAATTTTAAAAGCCAGGGCGCCCTGCCGGACCAGCATCTCAAGGCCCGACAGGGTCCGGCAGCCAAGGGCCTCTGCCTCCTGTAACAGGAGGGTTTGGACCGGATTATAGACCAGATCACAGACCACCAGATCCCGGTGCAGCATCTCCCGCCCCACCAGGGGCTCATCCTCAACCCTGGGATACATCCCCACTGGTGTAGTATCTATCAGCACCTGGGCTTGCTGCACATGCTTAGCCAGTTCCCCTTTTCCGATTAAGCCCGTGGTGACCTGACAGTCCGGCACCCCTAACTTTATGGCGTCCTTAATGGCCTCGGCCTTTTCCAACCGCCGCCCCAGGATGATGATGTGGGCAGCACCAGCCAGGGCCAGCTGGAGGGCGACGGCCCGGGCAGCTCCGCCCGTTCCCAGGATGGTTACCCTTTTCCCCGCCGGGTCACAGCCCCCCTCTTCCTTCAGGGAACTGACAAAGCCCGGGCCATCGGTATTATAGCCGTAGAGGCGTCCGCCCACATTATGGATGGTATTCACCGCCCCGATGACTTCGGCCTCGGGGACCAATTCATCGAGGAGGGGTAAAACAGCTTCCTTGTGGGGGATGGTTACATTTACACCAGTAAAACCCAGGGCCTTAATCCCGGCCAGGGCCACGGCAAGATCTTCCCTTGCCACCCTAAAGGGTATGTAGATGTAGTCCAATCCCAGGTGGGCAAAGGCGGCATTGTGCATAACCGGCGACAGGGTATGTTCTATTGGATCTCCGATGATACCGATGAGGCGGGTTTTCCCGGTGACAGGCATGACCAAACCCCCTCTAGTCCCGCGGCCGGACCAGGGCCGGCCGCACCACGGCCTTTACCCCCCTGGGCACAGCTACCTCCAGCTCAACGGGTCCCCGGCGCACCGTGAGCCAACCCAGGCCCGGCACGACCACATCCTCGCCCTCCTGGGCTGTGAGGGTTCTCTTCTCCCACTCCTTCACCCGGCACTCTCCACAGGGAGGCAGCAGCCAATCCCCACTGTGGGCGGTTAGTATTTCCTCGACCCTTTCCCTTCTGGTAACATGGAAGACCACCTCCCGGGCGGCAAAGGCAATGACAATGGGCCTGGGGTCACCGGCGCCAATGGTAAAACTTGCCAGGCCGCCGAAAAGCAGGCTCTGGCCCGGGCTCAGCTTATAGGTTTTGCGGCTCAATTCCCCGGCTGGTATCAGCCGGCGGCTGCAGTCAGGGCAGAGGAGATCGCTTAGTCGATCCGGTTGGGATAAACCCGGTGTGTCGATGAGGAGGCAGCCGGCCGTGGGGAGATCGACCCGGACCAGATTCTGGGTGGTGCCGGGATAGGGTGATGTGGTGAGGGTCGGGTTGTATTTTTGCCCCCCTCCCCTCCCCTTTCTAATTCCTTCCCCGGCCCGGCCCGCCAGGGCGTTGAGGAGGCTTGATTTGCCCACATTGGTGGCGCCGACGAGGACAGCCCTATCTCCATCCCCCAGCTGGGCTGAAATTTCCGCCAGGAGTTTCTTAATTCCCCAGCCCCGGGTACTGCTGACAGGGACCACCGCCGCCGGCTCCCGCCCCAGTGCCTCAAGCCGGTTCCTGGCCCAGCTTTCTACTTCTTCCCCCTTCACCTGCCGGGGCAGGAGGTCAAATTTATTCAGGACCGCCAGTAAAGGCTTTGACCCGACCAGGGAATTGAGCTCTTCACTCCAGGAACCTTCAAAATCGACGAGATCAAAGACCATCACAGCCAGCTCCGCTTCCCTGATCCCCCGCCGGATAGCAGCCAAATAATCTTCCCTGTCTCCTCCTGCTCCTTCCCTTTGCCCGTAATGGAGGATCCGAAAACAGCGCTGACAGCGGAGATTCTCCCGCCCTATGACGTCGGGGGGAACATAGCCTGGCCTGTTTGGATCTTGGCTTTGGAGGGGGGCACCACACCCCCGGCAATAACTTGGCATCTGCAATCCCTTAACTCCTTCCTGCCGCTAATTTCTTTCCTCAAACCTTGTCCCGGAGCAAATTGCGCCGGGCAAGGATCTTTAACACCACCCGCTCCAGGTGGCGCATACACCTGGTACCGATAAATTCCTGCTTGCTCAGAGGGACTACCAGAATCGTATATAGCCCCAGCCGGTTGCCGCCCAAAACATCGGTGAAGATCTGATCCCCGATGACGGCAGTAGTTTCCGGCCTTGTATTCATGATTCTCATTGCCTCCCGGAAGGCCCTGCGCCGCGGTTTCCTGGCCTTGGATAGGGCAGGAACACCCAATATCCGGCCGAAATTGCTCACCCTGTCCTTCTTATTGTTGGAAACGAGACACACCCGAAAGCCCATTTCCTTTAACTTGGCAAACCACTGCCGGGTTTTTATGTCCAGCTCTTCCGTCTTCCAGCCCGTCAGGGTGTTGTCCAGATCAAAGATCAGCCCCTCGATTCCCCCTTCCTTTAGCTTAACCAGGGGGATGGAAAAAATGGAATCTACATATTCCCGGGGACATAATAACTCCAGCATTCTTCCCTCTCCTATCCTTTAATTCATGCCCAATTATACCACATTTGCCGGCTAAACTATACTGGCTCCTGGTAGCAATTGTCTTTTGTTTCCTATCCAGGACAGGAAGCAAGAACTATTTTGCCATTGTCAATCTCCATGGCTGCTGCATATTCTAGTAGAGGCTATTCCGAAAATTATCTAATAGTCCTCACCCAGTTAGCTGCCAGTGTTTCTGAAGTATCCCTTAATAAAGGAGGAATGGCGGTGGACAACGGTTTTTGGCTGGAAGGATCTCCTTGGGCAAACACCCAGGAAGGCCCATCCCAGACCCTGGGGCAAAGAATAATCCCCTGCCTGGTACTGCTGGCCGCCTGGCAGGGTCTAGCCCTGTTGGTACTTTTACTACGCGGAATTTCCTTTCCAACTCCCCTGGAAACCCTCCTTCAGCTGGGCCGGCTCCTGGCCGGGAGCCCCCTTTTGGGCAGCAGTATCTACCTGCACCTTGGTGCCAGCCTGGGCCGCTGGCTCCTGGCCTTTACCCTGGCGGCCCTTTTGGGAATGGGAATTGGCATCTTAACTGCCTGGCTGCCAGGCCTAGATTCCCTCCTCACACCCCTCCTTGTCCTGCTGCAGCCCGTTCCCAGCCTGGCCTGGATACCCATCGCCATTCTCCTTTTGGGCCTGGGATATACCTCCACCGTCTCCATTATCTTCCTGGCTGCCTTCTTTCCCATCGCCGTCAATACCAACGGCGGCATTAAAAATGTCAACCCCCTCTATATCCGGGCCGCCCGTATGCTGGGGGCAAAAAACCGGCGCCTCCTCTGCCAAGTAGCCCTGCCCGCAGCCCTACCCCAGATCCTCTCCGGCCTCCGGATAGGCCTGGCCAATGGCTGGCGCGCCCTGATTGCTGCAGAAATGGTTGCCGGTACAGGCAGTGGTTTGGGGTATGCCATTTACCAATCCCGCTGGAGCCTCGATTACACCTCGGCCTTTGTCTGTATCTCCCTTATTGCCCTCATCGGCCTTGGGGCAGAAAGGTTTATCTTTTCCTTTATTGAAGACCGGACCATAAAAAGCTGGGGAATAACCATCAGGGAGGATAAGGAATAATGCTGTCCGTCAAAAATGTGGAAAAGAGTTTTCCGATCATTTCTGGAAATGGCCCCTTGCTGGCCCTCCACAAGCTCTCCTTCACCATGAAGGCCGGGGAATTTACCTGCCTCATCGGTCCCAGCGGCAGCGGCAAAACAACCTTAATTAACCTCATCGCCGGCTTCCTCCAGCCGACACGGGGCACCATTTTACTGCAGGGACGTTCCATCCAGGGGCCGGGACCGGACCGGGGGGTTGTTTTCCAGGAAGCCGCCCTGTTTCCCTGGTTCACCGCCCTCCAAAATGTTGCCTTTGGCCTGGCCAACCAGGGCTATAAGGGACGAAGGGCAAGGGAAAAGGCCCTCTCTTTCCTCTCCCTGGTCGGCCTCAAGGAGTATGCCAGCGCCTATCCCCATCAACTCTCGGGGGGGATGAAGCAGCGGGTTGCCCTGGCACGGGTCCTGGCCTTGGAACCCCGGCTTCTCCTCCTGGACGAACCCTTCGGCTCCCTGGACAGTCAAACGCGGCAGGTACTGCAGGAGGTAATCCTCAGCCTTTGCCTGGGAGAAAAAACCGTCCTCTTCATCACCCACGATGTGGAGGAAGCCGTCGTGCTGGCCGACCGGATCCTGGTCTTCGGCCCCAGGCCGGGGCGAATCGTGGGCGACTTTCAAATTGACATACCCCGTCCCAGGCGAGAATACCCAGGAGCAGTAGAGACCTGGGAAAGCCGCCTGCGGTCATATCTTGGCTGTAATAACGGGGACCAAAAATACTTGGAAAGGGGGGTAATGCTGTGAAAAAAATAATCCTTGCTTTCCTTAGTTTTATCTTATTGTTGTTGGGTGGATGCGGTCAGGGGGAAGGGGAAGTGATGCGCCTGGCCTATCAGACCTCTATTGCCAACGCCGTGGTGATGGTGGCCGACAAGGGAGGGTTCCTTGCCGCTGAAGGACTGGAGGTGCAGTCCCAAATCTTAAATTCTGGACCCATGGTCAATGAGGTTTTGGCTGCAGGGCAGGCCGATGTAGGGGTGGTAGGCGATGTACCTGCTGTCCTGGCCATAGCCGGAAAACTGCCGGTGAAAATCATCACTGCCGTAGGCGGCGGCAACCGGCGCCAGCGCCTCATGATTCCCCCGGACAGCCCCGCTGCCTCCCTCCCCGACCTGGTGGGCCAAAGGCTCGGAATAACCTTCGGCTCCAGCGCCCATGGTGGTTATCACCGCCTGGTGAAAAAGTACAGTCTTGAACCGGAGGCTATTACACTGATCAACCTCAGCCCCGCCGACATGCCCGAGGCCCTGGCTGCCGGGGAGGTGGACGCTGTCCTGGTTTGGGAACCCACTCCCAGCCTCATTGAAGACAAAAAATTGGGTCGGGAACTCCTGACCCTGGCCGAAACCGATAACCTCTATCCCATGGTGGCCCTGGTAAACACCTCCTTTGCCCGGCAGCACCCCGAGAAGGTCAGGGCCTTTGTCCGGGGCCTGATCAAGGCAGGTGAATTTGTCGAGGGGGAAAAGGAAGCCGCAGCCGGTATCGTTGCCGAAATAACGGGCCTTGGGCCAGAAGTGGCCCGAAAGGCCCTCGATTACCATTTCTTCGGCATTTATTTTTCCCCCGCCATCCTCCAGGGCCTCGAGGATACCGGGGAGTTTCTGGTCCAGGTAGGCACAATACCTGCAGCACCTGACCTGGCCGCCGCCGTCGATACCAGCTTTTTGCCAGAAGAAGCTGTTCATTGATGGTTGCAAGTTATCATAATCAGTAGTCGGTTGTCTGTGTTCAGTGTTCAGTCAGGACATGGGTAACAAAAATGGTTCAGAAGAAATGTTACCTATGTCCTGAACCTATGTCTTGAACCTGTACCAACAATTATCAACTGATATCATCCATAACCTGGGTCACCCAGGCAAGCTCAGACTCAGGCACATCGAAGACCGTCCCCGCCGGGTACAGGGGTTCCGACCGACAAAATTCGGGGAGTTGATCATCCCTGGGAGAAAAGCCTGCCCGCCGGTTAAACTCCCTTTCCCAGCCCAAAACCTGCCGCCCCAGCTGCTCCAGGTCGGCCAGCTGCCAGGCTTCCCCTTCCAGGGCCCCGAGGATTTCGGCCAGTATGTCAAGCCTCTGCCCCAAACAGGGCATGAGAAAAAGACAGGTTCCCAGGGTATCGCATATGGCCGCATTAATCTGGGCCTGCAGGGATTCCTGGGCCTGCCCCTGGGGTTTATGGTGATCTATTGTCCCCCGCAGGGTATGGCCGGCAGTATGATCGGCCCCCTGGGGAGAGGTGGCATAGGTGACTCCTACCCCCTTTAAGGCCCGGGGGTCGTAGGCCGGGAAGGCCTGCCCCTTAACGGCCGGGACCCTTTTTACCCCCAGAGCATCGGCTGCTGCCACTACCCCATCGGCCACCCAGGCATAGGGGCCCTTTCCAAAAGCCGCCTCCCTGAGGACCCGGGCAATGGTCCCGGCATCGCCCCAGGGGATTTTCCCCTCCTCCATGAGAAGGGCCAGGGAAGCGCCGGCCTCCACCACATCCATGCCCAGGTCGTTGCAGAGGCAGTACAGGGAAGCAATGTCGTCTAAATTGGCCAGGCCGAGGTTGGGGCCAAGGCTGGCCACGGGCTGGTAATTGAGGGGGGCCGCCAGTTCCCTCCCCCGGGCATCGGGAAAAACATTGGAACAGCAAATCAGGCAGCCGGGAACACAGGCCGCCGTCGGGGTTCCTTCGCCACCCCGGCTGAGAATAAGCTTGCGGAAGGGTTCACCACCCATTTGGGCCGCCGCCTCAAAATAGCCGCGGCGGAAATTGCCGGTCGGCAGGCAGCCCAGGTTGTTGGCCAAATCCATGGTCTGCATGGTGCCCAGAGCCCGGTAATTTTTGCACTGGGCACTGCCGGTAACAGCCTGCCGAAAGGTCAGCAGGGCCGCCTCCAGGGCCTCCCTGTCCTTTGCCTGCCTGGCAGGCTGGCCTCCCGGCAGGATTACCACCCCTTTGAGCCCCTTGCTGGCCAGCAGTGCCCCCATCCCGCCCCGGCCGTTTGCCCGGCAAGACCGCCCCGTCAGGTCGGTATTTATCGCTGCTGCCGCCAGGGCCTGCCTTTCGCCGGCCGGGCCAATACAGAGGACAGCCGCCTGGCTGCCGTATTTTTTCCGGAGGAGGGCTGTTGCCTCTGAAGTTACTTTACCCCGAAGGGAATCGGCCGGGACCAACTCGGCCCCTACCGGGCTTATTACCAAAAGGAATAAATCCCCTGCCGGGGGCTTACCTTCAACTACAACTGCTCCTATTCCCAACCGCCCCAGGGCAAGGCCCGTCATACCGCCGCTGTTGCTCTCCTTGATGCCGCCGGTCAGGGGGCTTTTCCCACCCAGTGAAAGGCGTTCTGCCGAAGGGACCAAACCACCGGCAAAGATGCCCGGAGCAATTACCAGGCTACTGGCGGCCGATAGGGGACAAGAGGTTGGATCAATTTCTGAAAGGGCCAAACGGGCAATCAGGCCCCTGCCCCCCAACCCCTGGTACTCCCGGGGCCATTTTTCCCGGAAAACAGCCCTGGTTTTCATGTCCACCCGAAGGAGATACTTCACTCTACGACCCACCCTTTTCCCCTATTGTGCCCCCTTCCCCATCTTGTTACACCGGATGTACAAGATAAATTCAAAGGGGTGGTTGACTTGTGCAAAATAAGTCAACCGCCCCTTCGTCCCTCTCAGGCACTCAATCTTTCCCGGCTGGTCTGTCAGTTAACCCAACCCCGCCCCGGCTGTTCCGCCAAATCCTTGGCAATTTGTCCCTCTAGCGGAAGATTCTCCTCCTGCGGCGCAAGAGCTCATTTAGCAAAACCACAAACAAAAAGGCCCGGAGGAGGCGGCGCTGCTGGGTCTCCACGTCAGCAGCATCCTCTCCCTCTCCTGTTTCCCCTGACCAGCGCCAGCGCCGTTCTACTTCGGTGACCATCTCTTCGACCATGGTCCGTGGGGGAACAGGATAACGCCAGGGATCATCCCTTTCATTTACAATCCTTTCTACCAGCGGATATACTTCATGGTAAATGGAAGGATAGTAGGACCAGAGACGCCCTTCGATGCTGTCATAGTCCATCTGCCAGCCAGAGCCGGGAAAGCCAGGATAATAGGACCCTCCCGGATTGCCCGGATATGCAGGATAGCCGGGATAAGCGGGCCCGGGTGCATTGTACCAGTACATATTTTTACCCCCTTCCTGACCCTTATATATTTCATATTATTCTCCCCGGAGACAAAGGTTACTGTCCCTGGGCCAAGAAGAAACCGGTGGTTGAAAACCACCGGCTGGCTGGAAAACTTTGCCCTCAAGCTTCGGCTTCCACCCTTAATTCATTGTACAGTTGGTGCAGGGCCCTTTTTTCAATCCGCGACACATAGGACCGTGAAATCCCCAGCATCTTGGAAATTTCCCTCTGGGTTTTCTTAATCCCATCCCGGAGGCCGTAGCGCAATTCCAGTACCTTTCTTTCCCGCCATCCCAGCTTTTTCATCTTTTCCAGGAGTTTTTGCTGTTCAAAGCGTAGTTCAATCATTTCAGGGACGGCGTCGACGCTGGTACCCAGTATTTCCATCAGGCTTATTTCATTACCTTCCTTATCAACCCCAATGGGTTCATAGAGGGACACTTCACTCCTGGTCCGGCGCGTGGTGCGGAGGAACATGAGAATTTCATTTTCGATGCAGCGGGCTGCATAGGTGGCCAGGCGGGTTCCCTGGGTCCGGTCAAAGGTGTTAATGGCCTTGATGAGGCCAATGGTGCCAATGGAGATGAGATCGTCAATATCTTCACCGGTATTATCAAACTTCTTGACAATGTGGGCCACTAAACGCAAGTTTCTTTCTACCAGCAGGTTCCGGGCAATTTCGTCTCCCTGTTCCATCTGCAGGAGATACTTTTGTTCTTCTTCCTCTGAAAAGGGCAGGGGAAAGGCGTTGCTGCTTGTGACATAGGATACCAGGAGCATCAAGCCTTTTACCAGGGACAGGGCAAAGGCTGCCACAGGCAGGGGAACCACATATTTCACCTCCAGTTGGGATTTAGGTCTGCGTTTTTATCCTATGGTACCCCTGCAGCTTTTGTGCTTGTCCCGGGGGAAGTATTTTCAGGCAGTTCTCCTAGCAAAAGGAATTCAGAGACCAGGAACCGGGGCCAATTCTGAAATGGGTATCTCAGCAAAGACCCTGCTGAGAATGGCCTTGAAAATGGGGGCAGCCACCTTACCCCCGCTTCCCCCCTCCTCTACCAGGACCACCACCGCCAGCAAGGGCTCTTCCAGGGGGGCAAAGCCGGCAAACCAGGCATGGCTGACCAACTCCCCTTCACCGGTACTTTTTCCCGTCTCTGCCGTCCCCGTCTTTCCACCACAGGTAAACCAGGGACTCGCTGCTCCAGTACCGGTACCTTCTTCAACTGTCCTTTGAAAGAGCTGGTGGAGGGCGGCGGCAGTGCTGGCCGATAATACCCTCCTTTCCCTTTTTTCCCCTTCCAGTTTATCTTCCGGGCCATCCCGGACCAATTGCAGGGGCTTTAAAAAACCCCCATTGGCAACGGCCTGGGTTATTTGGGCTATCTGCAGGGGAGTTACCAGAACAGGGCCCTGGCCCAGGGAGAGATTGGCCAGGTCCCCCGGATAGGGAAGGTCTTGGGCCAGATAACCCTCCTTCTCCTCCGGCAGGCCCAGGACAGCCTCATCTATTCCCAGGCGGCGGCTGTAATTCAAGAGCCTTTCGCTGCCGATCCTCTGGGCCAGGGTTATAAAGACCGGATTGCAGGATTGGGCAAAGGCTTCTCCCAGGGTTAACAAACCATGGCCCCCCTCCCTGTGCTGGTGGCAGCGGAAGACCTCCTCACCCACTGCCACTGAACCCCCACAGGAGAACTCCTCCTCTAAGTGGCTCAAGCCCTCTTCCAGGGCGGCGGCCAGGACTATAATTTTAAAGAGGGAGCCGGGGGGATAATTGCGCAGGGCCCTGTTCAAAAGACAGGCATCGGTCCTGGCCAGATATTCCCCGATCCGGTCCTGGCGGTAGTTAGGCCGGCTGGCCAGGGCCAGGATTTCCCCGGTCTGGACCTGGACAACTACCACGGCCCCCGCACTAACCCTTTCCTCCATTACCTCCTCCACAATGCGCTGGATCCGGGCATCAATGGTTAATACCAAATCCCCCTGGCCGGCCCTTCCCTGCGCGACCTGGTGCAGGCCCAGGCCAGGAATAACTTCACCATTGGCATCGACCCAGGCTACCAGCTCCAGCTTCCGGCCCCCTTGCAAATAGGAATTATAATATCTTTCCAGGCCTGCAACCCCCTTGTTCTCGCCCTGCTGCACATAGCCAATCAGATGCCGGGCCAGGGCCGTATCCCCGTAGCGCTCTTCCTTCTGCAGGAGAAAGACGCCCGGAAAAGAGCCGGCAGCAAATACCTCTAGGGCGGGGACAAGCCGCTCCACTTCTATTTGAAAGGCCTGCCCCCTATCTAACAGGGAAGATATTTCCTCCCCCTTCCAGCCCAGGAAGGCGGCCAATTCCCGGGCCACGGTCTCCTTATCTTCCACCAAAGGGGGGAAGACCACCAGGACCGGCTGCCCCTGGGCTCCCGTGAGGGAAACCATATTCCTGTCGTAGATATGGCCCCTGGGTGTATTCAAAGCCAGTGTCTGCCTCTGCTGGTCCAGGGCCCGGGCCTTAAATTCAGGGCCCAGCCACAATTGGATCCGCGCCAGCTGCAGGCCCAGCAGGCTAAAGCCCAGGGTAAAGAGCAAAGCCAGAACCATAATTCTCTTTCCCAGTCTTCCCATAATGCTACCCCCAGTGCCAGGAACTCCCCTCTTCTTATAACCGGAAAGCAGGCTCCCTATACACGAATTGAGACGGGATTTTGCCCGGCCTGCCGCCGGTAAGACAAGGGGAAAGAATAACAACGACAATTGTTTTTTGTAACCACCTACAAGGAAGTACTGTTGGGCAAGAACTGGCAAAGTTGATAAAATTATTACAAGATATGGGATCCCAAGGCTTCGTATTATTAAAGCACTAAAACCAATAAAGGGGGTAGGAATGTGAAAAGGGGTAAGGGTTTTCTCGCAATTTTTCTCCTCGTCACCATCTTATTTAGCTCCGTGGCCTGTTCCAAACCACCCGAAACCAAAAGTGGAACTGCCACTGCCCAGGGTTTTGGGGGCCCGGTCACAGTAACGGTCACGGTCACCGATGGTGTACTGGCCGATGTTGTCGTTGAAGCTCCTGCGGAAACTGCGGGTATAGGAACCATTGCCGTGGAAAAACTTCCTGAGAAAATGCTGGAAGCCAAAAGCGTTGATGTGGACGCCATCAGCGGCGCCACCTCTACCTCCAAGGCCATATTGGCGGCAGCGGCGGAAGCCTACGCCAATGCCATGGGAGACCAGGCCGTTGCCCAGATCAAGATGGCCCCCGGAACCTATACCAATGAAGTGTGGGCCTTCTCCCCCAATATCAAGATGGAGGTCTCGGTCACCGTCAGCGAAGATGAAATCCTTGCCATCGAAGTGGGCAAGAACGGTGAAACAGAACCCATTCTGCAAAATGCCCTCGATCTCTTTATTCCCCGCATCTTGGAAAACCAATCCATTGCCGTAGATGCCATTACAGGGGCAACGGGTTCTTCCAACGGCATCAGACTCGGCGTCATGCTGGCTCTGGAGCAGGCCCTGGAAGCAGCCGGCAGTGATCCGGCCGCCATCAGCGCCTTCCAAAGGCCCCTTCCCAAAGAAAGCGGTAAAACGGTAACATTGGATTATGACGTGGTGGTCATTGGCATGGGTGGTTCCGGTTCCGCCGCCGCCATGCGGGCAGCGGAAACCCAGGCGGCAGCCGGGCAGGAGGTGAGCGTGCTGGCCATTGAAAAAGCCGGGAAGTACGGCGGCACCTCAGCCGTCACCTCCGAGATGATGGCTATTAACCCGCCCCGCTTTATGGCCGACAATAACTATGAAGTGAGGGAAATCCAGCTGGGAGTTTTCGAACGGCCCCTGGAAGACACCCGCACGGATAAATCGGTCTATGTGGTTGTCGACGAAATGAAATCCGCCTGGCTGGAATATACCGAAGGCGATGCCAAGGAAGAAATGATCGATATCATGATGAACCACTCGGGGGAAACCCTGGACTGGCTCGTCTACGAACATGGCTTCGTCTTTGGTAAACCCCAGCTGGGTGTAGAGCCGTCGGCTACCTACTTCTGTGTCTACCAGTACAACGACAGCTTCATGGACAACAAGCACATCATCATCACCTACTTTGACACCCTGTACCAACACTTTACCCAGTTGGGCGGCGAATACATGCTGGAAACAGAGGCCTATGAGCTGCTGTATGACAAAGAAACCAATACAGTAACCGGGGTTAAGGCCCGGGGTGCCGACGGCACCGAATACATCATCAACGCCAGGGCCGTCATCCTGGCGACCGGGGGCTTCTGCGGCAATGGCGAAATGACCAGCGAGCTGTTAAGCGACCAATACTATCCCCTCAAAGGGAAATGGAACATGGTGGGCATGACCCAGAATGACGGCAAAATGATTGCCTCAGCCCTGGACATCGGTGCCGGTACCTACAATATCGGCATGGCCCCCATAGTCCATATCGGCGGCAGCAGGGTTCTGCTGTACGATTTTGAGACCTATACTGTAGAAATCGACGGTGAGACCAGGACCGTTGCCCTCAACGATGTCCCCATGATCATGGCCATCAGTGGCAATGTTATGGCTGTCAATGAGTATGGAGAGCGCTTTGCCGCCGAAACAGGCCTCGGCTTCCTGGAGCCCTGGAAAGGAGGGCCGGAGTTTTACGCCATCTGGTCCGATGATCAAATCCAGAAAGTAAAGGAAGAGGGCTTCGACACCGTAACAGTAGGTGCCTTTATCAACCAGGGCGGTGTACCCACCGGCTATCCCATCAAGGAACTGGATGAAGTGATCGAGGCGGCCATGGAAAAGGGGATCTGCTACAAGGCAGACACCCTGGAAGAGCTGGCCGAGGAACTGGGAATAGATGTCGACAACTTCCTGCAGACTGTGGAAAACTATAACCGCTACTGTGCCGAGGGTGTAGACGCCGACTTCGGCAAGGCGGCAGACTTCCTCGTCCCCATCAAGGACGGCCCCTATTACGCCTTCGTCGGTGCTCCTTACGCCTACAGCACCTGCGGCGGCCTGGATGTCAACACCCAATTCCAGGTGCTGCGGCTCGATGGCCAAACCCCCATCAACGGCCTCTATGCCTGCGGGACCGACTGCCTCGGCGTCCTCTTCTCGGAAAAGAAACCCTATGTTACCTACGGCGGCGCCGCCCAGGGTTGGGCTTATACCTCGGGAAAACTGGCCGGGGAATGGGCAGTGAAAAATATGCTTGAATAATCTCCTGCCTTCCATACAAATACTGGCCTGCCTCCCTGCTGGGGAAACAGCGGGAGGCAGCTTTTTTTGTTGGCGGCAGGGTTTTTAACTATGCATGGGGAAATTGATTAGCAGGATCTCTTTGGCAAGAAGACAAAGGGGAAATTCCATGGAACTCAGACAGCTGCGGTGCTTCCACCAGGTCTATCAGGATAAAAGCTTTCGCCGGGCGGCCCAACATCTCTATATCAGCCAGCAGGCTGTATCATACTTGATAAAAACCTTAGAGGACGAGCTGGGTGTCCAACTCTTTATCCGCCACAGTAACGGGGTAGACCCTACGGAATACGGTGATTGCTTAGCCCGGGAAACCAGACAGCTCCTCACCCGTCTGGACAGCATTACCTACTTAATCCAGAGAAAAAGCAACACCATCAGCGGCAGGGTTTCCATTGGCTTCCTCCTCGGCCATTTGGGCCCCTTCAGCCGCCTTACAGTGTCTCCCCTGCATTCCTTCCAAGAACTCTATCCCGAAATAGAGCTGAACTGGATCAGTGCTTCCCCCAGGGAATGTGAAGAAAGGCTGCTGGCAGAAAAGCTCGATTTTGCCTTTTCCGCCTTTCCCAGCCGGGCTGATTTGTTCCAGTGCGTGAAGCTTTATGATTTCAAATGGTACGTCATCATGCGGCCTGGCCATCCCCTGACCGGAAAAGAGTATTTGACGGTCGAGGATTTTTCCGGGCAAAGGCTCCTTATGCCCGAGGATGAACACCATGACCGGCAGCAGATCATGCGGGCCTTGTCATCGAGCCACCCGCCGGAATTTGTCCAGGTGCAGAACTCCTTTTTTGATCTGGTCTATCAAAATATCTTGGCCGATGACGCCTTGATGATCTGTGCCGAACCCCATGTGGCCGTCTTTAATCCCTACCTGGTTGCCCGCGTCCCCTTCCATTCCAATCTCCTGCGTTCCCAGATCTTTCTCCTGAAAAAGCGGGACACCAGCCCCTCCCCAGCTGCCATCCTGGCAGAGGATTATTTGCTTGCAGAATGGGGTTTCAGGGATATCCTAGCAGCCCAAAGCCCGCCCCAAAGGTCTGGGGGGCGCTAACTCAAAGACTTTGGATAAACCAGACTAAAAAAAGCACGCCCGGGGCGTGCTTTTTTCCTTCTCCTATTAAGATATCTAAGCCTGTTCCCTTTTGCGGCGGACAAGATCAAAGGAGCGCACCGGCCTCGGTACCGGTACCCAGAGGAGCTGCTGGGCATGGGAAGCAATCTCCAAGGGGGTTCCGTCCTCGGCACTAACAATTCCTTCGATTGGGAAGGTAAAGGTCTCTGTTTCCGGTCCCGTAACTTCTACTGTATCGCCAACAGCAAAGGGGTTCCGCTGCTCGATCAGGGCCCTCCTGTCCGCCGGATTATAGTCCTCACCAGGCCCACAAAGTCATAGGTACGGATATAGCCGTAAGATTTATAGTCATGGTCTTCGGCAGCGGGGGGATGGCAAAAGAAGCCGGTGGTATAGTCCCGGTGGCTCACCTTCTCCAGCTCCTGCCTCCACTCCTCCCGCACTGCAAAGGCTTCGGGATCCTGCCGGTAGGCATCCAGGGCCTGCCGGTAAACCCGGGTCACGGTACCCACATAGTGGATGCTTTTCATCCTGCCTTCTATTTTCAGGCTGGCCAAACCCAGCTCTACCAGCTCCGGTATGTAATCGATGAGGCAGAGATCCTTGGAATTGAAGATATAAGTGCCCCTGTCATCCTCCTCCAGGGCCATGTATTTACCCGGGCGCCTCTCCTCGACCACACTGTAGCGCCACCGGCAGGGCTGGGCACAATCGCCCCGGTTGGCATCGCGCCCCGTCAGGTACATGCTCAAAAGGCAGCGGCCGGAATAGGCCATGCACATGGCGCCGTGGACGAAGACCTCCAGCTCGGCCCCAGTCTTCTGCCGGATTTCGGCGATCTCCTCCCGGGACAGCTCACGGGCCAGGATAATCCGCTGCACGCCCTGCTCCTGCCAGAAGCGGACGCTGCGCCAGTTTACCGCATTGGCCTGGGTGCTGAGGTGCAGGGGAAGGTGGGGCACCAGTTCCCGGGCCAGGGTGAGGACCCCGGGGTCCGCTACTATGAGGGCATCTACCCCGATAGAGGCCAGGTAAAGGAGGTATTCGGGGAGGTCCTGGAAGTCCCCGTTGTGGGGAATGATGTTTACCGTGACATAGACCCTCCTGCCCATCTGGTGGGCAAGGGCGACACCCTCCTCCAGCTCCTCTGGACTCAGGTTGCCGGCACCGGCCCTGAGGCCAAAGGCTTTGCCGGAACAGTAAACTGCATCGGCACCGTACAGGAGGGCTATTTTCAGTTTTTCCAAATTACCTGCCGGAGCCAGGAGTTCGGGAATTTCAGGCACAGGTCTCACCTCTGTACTCGTTTCTTGGCCTGATTGTGTTCTTCCAGGGTGCGGCTGAAAATATGGCTTCCATCTTTGTCGGCACAGAAAAAGAGGTATTCGGTATCTTCAGGATAGGCCGTCGCCCGTATGGCAGCCTCACCGGGGGCGGCTATGGGTCCCGGCGGCAGCCCGGTATGTAAATAGGTGTTGTAGGGAGAAGGAATGCGGGTGTCTTCGGTGAGCAATCTCTCCTTCGGCTCCCCCAGTATATACTGAATGGTGGCACAGGACTCCAGCTTCCAGCCCAACTGGAGCCGCCTGTGAAAAACACCTGCAATAATGGGCCGCTCTTCGGGCAGGCGGGCTTCCCGCTCAACAATGGAAGCCAGGGTGATCAGTTCATGGAGGGACATCCCCAATTCCCGGGCCCGTTCCCGGATTTCCGGGTTTATCACATCTGCAAAGCGCTGCAGCATCCGGTCGATGACGGCTTCCTCCCCCGCCTCGGGGGTAAAGTAGTAGGTGTCGGGGAACAGATACCCTTCCAACCGGTAGTCGACACCGTCGGGTATTTCGCCGATAAAATCAAAGTCAAAGGCGCCCTCCTGCACCAGCTGGAGGAACCTCCCTCGATCTATTAAGCCCTTTTCTGCCAGGAGATCGGCAATCTGCGGTACCGTATAACCTTCGGGGATGGTTACCCGCACATAATCCTGCACGATATCTCCCTGGACCAGGCGGTCAATGATTTCTTTGGGAGCCATTGCCGGTGAAAGTTCATACTCGCCAGCCTTAAGCTTTGCCTCCGCCCCTTCCCAGCGCACCAAATAGCGGAAGAAAAGTTCATTCTTTATCAGGCCTTCTTCAGCCAGGATGCGGGCAATGGTTCCCCCCGTAGCCCCACTGGGAATAACCACCCGCACAGGGTTCCCGGTGCCGTCGACGGCCACAGGAGCCAGGAGATTGTTGATGCCGATTGTAAGCAAAAGCAGGGCGGCAGTAATGCCGATAACTATATGTACCAGATAACGCCGGGCCAGTTGCACGGTGCTAGATGCGGCCATTTTTCTTCCTCCCCACTGCCCATAGTACATCACTATTATATCTTTCTCAAGAAAAATTAACAACCATAAGACAGCTGGCCTTCGGCAAAGAAGGCTCCAAGGGGACTCCTAATCGAGTAGGAGGGGGCGCCTAGCCCCCGTCCTCTCACACCACCGTACGTACCGTTCGGTATACGGCGGTTCACCAAGCTTGACGAAGCATTTGGTAGCGAGCGGTTAAACTCATGAGGCCCTGAGCTTTCCAGTAAGAGGTGCCCAGGGCCCTATTCATTGGCCCGTGGGCCATGCGCCAGGGTCCTTTACGGGCATTGGCGAATTGGTGGACAACCCATTCTGGTAAACCCAGTGCACGAAGTTCCCGGT